>OHBJ01003025.1_pt1 | contig 11159 bp, 7 predicted proteins | sample 1577241 | NCBI WGS metagenome assembly OHBJ01 (sample SAMEA3541594, study PRJEB24748) | human gut metagenome | biome: human gut; feature: human-associated habitat; material: faeces | place: China | collected 2012
TAGTATCGGAGTTCTTATGGAAATAAAAGAAGTTAAAGATAACAAAAAACAATTTCTTTCATTATTATTGTTGGCAGATGAACAAGAAAATATGATTGATAAATATATTGATAGAGGCATAATGTATGTATTAGATGATGAAGGAATAATAAAAGCAGAATGTATTATAACAGATGAACAAAATGGTGTATTGGAAATAAAAAATCTAGCTGTAAAACCTGAATATCAAAGAAAAGGTTATGGTAAAGTAATGATAGATTTTATTATCAAAAATTATAAAGAAAAATATTCTATATTACAAGTTGGAACAGGAGATAGTACATTAACTATTCCTTTTTATGAGCAATGTGGATTTATTCGTTCACATTACATAAAAAATTTTTTTATAGATAATTATGAACAACCAATATATGAAGATGGCATTCAATTAATAGATATGATATATTTACAAAGAAAATTAAAATAAATTTACAGTAAAGTAATAAATTATGAAAAATAATAGTAAAATATTTTTTATGTTAGTAATTTTGTCAGTAGCTATAAGCTGTTAGTAAGAATAAAACCATGATTATGAATTTAGCACCATTATTTGTAATGTGTTAAAAGCTTTAAAATCATGGTTTTGTTCTTTTTAAGAAAGAATTGGTAATGAAAGGTAAAGTTCTTTTGTTATTTTTCTTGTTTATGAAAGAAAAGTAAATATAAAATAGATAATTGTTCATTTCTGTAGTGATAAAGAAACGAACCAAAGAAATCACCCGCTCACGCACTTTTTACTTTGTCAAAGATAAAAATATATCAACAACGTTCTAAACTCGCAAGGCTCAAACAGTAGAACTAAAAGCGTAGCTATATTTTTATCTTTGCCAATAGCTAATAGCTACCGTAAAAAGATGCTAAAATGCGGGAAATGGTTAGGTGTTATTAAAGATTTTCAATAACTAGCGTTACCATTAAAATTTTAAAATGCGGGAAAAGTTAGGTATTATTTATTGTTGTTCTTTTGGTGTTTTTATTGGTCATGAAAGAAAAGCAATCGGACTATACGAACATTTGTTGTAATAGTCCTTTTTTTATTTGTTTCCAGTGTTCTAGTTGTGCTTTTTGGTTTTCGAGTTTGCGGTCAAATGCTGAAAGGAAATCGGCTATTTTTGTTTGTTCTTCTAAACAAGGGATAAATAAGATTACTTCAGAAATATCTTTTTTATTAATGGAGCTAAAGGTACTTCCTTGACTTTTTTTTATTAATTGAAATAAGTTAAATTCTAAATTATATTTACCAAATAATTTATTACAATTAAAAGATATGGCAGATAAACCACGACCAATACAAAATTTTTTATTAGCAATATTTATAGCACCAACAGGTGCACGCACACTTAACAAAATATCTGTAGGATTTGCGATTTTTTGTGGTTTAGTACACCAATATTTTTCAATAGGATATTTATTAGTAAATTCTGCATTACCTTGTAAAAAGGGCTCAAAAAGTTCACGGATTCCGTGTCTGGTAAAATCACTTTCCGCTTTTTTCTGCAGCGTTGCCAGCTTGGATTCCTCCCTCTCTTTGTCAAAAACCTGCTTCCCGGTATTTATTTTGTATTCAGCCACATCCGAGGTCAGTTTCATCCGTTCCTCATAGAGTTTTACGATCTGTTCGTCAATTTTATCAATATCTTTTCGGATATCTAGTAAATCTTTCATATAGCGCTCCTTCATGATTTATGATAAAATTTTATAACACAAAGGTATAAAAGGCAAGATACAACTTACCAAGGAGGACTCGATATTATGAAAAAACGTTTGCCCATAATTATAATTGCTGTTCTGGTCGTAGTATTTGCAGGACTGGGCTTTTACAGCCATCAGAAAAGTAAGATCAAATACAACACAAGCTATGTCAACGGAAATACTGCCGGAAACCTTTACAATGCCGGCTTGTTTTGTGAGAAAAACGGAACCGTTTATTTTGCCAATCCGGATGACGATTACCGGCTGTATTCCATGGATACAAACGGCAATCATCTGAAAAAACTCAGTTATGACCGTGTCATGTATATCAACGCCGATGACCATTATGTATACTATGTACGCAATAATGAAAATAATGGAACCGGATTTGATTTCTTCTCCTACGCAAGAAACAGTCTGTGCAGAATTGACCAGAATGGAGAAAACACTAAAATTTTAGACAAAGATCCCTGCCTGTATGCCTCGCTTGTCGGAAACTACATTTATTATCTGCACTATGATGACAAGGATGCTACAACGCTTTACAAGATCGGAATCGATGGCGAAGGACGCAAAAAAGTATATTCGCCTTACATTTTTACATGCAGCACGCTGGGTCAGTATATTTATACCAGCGGAACGGAAAGTGATGGTGCCATCTATCAGCTGGATACCGCCAGTGACAGCTTAAGCAAAGTCTACGAATGTAATTCTTTTAAACCGATCGTAACCAGTGACGACAATGTTTATTATATGGATGTGGATCAGAACAACGCCCTGGTACATACCAATATGAAATCCGGTCATCCGGTTACACTTACCAAGGACAGTCTGGATCTCTACAATGTATACGGAAGCAGTATTTTTTATCAGCGCTATTCCGAAGACAATCCGGCTCTTTGTATGATCAAAAATGACGGCAGTGGATATCAGGAACTGGCACAGGGCAATTACTCCAATATCAACGTCACTTCCAGTTACATCTATTTTACCGATTTTAAGACAAAAGAAATGTTCTGTACACCGACCGATCATCCGGGAACACTCACCGCTTTCCATCCCGGCGTTATCAAAAAATAAATGTATAAGACTGTAAAAGAGGAGAAACCCAAACATGCGGTTCCTCCTCTTTTGTTTTTCAAAGCTTCCATAACATTACGCGCCAAAATCAAACAGGGAAAGCTGATTGGATTCCGGCATATCGCCAAACAATCCCAGATCACTCATCAGTTCTATTGTTGTCTTTGATACTTTTGTCCGTTCCCTAAAATCATCCTTGGAAAGAAAAATTCCGTCTTTTGCCGCTTCTGCAATCGCAACTGCCGCATTATCGCCAAGTCCGTCAATCGTATTGAGCGCCGGCAGCAGTTTTCCATCCACAATCTGAAAATGATGCGGTTCTGACTTATAGATATCCAGCGGAAGAAATTCAAATCCTCTGGCATACATTTCCTGTACCAGACGCATATCTTTGTAGGTATCCTGCTCTTTTTTGGAGAGCTCGTCCTTGCGCTTTTCGTACTCATGCATATATCCTTCCAGTTTTTCTTTTCCCTGACACATCAGCTCATAACTGAACGCGGTCGCACGGATAGAAAAATATGCCGCATAGTAAGCCAGCGGATAAAACACTTTACAGTAGGCAATGCGCCATGCCATCATAACATACGCGGCTGCATGGGCTTTCGGGAACATGTACTTAATCTTCTCACAGGACCAGATATACCAGTCCGGTACATTGTGATCGATCATATCCTGCTTCCATTCCGGCCATTTGTCACATTTTCCTTTTGCCACAATTCCCTTCCGGACATTCTCCATAATCTTAAACGATTCCTCGGAATCCAGTCCCATACTGATCAGATAGATCATGATATCATCCCTTGTACAGATGGCGGTAGAAATCGTTGCCTTCTTTTCCTGAATCAGTGTCTGTGCATTGCCAAGCCATACGTCCGTACCATGGGACAGCCCTGCAATACGCACCAGATCCGAAAATTCTTTTGGCTGTGTATCTATTAACATGCCCATGGCAAAGTCTGTACCAAACTCCGGGATACCCAATGCTCCCAGCTGACAGTTCACCAGATCATCCGGCGTGATGCCAAGTGCGGAAGTATCCTGAAACAGCGACATGACAGCCTTATCATCCAGCGGGATCTGCGTCGGATCTACGCCCGTCAGATCCTGCAGCATACGGATCATGGTAGGATCATCGTGCCCGAGAATATCAAGTTTTAAAAGATTATGGTCAATCGAGTGATAATCAAAATGTGTGGTCGTAATATCGACCGTCATATCATTTGCCGGATGCTGAACCGGGGTAAATGTATAAATCTGTTCCCCCATCGGAAGAACAACGATACCACCCGGATGCTGTCCTGTAGTACGGCGCACGCCGACACATCCAAGTACAATCCGGTCAATTTCACAGTTTCTCTTATGTACACCGCGCTCTTCATAATAATTTTTGACATAACCGAATGCCGTCTTATCCGCCAGCGTACCGATCGTTCCTGCCTTAAAGGTCTGTCCCTCCCCGAAGATAACTTCGGTGTATTTATGTGCCTTACTCTGGTACTCTCCGGAAAAGTTCAGGTCGATATCCGGCTCTTTATTTCCCTTAAATCCCAGGAACGTCTCAAACGGAATATCAAACCCTTCTTTGGAAAGCGGTTTTCCGCAGCGCGGACAGAGCTTATCCGGCATATCACATCCGCTTCGGCCGGAAAAAGATTTTACCAGATCCGAATCAAAATCGCTGTACTGGCAATGTTTGCACAGATAATGCGCATGCAGCGGGTTAACCTCCGTAATACCGGACATTGTCGCAACGAAAGAACTTCCGACCGATCCACGCGATCCGACCAGGTAGCCGTCTTCGTTGGATTTCCAAACCAGCTTCTGCGCAATGATATACATCACAGCATACCCATTGCTGATAATAGAATTTAATTCCCGGTCTAAACGTTCCTGCACAATTTCCGGCAGTGGATCTCCATACATTTTATGTGCTTTGTTGTAACAGATGTCACGCAGCATCTGGTCCGAATTTTCAATGACCGGCGGACACTTATCCGGACGAACGGGAGAAATTTTTTCGCACATATCCGCAATCCGGTTTGTGTTTGTAATAACAACCTCTTCTGCTTTTTCACTTCCAAGATAGGCAAATTCTTTCAGCATCTCTTCCGTCGTCCGCAGAAAAAGGGGAGCCTGCTCATCCGCATCTTTAAATCCCTGCCCTGCCATGATAATTCTCCGGTAAATTTCATCCTCCGGATCTAAAAAATGCACATCACAGGTTGCCACCACCGGCTTATGGAACTGTTCACCGAGCCGGACAATCTTTTTATTGATCTCAATCAGATCGTCATTGGACGCAACCGGAGAATCTTCATCTCTTACAAGGAATGCATTGTTTCCGAGCGGCTGGATTTCCAGATAATCATAAAAGTTTACCAGTCTAGAAATTTCTTCCTCCGGACGGCCATTTAAAATTGCCCGGTACAACTCTCCCGCTTCGCAGGCAGACCCGATCAGAAGTCCATCCCGGTACCTGATAAATTCACTCTTCGGAATCCTCGGACGCCGGTGATAATATTTGATATGCGCCAGCGAAATCAGCTTATACAGGTTTGTCCGCCCCTGATCGCAGGTGGCAAGAATGATCGCATGATAAGTCGGCATCTTTTGTACATTCTGCACCGATGAGGTTCCCATTGCATTCACTTCGTCTAAGGTAGACATACCGCGCTCCCGGAGCATCTCGATAAACTTCACAAAAATCTCTGCCGTACATCCGGCATCATCCACGGCACGATGGTGATTTTCCAGGGATACGCCCAGCGCTTTTGCAACCGTATCCAGCTTAAAACGGTTCAGATTCGGAAGCAGGACACGCGCCAGGGCAACCGTATCCACAATCGTCGGCTTGCATGGAATATCCAGCCTCTGGCAGTTTTTCTTGATAAAACTCATATCGAAATCGGCATTATGGGCAACCATAACACATCCCTCGCAGAATTTCATAAATTCCGGAAGAATGTCTGCAATGACAGGTGCATCAATCACCATGGAATCATTGATCGACGTCAGCTGCTCAATCCGAAACGGAATCGGCACTTGTGGATTGACAAACGTTGAGAATTTGTCCACGATCTTTCCGTTCTGCACCTTCACCGCCCCGATCTCTATAATGCGGTTGGTCTCCGGACTAAATCCGGTTGTCTCCAAATCAAATACCACATAATCTGCATCCAGATCCTGGTTCTGGCTGTCCGTCACCATCCCCTTTAAATCATCGACCAGATATGCCTCCACGCCGTAAATGACTTTAAAATCCGAATCGGACGGTACGGTATGATTGGCATCCGGGAACGCCTGCACATCCCCGTGATCGGTAATGGCAATCGCCTTATGCCCCCATTTCATTGCACGCTTGACAATATCCTTGACATCTGAAACGCCATCCATATCACTCATTTTGGTATGGCAGTGCAGCTCTACGCGTTTTTCTACGCTGGTATCCATACGGACCGTTGTAAAATCGGCGCATTTCTTGATTCCGACGATAGAACCGATGGTAAGTTCACTGTCGAACTTATCAATGGTTGCAACACCTTTGACACGCACAAACTTTCCCCCGCTGATTTCTTTTAACAGCTCCGGTACATCATCATTTCTCGCAAAAATTTTAAGAACAATCGTATCGGTAAAATCCGTCACGGAAAAAATAATGATGGTCTTTTCATTGCGGATCTCACGGGTATCTACCGACAGAATCTTTCCGCGGATCACAACCTCTCCGATCGGTCCGTCAATCTTCTCAATCTCCATGCTCTCTTCTTCGAAGTCTCTTCCGTATATTACATCCGGATTCATGGATTTTTTGCCGTTATCCGACTCGAATTTCCGGCGGAACTCTCCCCGCTTTTCAAACTTCTGCTTTGGTTTTGCATAATTTGTACCATTTTTTGAAGTGTCTGCACGATTTCCTGCCGTTTTTGCAATTGTCTTTGTTTTTTCTTCTGTTTCGACAGTTTTCTCTTTTTCTTCCGTTTCCTGGGATTTTCCTTCCATAACCAGCTTCGTCCGCGCAACAATTCCTGCCACTTCCTGCCGGATCTGTTCTTCGGAATTTTTCCGGTATTTGCTCTCCTGCGGTTTCCGGTATTGTGGAAATATTTTCAGATTCATTCCACAGCGCTCACAGATCACTTTCTCTAAAAATTCGATAATCTCATCCGTACGGGTTTTGGCAATAATAGTCTCATCCATCGTCAGAATCAGACGGTCCTCTTCCGGAAATTCCATGTCCGCCGTCCGCAACAGATTGTATTCGAGCACACTGTAGGCATTCAGTTCATCTAAAATACTGTCCTTATACACCTCTATCAGAGACTTCGGGGTATACTGTTCGGAAAGCTCATAAGACTCTATGATCTTTACCTGTATGGCTCGGTTCTGAAAAATCTGTTCGGTAATCGCTTTTTCAAGTTTCCATATGTTTTTTTTGAAAATAAGTCTTTTTGCACGCAAATAAATGCGAATATGAGTATGTTCATGATTCGCACTTATTTTTGTCACTTCAGTTGTATCTAACAGCCCTTCGAGTTCTTCCTCCAGTTTCAGTGTCGGAAAGGCTTCACGAAATGCTTTTGACATCAGTCTTCACTCCAATGTTCCAATTCATAACGCAGTGCCGGCAGAAGTTCTGCTTCCGGTACTTTTTTGTAAATTTCTCCATGTTTGATAATCAGACCCTCGCCGACACCTCCGGCAATCCCGATATCGGCTTCCTTTGCCTCTCCCGGTCCGTTTACCACACATCCCATTACCGCCACTTTGATATCAAGCGGAAATTCCGAAACCATCGTTTCTACCTGATTGGCAAGCCCGATCAGATCAATGCGGGTTCTTCCGCAGGTCGGACAGGAAACCACTTCCACGCCCCCTTTGCGAAGTCCGAGGGTACGAAGAATCAGTTTTGCGGATTTAATCTCTTCCAACGGGTCCCCGGTCAGAGAAACACGGATGGTATCCCCGATTCCCTGGTTTAAAATCAGTCCAAGACCGATTGCGGATTTGATATTCCCGCTGATCAGTGTTCCCGCCTCTGTGATTCCCACATGCAGCGGATGATCCGTCTGTTTTGCGATCAGCTCATGTGCTTTGACACACATCATGACATCCGAGGATTTGATACTGATCACAAGATTATCATAGCCCATATCTTCGATCAGTTTCACTTTATCCATTGCGCTCTCCACAATTCCCTCTGCGGTCACACCATGGTATTTTTCCACGAGACCCTTCTCTAAAGATCCGCTGTTGACGCCCACACGGATAGGAATCCGGCGCTCTTTTGCCACATCCACAACCGCTTTTACACGCTCACGACTTCCAATGTTTCCGGGATTGATACGAATTTTATCCGCACCGTGCTCCATGGCTGCAATCGCAAGCCGGTAATCAAAATGGATATCCGCAACCAGCGGGATGGTAATCTGTTTTTTGATTTCCGTCAGCGCCGCAGCTGCCTCCTGGGTGGGAACCGCGCAGCGGATAATTTCACAACCGACTTTTGTCAGCTGCTTAATCTGTGCCACCGTTGCCGCAACATCCTCTGTCTTTGTATTTGTCATAGACTGAATCGCAATCGGATGATTTCCGCCAATCCATCTGTTTCCAATCTGTACTTCCTTTGTGATATGTCTCTCCATCATAACGCCTCTAGCCTCTTAGATAAATAGTTTTCGAATGTCATTGAACATAACAATAAACATCAGTCCAAACAACAATACAATACCAACCAGATTTACCATGCCTTCTTTGTCTGGATCAATCCGCTTTCTGCGGATCGCCTCAATAATCAGAAATAACAGCCGGCCTCCGTCCAGTGCCGGAAGCGGCAGCAGATTCATAACGCCCAGATTCGCAGATAAAAGAATCGTCCAGTTGAGCATATTCAAAAGTGCATAGTAATACCCGTCATTTTTTACAGACTGCTGATAGGTGTCTCCGATTGATTTTACGATACCGACCGGTCCGCTCAGTTCGTTTGGAGATACCTGACGTGTCACAAGCATTTTCAGACTCTGGATAGTGGTATAAATCCAGTATCGCACCTCGTAAAAACTGTTTTTTAAGTTTGTGAGCACGTTTCCCTTTACCCTGACATTTCCCATGGTCTGAAATCCGTACAGATATCTTCCGGTCTCTTTATCCAGTTTCGGAACCAGTGTTGTCGTATGTTTCTGCCCATCCCTTGCATAAGTGACTTTAATGGTTTCCCCGGAATGAAATGTTCCGTATGCAGTGATTTCTCTGCTGAAATGAACCGAAAAATGATTCATCCGGATAATCTCATCCCCTTCCTGAAGACCTGCCTCTTCTGCGGCATATCCTTCCATTACCCCGGAAAGAACCGGCTTATCATATCCCACACAGCTCATCAGGATAAACGCGAAAATAAATGCAAGAATAAAGTTAAAAAAAGGTCCTGCAAATACGACGCTCATACGTCCCCATACCGGCTTTTTACCAAATGCACGATTGTCCGTCGAATCTTCGTCTTCCCCTTCCATCATGCAGGCTCCTCCAAACGGAAATGCCTTAATGCAGTATTTGGTTTCGCCTTTTTGTATCCCACAGATAGTCGGTCCAAGGCCGAAACAAAATTCATTTACCCGGATTCCGTTTGCCTTTGCAAGCAAAAAATGCCCCAGTTCATGAAATAAAATTACAATACTAAATATTACAAATGCGATAAGAAATGATACAATTTTCATTTTTTTTACCACCTGCTCCCTATATATTCATATGTTGCCTGCTCTGTCTCTAAGATCTGCTCTAAATCCGGATGTGCGATATAGCTGACTTCTTCCATTGCAGCTTCAATCATTTCCGTAATTTCCGGATAAGCGATTTTTCTGTCCAGAAACATTGCCACTGCCTTTTCATTTGCGGCATTAAAAACCGTTGGGATATTTCCTCCCCGTCTGGCAGCATCATATGCCAGGGAAAGCCCACGGAAGGTATCCGTATCTGGGCGCTCAAACGTAAGGTCACGAAGAGCAAAAAGATCCAGACGCTTCCCGGATAAATGTTTCCGCTTTGGGTAATACAGTGCATACTGAATCGGCAGACGCATATCCGGCGTTCCAAGCTGCGCAATCACTGCACCATCCTCATATTCCACAGCAGAATGAATGACACTCTGCGGATGCACGACAACTTCAATCTGTTCGAGTTGTACGCCAAACAGCCATTTTGCTTCCATAACCTCAAGCCCTTTGTTCACAAGTGTCGAAGAATCAATGGTCACCTTGTGTCCCATGGACCAGTTCGGATGCTTTAATGCATCTTCCACCTGTATATGGAGCAGATCCTGCTTCTTTCTGCCCCGGAACGGTCCTCCGGATGCGGTAAGAAGGATTTTACTGATCGGATTTTCTTCGTTTCCCTGCAAAGACTGGAAAATGCGTGAACTGGAAGCTTTCTCAAAATTCAGCAGCGATATGGACCCGGTAACTGCAATGGCTATCGACCGTGGACGTAAAAACAACCAGTTGCTTATCCAGCCTCAGTATTCACCTATGCCGGTTGGTGAGCAGATTGCCATCCTGTATTGTGGTACTCACAGCTTGATGCGTGATATTCCTATCAGCAAGGTACGTGCGTTCCAGGATACGTTCCTGACCAATATGCGTGCTAATCATCAGGCTGATGTACTCGATGTACTGGCAAGCGGTAAGATTAACGATGAAGTAACAGCATTGATTGAAAAAGTTGCGGCAGAAACAGCCGGACAATATAAAGAAAGATAATCGTCATGGCATCACTGAAAGAAGTAAAAGGAAGAATAAACTCCATAAACGGAACGCTGAAAATTACGTCGGCGATGAAAATGGTTGCCTCTTCGAAGCTGCATAAAGCTCAGGAGGCAATAGAGAACATGCTTCCTTACGAACGAAGACTGCATCACATGCTTACTAACTTTCTGAGCTCGGAGCTTAGTGTGGAGTCACCTTTCGTCGTGAAACGTGATGTGAAGAAGATTGCCATTGTTGTATTTGCATCGAACAGTAGCTTATGCGGCGGCTTTAATGCCAATGTTATCCGTCACTTGTCTGGAATGATAGAAGAATATGTCCAGCAGGTAGGGAAAGATAATATCTTAGTCTATCCGATAGGGCGTAAAGTTGCCGATGCAGTAAAGAAGTTAGGTCTGACTCCGATGGGAGACTATCAGCATATGAGCGGGAAGCCTAATTACAAAGAAGCTTCCGATTTGGCTTCCGAACTGAAGGAGCGCTTCCTCAACGATGAAATACAGCAAGTAGAAATGTTGTACAATCATTTTAAATCGACGTCTACCCAGATTCTGACACGTGAAACGTACCTGCCTATCAATTTCTCTCAGG
>OHBJ01003026.1_pt1 | contig 11159 bp, 10 predicted proteins | sample 1577241 | NCBI WGS metagenome assembly OHBJ01 (sample SAMEA3541594, study PRJEB24748) | human gut metagenome | biome: human gut; feature: human-associated habitat; material: faeces | place: China | collected 2012
GGCATCGATACGCTGCCCCAGCTCATTGCTCAGAAGTTGCAGAAGCATAAGCGCGCTCTTGAGGTTGTCGCGGTAGCCTTCGGCCTTGACGTGGTATTGGGCGGCCTTGCGGCGCAGGTTGAGCGGGCCGGGGAGGCGTCCCTCCTGGGCGAGACCGTCGGTGACCGACTGCTTCATCGTCTCCCAGACGCGGTGGAGATATTCCCAGATTGCCGGGCCTTCGCATTCTTCGACGTATTCCCAAAAATCGCGGCCTGTCTGCTCGCAGTAGGCCATTATCTCGCTGAGCGAGTTTTTAGTGTAGACGTCGGGGGTTTCGGCTTCGTCGGGGTCGCCTTCGATTTTTATGGCGCCTCCGCCGACGCTGTAGACGGTCATCTCCAGCGCTTTCCGTCCGTCGGCTGTGAGGCCTGTGAGTGTCATGGCGTTGGGGTGGTAGGGTAGGAAAACGTCGGGTTTCCAGACGATTTCAACCTTATGGCCGCGGCGTTCGAACTCGCTGATTATGGCGGCGTCGGTGAGGTGGCCCTTGCCTGTCGCTGCGAGCGAGCCGTAGAGCGTCACACTGAAGCTGACGGCGTCGGCGGGGCAGCGGCGCAGGAATTCTATTGTGGCGGCGCGCGGGCCCATCGTGTGGCTCGACGAGGGGCCGTTGCCGATACGGAATATCTCTTTTATGGATTTCATGCTATATATAATAATGTGGGAGAGGGTCAGTATTCGCTGAAGAGGCGCGGCTTGATGACTATTCCGACGCGCACGCGGCTGCGGAACTGATTGTAATCGAGCATACATTCGCCGTAGCCGTTGTAGAACTGGAGAAAGAGGAACTGGTTGTCGCGGCGGAAAATGCGGTAGCCCAGCTCTATGATGGTGTTATAGTTGAGCTTCCAGCCGCGGCGCTTTACGAGCACTACGGAGGCTGTGAAGCGCCGGTTGCGCGAGGTGAACTCCGTTCCGACCTGATAAATTCCGCTGTAGTCGAGGATGTCGCGGTTGTTCTGGCCGTCGACGATAGGAATCCACACCTTGCCGTGGACTGTCACCTGCGGGTCGATCATTATCGAGGCCGCCAGAGAGATTTTGTTCCACGAGCGTGAGGCGAGTCCGTCGCGGCCGTTGCTCTCATGCTCGGCCATGAGCGTGACCTTTCCGACATAGCGGTTCTTGACGAAGAGCGGTTTGGCGAGACCTATGCCGGGGTTGAAGTTCAGGTCGACCATTGGCATTGAGTTTTCCAGGACGTTCCACCAGCATTTCTGGGAGTAGAACAGATAGAGGTAGGTTCCGAAAGGGAGCGTCGAGCGTGTCAGTCGCTGCTGAATGGAGATCTGGAACTTTATGTCGGTATTGGTTTTCGTCGGGGTGTGGTTCACCGACGTGCCGAAAATGAAGTAGTTGTCTTTGTAGAGTCCGAAATACGGGCCCCGGTCGAAAGCGCGGCGCACACTGTCGGTGTCGACACGCTCGAGCGAGTCGGTGACGATCTGGGCTCCGGCGGCCATCGATACCGCCCCCAGAAAAACAGTCGCTATCAGACGCAAAAGGCGGGTCATATCAGCGGCAAAATTACAAAAAATATCGTCACGCCGGGCAGGCGCCGGCGATAATGGCGACAGCCTCGGCCGGGTCGGCTGTCAGACTGTAGTCGGCGTGGCCGAAGAGTAGATCTTCAGCCTCGCGCAGTTGGGCGTCGAGAGGATTGTAGTAGCCCCGGGTGTTGAGTATGACGATCTCGCCCTGCCAGAGGCCGAGCTTGCGCCATGTCAGGGCCTCGAGAAGTTCCTCGAAAGTGCCGATTCCGCCGGCCAGAGCAATGACACCCGAGGCGAGACCGAGCATACAGGCTTTTCGCGAGTGCATGTCGGGCGTGACGATCTTCTCGGTCAGGGCCGGATGGGCCCAGCCGCGGTTGTCCATAAATTCGGGAAGCACGCCGACGGCGCGTCCCCCTGCCTCGATGCAGCCGTCGATAGCGGCTCCCATCATTCCGAATTTGCCACCGCCGCATACCAGTCCGAAGCCGGCGCGGGCTATCGAGCGGCCGGTCTCGACGCCCGCTTCAATGAATTCCTGATCGATTCTGGCGCTCGAAGCGCCGTAAACAACAATATTTTTCATTTCTATGGCAAAGATAACACACGTTAACCTACTGAAACATAACAGGCTATAATGAATTAACAATTTTTAGTAATCGCAAGTGCTGTTTTTTATTTGCGTTTCGTTTTGAAAATTCAACCTTTCGTTTTACCTTTGCAACGAATCAAAGGATTATTATATTTTATAATTCCCGCGATAAAATCGCAACCACACGATTCACGCTTTATACCAGCAGCTACTTGACAATTAACCGAAAAACATAATACCTAACCAACCAAATCTCTGATATGCACAGAAATCTTGCAGTTTCAGCCTTGGCCATGGCCGTTGCCGTGACAACGCTGACATCCTGTGACCACCAGGAGTTCACCAGTGAAAAGGAGGATGCAAAACGCATCGACGTTCAAGTTCTTTCGCCCGAGCTTCAGAAGGTGCGCGACTACGTGCCCCTCTATGCTGTAATCGCCCACCGCGGTTCAACATTCTGGGCTCCCGAGGAAACCGAAGCCTCGTGGCGCTGGGCCCGCAATATGGGTGCCGACTATCTCGAGAGCGACATGCAGGCAACCAAAGACTGTATCGTTCTTGCCAACCACGACGAGAACCTCGCCCGCACGACCAACGTCGAAGATGTCTACAGCGAATATGTTCCCGCATCGCGCAAAGACTTCTACCGTTCGTTCAAGAAAGCCGACGGAACCCAGGCCTTCACCGAAGCCGACATCCAGGAACAGTATAACCTCGATGTCGCCAACTTCCGTCCGTACTACACGATGAGCTACTACTACCACGAGCTTCTCGCCCTCGACGCCGGAAAATGGTTCAACGACTCAAGCCCCGAGCAGGCCCGCGAAGGTTTCACAGACAACCACCTCTATGTAAGCGCCCTGCGCGACCAGATCGCATACGCCGAGGGTAAATGCCTCAACCGCGACGCCCAGGGCGAGCGCGTTCTGACCTACAAGATCAAACCCGAATATGAAGGCATGAGCCTCAAGGAGATCCGCGAGAAGATGCCGCAGGCCAAATATATGGCATTCGTGGAATATGACTGGGCCAACGCATACGTAGCCGACCCGAAGGACAACGGCAACCGTCCCGGCATCTACATCGAGTTCAAGGAATCGTGGCTGAACCCGTCGAACATGGAGCAGCTCGTCTACAACGACCTGACCGCCTGCGGCTGGAACATCATCGAGAAGCCTGAAGCTGAAAACGCTCCCTTCTATGTAAACGGCAAGGTCAACATCGCCAACACCAACGGTAAGGTTATCCTCCAGACATTCTCGTTCGACGCTCTCCGCCGTGCCAACGACATCTTCAAGGGCCGCGTGCCGATGTGCTATCTCCTCTGGGAAGGCACCTACGCAACCGACGTGACCTACGCCACTCCGACCGGCTATGCCGCAGTCATCAAATGGGCTCAGGACAACGGCGCCCACATCATCGGCCCGGCTATCTCAGGCGCTCCCAACAACTATCCCGAGATGAACGCTCCCTGGCAGGCCTACATGATCCGCAAATCGGGCATGATCAACCATCCCTACTCGTTTGACTCATATGCCCAGATGGGTAAATACATGGGTGTATACAACTATGGTATCGAAACCAAATTCGACGACCTGATGAAAATTACCGTCGACCCGACCCAGTACACCGTGTTCGACTCGCCTGTCTCGCTGCCCATCTATATGGACGGATTCTTCACCAACCGCACCGAAATGTCGCTGCGCTATATGATCGAACAGGGCTTCCGCTGCAACGCCAAGCTCCCCAACCCCTTCTACACCAACAAGATCTACAACAACGCCGAGGCTCCCTCAGTTGTGCCTGACGCTGAAACAGTTCTTGAAGACCTCGGCTACTACAGATAAGCCGCTTCGGTTGACTTTCGATATAATTCATTCAACGACTAACGACAAAAATCCAAAACAATGAAGAAATATTTCGCGCTGCCCCTTATGGCCGCTGTATGTCTGACCGCCGGAGCCCAGGACTTTGACAATTCCCCGACCGTCAACATCGAGAAAAACGATATGAAATTCACCGTAGGTGCCCGCATGATGGGCGATGTAGCCTACTATCACAGTGATTTCACCAATCTGAAGTCAGGCGCTTCGCTGACCGATGCCCGCATCCGCACATCGTTCACCTACCGCGACTGGTACTTCTATGCCGACTTCGGCTTCGGCGGCGGCAAGTTCTCGCAGAAGAACTACTGGAAGTTTTATTGCGTAATTCAATACTCAAGAAAATTCCGTAGGAATGTTTCGTCAATCGTGATTTGTAACGTAAAATAGGAAGAAGATGTTTCGATTTGAAGAACCTGCATATTTATATTTATTGCTGCTATTACCGTTTTTAGCAGCTTTCTACTTGTATTCCAATTACAGGAGACGGAGAAATATCCGACGTTTTGGAGATCCGGAATTGTTAGCGCAATTAATGCCGGATGTATCTAAATATCGACCGGATGTGAAATTTTGGCTCATCTTTGCCGCTATCGGCTTATTCTCAGTATTGCTGGCTCGTCCGCAATTTGGTTCCAAGCAGGAAACGGTGAAACGTAAAGGGGTGGAAGTGATTATAGCTCTGGATATATCTAATTCTATGCTGGCGCAGGATGTGCAGCCCAGCCGTTTGGAAAAAGCCAAGAGATTAATATCCAGATTGGTAGATGAATTAGATAACGACAAAGTCGGTATGATCGTATTTGCCGGAGATGCTTTTACCCAGCTACCGATCACGAGCGATTATATTTCCGCCAAAATGTTTTTGGAATCTATCAGCCCATCGCTGATTTCCAAGCAGGGTACAGCAATCGGAGAGGCAATCAACCTGGCAACCCGCAGTTTTACTCCGCAAGAAGGAGTGGGACGTGCTATCATTGTCATCACGGATGGTGAGAATCATGAAGGTGGCGCTGTAGAAGCTGCTAAAGCTGCTGCCGAAAAAGGGATTCAGGTAAGTGTGCTGGGAGTAGGTATGCCCGAAGGTGCTCCTATTCCTGTAGAAGGTACCAATGATTATCGCCGTGACCGCGAAGGTAATGTAATTGTAACCCGTCTGAATGAGGGCATGTGTCAAGAAATAGCCAAAGACGGAAAGGGTATCTATGTACGGGTAGATAATTCTAATTCTGCTCAAAAGGCTATCAGTCAGGAAATAAGTAAGATGGCTAAGTCTGATGTGGAATCGAAAATATATACGGATTTCAACGAACAGTTTCAGGCTATTGCATGGATCATTTTACTATTGTTACTAGCTGAGATGTTAATTTTGGATCGTAAGAATCCATTATTCAAAAACGTTCATCTGTTCTCTAATAAGAAGTAAGCTATGCGTATGTTAAAAATGAAATATATCCTGTTTGCTGCTTTTCTGTTATCGGCTGCCGGCGTTTCGGCACAGAAAGCAGAGCGTGACTATATCCGCAAAGGAAATCGTCTGTTCAATGATAGTGTATTCGTAGATGCAGAAGTTAATTATCGCAAGGCTTTGGAAGTTAATCCTAAATCTGCTGTATCCATGTACAATTTGGGAAATACGCTCTCACAACAACAAAAGTTTCAGGAAGCCATGGAGCAATATGATTCTGCCAGCAAAATAGAAAAGGATAAAATGAAATTGGCACACATTTACCATAATATGGGAGTGCTTTTTCAAGCTGGTAAAGATTATGCAAAAGCAGTGGATGCCTACAAAATGTCGCTGCGCAACAATCCTGCAGATCATGAAACACGGTATAACCTGGCACTCGCTCAAAAGATGTTGAAAGACCAACAGAATCAGCAGGATCAAGATCAAAATCAAGACCAGAATAAAGATCAGCAGCAGAAGCAAGACCAGAAACAGGATCAAAACAAAGATAAACAGAACGATCAGAAGAAAGACGACCAAAAGGATCAGCAACAACCGCCGAAGCCTGAAAAACAAGATAATCAGATGTCAAAGGAAAATGCTGAACAGTTACTTAACTCTGTGATGCAGGATGAGAAAGACGTACAGGACAAAGTGAAGAAACAACAGAAAGTTATTCAGGGCGGTCGTCTGGAAAAAGATTGGTAATAATAAAAAGTTGATGATATAAATTTCATAAGCAATGAAAAAACTGATTGTTATATTGATGGCATTGATAGCATATAGCACCCAAGCGCTTGCCGACAAGGTGTCATTCACTGCTTCCGCTCCCGATGTAGTGGTTGTAGGGGATCAATTCAGGCTATCTTATACAGTAACCACACAAAAAGTTAAAGACTTTCAGGCACCGGCTATCAAAGGATTCGACGTCCTGATGGGGCCAAGCCGTTCTCAGCAAAGTAGTACACAGATAATGAATGGTAATGTCACCTCTACAAGTAGTATTACATTCACTTATATATTGATGGCAAATACTGCCGGTGAATATACAATCCCCGGAGCTTCTATTGTAGCTGATGGCAACCAGATGGTTTCAAACTCCGTAAAGGTGAAGGTTTTGCCACAAGACCAAGCTAGTAATGGAGGACAAAATGACGGTAGCTCATCTGCACGCTCTTCATCCGGTACAAGTGTATCTAACCAGGATTTGTTTATCACAGCAACTGCCAGTAAAACGAATGTATACGAGCAGGAAGCATTTGTCTTAACCTATAAAATATACACCAGAGAACATGACTTGCAATTGAATAATGCCAAACTGCCTGACTTTAAAGGATTTCATTCTCAAGAAATTGAAATGAATGCAAATGCAAGATGGACACAGGAGCATTATAAAGGACGTAACTATAATACGACAATCTATCGCCAATTCGTATTATTTCCCCAGCAACCAGGTAAGTTATTTATAGAACCGGCACAGTTCCAGATGACGGTAGGTAAAGCTGTACAATCTGACGATCCTTTTGATGCATTTTTCAATGGTGGAAGCAATGTAGTTAAAGTACCGAAATCTATCGTTACTCCTAAAATAGCAATTAATGTCAATCCGCTTCCTGCTGGTAAACCTGCAAACTTTTCAGGTGGAGTGGGAGAGTTCAACATTTCTTCTTCCATTAATAGCAAGGAGCTGAAAACTAATGATGCTATCACCATTAAGTTGGTAATCTCCGGCACCGGAAACCTAAAGCTGATTTCTAATCCAGAAATTAAGTTCCCGGATGACTTTGAAGTATATGATCCGAAGGTGGACAACCAAGTCAGATTAACTCAGGAAGGTCTTACAGGAAACAAAGTCATTGAATATCTGGCTATTCCAAGACATGCAGGCAATTATAAAATCCCGGGGGCATCTTTCAGCTATTTCGATATCCGTTCAAAATCTTACAAAACGTTGAAAACGGAAGACTACGTAATCAATGTTGAGAAAGGTGCAGGAAATGCTGATCAGGTGATTGCCAATTTCACCAATAAAGAAGACTTGAAAGTATTGGGTGAAGATATCCGTTACATTAAGCAAAATGAAGTTACTCTCCAACCTAAGGGTAGTTTCTTCTATGGCTCAATGACCTATTGGCTATTCTATATCATTCCTGCTTTAGCCTTCATCATCTTCTTTATCATCTACCGCAAACAAGCCGCTACAAATGCCAATGTTGCTAAAATGAAAACAAAGAAAGCTAATAAGGTAGCAACCAAGCGCATGAAACTAGCCGGTAAGTTGCTCTCTGAAAACAAGAAAGATGCCTTCTATGATGAAGTACTGAAAGCATTGTGGGGATATATCAGCGACAAACTCAGTATTCCGGTTTCCCGTTTGTCGAAAGACAATATTGAAGAGAAGCTGAGAAACCATGGAGTAAGTGAAGAACTAATTAAAGAATTCCTGAATGCATTGAATGATTGTGAATTTGCTCGTTTCGCTCCAGGTGATGAAAATCAGGCAATGGATAAAGTCTACTCTTCTTCAATAGAAGTGATAAGCAGAATGGAAAATTCAATAAAACATTAACCCAGAAGAGATTGTGTCATGAAAAAAATATTGTTTTTTATATTATTATCAATGTCAGTTACTTGCTTCGGACAGGGAACTCAGAGCATTGATTCTATACAAATAACTGAAGCTGATTCTATCCATGCGGGTTCACATACATTTTCTGATACGAAATTGGAAGATGTAACAAAAGCCGAAGGAGATTCCGCATATATAAAAGATGATTATGCAACTGCTATCCAAATATATGAATCCTTATTAAAAAATGGGGAATCTGCGGATGTGTACTATAATTTAGGAAACAGTTACTACAAAGCTGGAGAAATTGCAAAAGCCGTACTCAACTACGAACGTGCTTTGCTTATGAAACCAGGAAACAGCGACATCCGTGCCAATCTGGAAGTGGCACGCGCTAAAACAATAGATAAAGTAGAACCTGTTCCGGAAGTTTTCTTTGTATCATGGACCAAAGCCTTGATAAACAGTATGAGTGTAGACGCATGGGCTACATGGGGAATTGTCTCCTTTATTCTATTTATCATCGCTTTTTACTTCTTTATTTTCTCCAAGCAGATTATACTAAAAAAAACAGGATTTATATCAGGTATCGTTTTCTTAATCGTTGTGATATGCTCTAATCTTTTTGCTTCAGAGCAAAAAGAACGTTTAGTAAATAGAAGCGAAGCGATCGTCATGAATCCTAGTGTAACAGTTCGCAGCACTCCGAGTGAAAGTGGAACAAGTTTGTTCATCCTTCATGAGGGACGTAAGGTCAGTATCAAAGATAACTCAATGAAAGAATGGAAAGAAATTCGCTTGGAAGACGGCAAAGTAGGATGGGTACCGGCTTCCGCTATTGAAGTGATATAAAATTCGTAAACAGAATTTAGGAATTTAGGAAAAAAGATAAGCAAATAATTTGTTTTATCTTTTTTTTTGCTTAAGTTTATAGCGTGATAAAAAATTAAATACAATATAGTATTAACCATTAAATTTATGAGACATGAGAACAATAACATTTAATGAACTTCGCAAGATTAAAGATTCATTGCCTAGCGGTAGCATGCATAGAATAGCAGACGAACTTGGTTTGCACGTAGATACAGTGCGCAACTTCTTCGGAGGCCATAATTTCAAGGAAGGAAAAAGTGTCGGAATACATCTTGAGCCTGGTCCGGATGGCGGGCTTGTAATGCTAGATGACACAACTGTTCTCGACCGGGCTCTAAAAATTTTAGATGAAATAAACATGAGTATGCAAAAAGAACAAGCTACCGAACCTATGCAAATTTAAAATATAAAACAAGAATCCCAATTGCCCAAACAATTGGGATTTCTTATTTGTTTACATTCAAAAACAGATTATTATGGAAGATAAATTAGTAACCTTAGCTATTCTGACTTATACAAAAGCTCAGATTCTAAAGAATGTCCTCGAAAATGAAGGAATAGAAACATACATTCATAACGTAAATCAAATACAACCTGTTGTATCTTCAGGAGTACGTCTGCGAATTAAAGAAAGTGATCTACCACGTGCATTAAAAATAACGGAAAGTTCTACTTGGTTATCTGAAAGTATAGTGGGAGAGAAGACACCTAAGGTAGATAGTAAATCGAACAAAATTTTAATACCTGTCGACTTCTCCAATTATTCGATGAAAGCGTGTGAATTTGGCTTTAATTTGGCCAAAACTGAGAATTCTGAAGTGATTCTATTACATGTTTACTTTACACCGATATACGCTTCGTCATTACCATATGGCGATGTATTCAATTATCAGATCGGAGATGAAGAATCTGTTAAAACAATCATCCAGCAGGTCCATTCAGATCTCAACGCACTATCTGATAAGATTAAGGAAAAAGTTGCATCTGGAGAATTTCCGGATATCAAATATAGTTGCATTTTACGAGAAGGAATTCCGGAGGAAGAAATCTTAAGATATGCCAAGGAGCAACGTCCTAAGGTTATCATTATGGGAACGCGTGGAAAAAGCCAGAAAGACATTGACTTAATTGGCAGTGTAACAGCTGAAATTATTGATCGAAGCCGCACAGCAGTATTGGCTATTCCGGAAAATACTCCATTCAAAGAATTCAATGAAGTAAAACGTATTGCTTTCTTAACCAATTTTGATCAGAGAGACTTGATTGCTTTTGAAGCATTTTTCAACACATGGAAATCTTTCCATTTTTCAGTCTCATTAATACATCTGGCTGAATCCAAAGATACTTGGAATGAAATTAAACTTGCAGGTATCAAAGACTATTTCCAAAAACAATATCCCGGGCTTGAAATTCATTATGATGTGGTAATGAATGATAATCTATTAAAAGGACTTGACAAGTATATCAAAGATAATCAGATAGATATAATAACATTAACTTCCTATAAGAGGAATATATTTGCACGATTATTTAACCCGAGCATTGCTCGTAAAATGATTTTCCATTCTGATACGCCATTGCTTGTTATTAACGGATGATGAGAAAGAACGAAAATAAGCTGTTTACGTTTAGGGAATAATGATGATTCTCTTTTTGTGAGAAAATAAAAAAGAGGCTATACCAATTTTCTATTAAACATAATCATCATTATATAGTTTGATAAAAATCAGAATCATCATTCAAGCTTCTTTATTTGTAAAAATAAAAAGACTATCCCAATTTAAATTTTGGGATAGTCTTTTATAATAACTGACTTAATATAATTATTTCATCATCTTATCGATTTCTTCAAATTCAGGACCCATGTTCAGATTATAGTAAACACGGTAAAGCCCCTGTAACCACAAATCTTTTTGATCAGGTTTCAAAGCTCTGGCTTTTTCGTAGAATGGCTTAGCTTCTTCATAGAATTTCTTCACTGTAGCTTGTGCCTCTGCATATTTAGGATCATTGATATCTGTTGTTGCTTTATCAGCATAATCCTGAGCCTTCATCAAATACACTAATCCTACATTAGAATATGCTTCTGCATATTCAGGATCTGCAGCAATAGCTTTCTTGTAGAACTCAATAGCATTATCATATTCTTTCATATTATGATAAAGATATGCTTTCACATAAAGATACAACTTGTTATTGGCATCAGTAGACAACATTCTATCAGCAAATTCCATAGCTTTAGAAGCTTGGTTAGAGC
>OHBJ01003027.1_pt1 | contig 11155 bp, 10 predicted proteins | sample 1577241 | NCBI WGS metagenome assembly OHBJ01 (sample SAMEA3541594, study PRJEB24748) | human gut metagenome | biome: human gut; feature: human-associated habitat; material: faeces | place: China | collected 2012
ACAACATCATCGAGTTTTTAAGCTCCGAGGGGTATATCCGCTTCAAGGCAGATTATGAGGTCAGCTCCAAAGACCTGTACGCCGTTTACAAGCTGTGGTGTGATGATAACGCTTTGAGCAGCCTTTCCCAAAAGAGTTTCTGCTCGTTTCTCAAACAGAATGAGAGTCGGTACAACATCGAGTACACCAATAAGGTCAATATCGGCGGCGGGAGGTATGCCAGAGGATTTGTCGGCATCGAGCTTCTGCAAAGACCATTTCTGTAAAAATGATATTGACCCGAAAATACGTGTACCATCCGTACCAAGTGTACCACGGTACAGCAAGTACACTTGGTACACGTACTTTTCAGTCCGTTTCACTATTATTTTTCAATGCTGTTGGCGGATGCCCTGTTTTTGGGCATTGAAAATCAATGGTAATGAAAACAGGAAAGATTTTGACCGCAGAACAAAACCATTTCACGAAATCGTGCTTCTCTGAACAATGTATCCCGCTTACGGAACAATAGGTATTTTCTCTGTTCCAGAGCAAATCACACGGAACAGTAAAGTGGGATATGGTCATATATGGGCAGGACATCACAAGCAAAATTCTGAACGGATTTCAGAGATTGCAGATTTTCACTAATCGGTGAAGTGGGTATGCCGTAGGGCGTACCGTTTTCGCCGCATTACAAACAAAATTTATGGAGGATTTTATCAATATGAATGTACGCAACGAAATAAAGGCACAGATCATCCGTACCGGAATGACTATGCAGGAAGTTGTTGACCTGCTCTCGGACGAGTACGGATGGAGCGACAGCGTTTCCAATCTGTCCGCAAAACTACAGAGAGAAAGTATCCGATACAAGGAAGTCGTGGAGCTTGCCGATGTGCTGGGCTACGACATCGTATGGCAGAAAAGGAGGGGCAAATAATGGCAAATGCACAGTACGCTATTTTAAGATTTGCGAAATACAAGGGACCGGAGATCAGCGGCATTGAAGCTCATAACGAGCGCACCAAGGAGAAATACGCAAGCAATCCAGACATTGACCCGTCCCGTACACACTTGAATTTCCATCTTATCAAGCCCGAAAGGAAGTACAGAGCTGAATCCGAGTGTCAGATTGCAGAAGCCGGATGCCGCACACGCTCGGACAGCGTTCGTGTGGTGGAAGCTCTCATAACCGCTACGCCGGAGTTTTTCAAGGGAAAGAAACGAGCTGAAATCCGTGAGTTCTTCAATGAAGCGTTGGAGTTCATCAAGCAGAATCAAGCTCCCGAAACGATCATATCCGCTGTGGTGCATCTGGACGAGAAATCGCCCCATATGCACCTTTGCTTTGTACCTCTGACGGAGGATAAAAGGTTGTGTGCCAAGGAGATTTTAGGGAACAAAAAGAAGCTGACACAGTGGCAGGACAAGTATTGGGAACACATGGTAAAGAAATATCCCGATCTGGAACGTGGCGAAAGTGCCAGCGAGACCGGGCGTGACCACATCCCCACAAGGGTATTCAAACAGATGGCACGTCTGAACAAGCAGCATGACAAGCTGGCAGAACTGCTCTCCGATATGAAGTTCACGAACTACAAGGAGCGTTCGGCACAGATTGCGGCGTTTCTTGAAAAGTATATCCCCGATGTTGCCGCTATGGAAACGCAGATGAAGAAATACAAAAAGTTCTTCAAAACAGCGGACGGCAAACAGAAAGCGTTGGAAAAGAAAAATGACGAGCTGACCGCCGCTCTGGAAAAGAGCGAGAAAGAAAGCACCGTCAAGAAGTTGCAGGAAATGCGGCTGCATAGCGATTATGAGCGCATCAAGGGCATTCTTGACCGCATCCCGCCGGAGATCATTCGAGCATATACACATCGTGACAGCAAAACGCAGGAGGTACGCCATTATAGATAACAGAAAAAAGGATGAATGGAGCGGCTTTGCCGATTTACTTGCCAACTTAATAGAGAAATATGCGGCGGTTCTGGATATTGAAAATCTTCCGGAGCCGCCGATTTGTTTGGACAGCGAGAAAAAAGAAATTGTAAACAATTCCAAACTTTTTGAGGAATCTATTGAAAAAACGGACATTGCATGATATAATATACGTGTGATAAGTGTCCAAACCTACTCTGAGAGTGATTTCGGAGTAGGGGTTACATAACGGTGCTGCATACGGCGGCACGAATGAGGATAACGATATGAAAAAAGACAAGATAAAAGTATATATTTACACGAGAGTATCCACCACGATACAGGTGGATGGATACTCTCTGGATGCTCAGAAAGCCAGAATGAAAGCATTTGCCGAGTACAATGACTATAAGATTGTCGGTGAGTATGAGGATGCCGGTAAATCCGGTAAGTCCATCGAGGGCAGATTAGAGTTTAACCGCATGATGGAGGACATCAAATCCGGCAAGGACGGTGTTTCCTATGTGCTGGTGTTCAAGCTCTCCCGTTTCGGCAGAAATGCGGCAGATGTGCTGTCCACCTTGCAGGTTATGCAGGATTTCGGTGTCAATCTGATCTGTGTTGAGGATGGTATTGATTCCTCCAAGGATGCAGGAAAACTGATGATCTCCGTTCTGTCAGCGGTTGCCGAGATCGAGCGTGAGAATATCCGTGTTCAGACGATGGAGGGCAGAATCCAGAAAGCCCGTGAGGGCAAATGGAACGGCGGCTTTGCTCCTTATGGATATACGCTTGAAAAAGGCAAGCTGTATGTGAATGAGGAAGAAGCAGAAGCAATCCGCATCATCTTTGACAAGTACGTGCATACCGACATGGGCGCAAACGGTCTTGCCCGATACCTCGCCAATCATGGCATTGGAAAAATCCAAAGACAGAACGGCAAGAATCCTCTGTTTGATGCGGCGCTTATCCGCAGGATACTGAAAAATCCTGTTTACTGCGGCAAGATCGCCTATGGCAGACGCAGGACGGAAAAGGTGCATGGCACAAGAAACGATTACCGTCTTATTGAACAGGACAACTATCTGTTGGTCGATGGTCTGCACGAAGCACTTGTTTCCGAAGAACTCTGGCATGATGCACAGGTGAAATTGGTTGCCCAGGCAAAGAAATACGAGAAGGTCAACCATGGTAAGGATAACAAGGTGCATCTGCTGACAGGCTTGCTCAAATGCCCGATCTGCGGAGCCGGTATGTACGGCAATAAGAGTGTCAAGCACAAGGCAGACGGCACGAAGTACAAGGATTTCTACTACTACGGCTGCAAACACCGCACCATGACCCGTGGTCACAAGTGCGACTATAAGAAGCAAATCCACGAAGAACTCTTGGAAACCGCTGTCGCAGAGGTGATTACCAAGTTGGTCAGCAATCCGAAGTTTGCCGCTTTGATGCAGCAGAAAATCAGCATGAAAGTGGATACTTCCGCTATCGAACAGGAGATTGCAAACTACGAAAAACAGCTTCGCCAGAGCTATTCCATCAAGTCCCGATTGATAGAGGAAATTGATACACTTGACCCCGATGATAAACATTACATCAAACGCAAGGCAGACCTTGATGATCGTCTTTACAAGATGTATGATAAAATCGAGGATACGGAGTCTCTGCTGATTGAAGCCAGAGCAAAGAAAATGGCAATCGAAGCTGAAAAGCTGACTGCCGATAATATCTACAAAGTTTTGATTTACTTTGATAAGCTGTACGCCGTGATGGATGAACAGGAACGCCGACAGCTTATGGAGTCGCTGATCTCCGAAATCCATATCTTTGAGGAACGGAAGCCGAACGGACAATGGCTGAAATCCATCAAATTCAAGCTCCCGATCATAGAGGAAGATATGGAAATAAGTTTGGACAACGATACACAAGTTGAGACGGTAGTTTTGATGTCAAGGAGTTCGGGTTGATTTTTGAAAAACGGAAAGGGCTGACAACCAATCCGGCAACTCGACTATTTGGGGCGGTTGCAGGCAGCAGAATAGATGTGAAGGGAAATTTCGGTAAATCATAGTTCGCATAACTATACGCTATCGCAGCGGAAAGACTAATAATTGACAGGATTATTGCAAAATTGTATAGTATTATTCAAACAATCAATTTTGTTAAACCAGGAGTTTGACAAAGAGATGTATAGAGAAATGTATTGGACAGGCAGGAGATTTAATATGATTTCAAAAGCAAAGAAATATGTGGCAGTGTTACTGCTTTTTGTATGCGTGTCTATGATATTTTCTCCCCAGACTGTATATGCAGCCGAGGACAGTTCGCAGCATGAAACTGTCAAAGTCGGTTTCTTTGCCATGGATGGTTATCATGTGATGGATGAAGAAGGCAACCGCAGTGGGTATGGCTATGATTTTCTTCGGCTGATGGCCCGTTATTGGGATGTAGATTACGAATATGTCGGATATGATAAGAGCTGGGATGATATGCAGCAGATGCTTGAAGATGGCGAGATTGATATGGTAACATCTCCCTGCATAACACCGGAAAGAGAAGAAAAGTTTGATTTTTCACGTCCGATCGGAACCAATAATGGGATTCTGACCGTCCGCAGTGACAACAGCACGATTGTGGATGGCAATTACAGTACTTACAACGGTATGCGTGTGGCATTTTTGAACGGAAGCTCCGAGATAAAGAGTTTTGCGGGTTTTGCAGGCAACAAAGGATTTATATATGATCCATTTTATTTTGATACGACAGCAGAGATGGCGGAAGCTCTTCAGAGCGGAAATGTTGATGCTATTGCTGCTAGTTCTCTGAGAAAAACAAACAATGAGCGTATCGTGGATAAATTTGACAGCAGCGATTTCTATGTCATTGTTAAAAAAGGTAATACAGAATTGCTGAATGAGATCAATTATGCAATCGACCAGATGAATGCAGTTGAGGGTGACTGGAAAACGACACTTTATAATAAAAATTATGAAAGCATAGAAACTAAGAATCTGGAATATACGGAGAAAGAAAAAAGTATTATTTCACAGTATTCCAAGGACAACCCGCTTCATGTTCTGTGTGATCCGACCCGTTATCCATATTCTTATAATGAAAATGGTGAGATGAAGGGTATTATCCCGGATTACTTCCGGAAAATTGCAGACTATGCCGGGATTTCCTATGAGTTTCTTACACCTGCCACCAGAGATGAGTATATTGCTTATCAGAAAAATAAGGAAACCACAGATATGAGCATCGATGCGCGCCTGGAAACAGATAACTATGCTGAGACGAAAAAATGGGGGATTACTGCACCTTTCATTACGATGCAGCTGGCAAGGGTGACACGGCGTGACTTTGATGGAAAAATTAATGTTGTTACTACTGTTGACCAGACAGCATCAAATTCAATTGAAGATGCAATGGCACCCGGTGCAGAAAAACTGATGTGCAGTACCCGACAGGAAATGATGGAAGCTGTCCGTAAGGGTAAAGCAGATGCTGCCTTCGTCTACTATTACATGGCACAGGCGTTTGTGAACAGTGACACTACGGGCACCATGACATATACTCTGCTGGAACAGCCTACATTCACCTACCGCATGGTAATTTCATCAACTGAGAACCATGCGCTGGCTGGTATTCTGACGAAAGCAATGTATGCCATGCCCCAAAATCTTGTTGAAGATCTTGCAGCACAGTATACCACATACAAAGCAACAGAGCTGACATTTGTTGACTGGATCCGTCTGCATCCTGTTGTTACTGTTTTGGCTCTTCTTATTTTTGGAGGGCTACTGACTACTATGGCTGTGATAATGGTGCGTCTCAGTGCAAGAAAAAAAGCTCAGAAGGCGGCCCAGGAGAAAGCTGAGGAAATGGCGGAACTGGCAGAGCATGCACAGGCTGCAAACAAGGCAAAAACAGCATTTCTGTCACATATGTCCCATGATATGAGGACACCGATGAATGCAATCATAGGATTTACCGGTATTGCAATGAAAAACAATCCGTCAGACGAAGTGAAAAATTGTCTGGAAAAGATTGACGAAAGCTCAGAGCATTTACTGTCGCTGATCAATGATGTATTAGATCTGACCCGCATCGAAAGTGGAAAAGTGAAATACAATCCGGTACCGGCGGATGTGAAAAACATTACAGATTCTGCATTGGATATTACAAAAGGCTTTCTTACGAACAGGGATATCAACTTTAAGATTCAGCGTGAAGAAGCAAAGATTCCAAATGTACTTGCGGATCCTGCACGCCTGCGTGATGTGCTGGTCAATATTCTGAGCAATGCCGTAAAATACACTCCGGATGGAGGGACGATTACATTTGAAGCCCGGTGTCAGGAAAAGGGCGGGGATGGATATATAAATATGCGTTACCGCATTTCGGATACTGGTATTGGCATGAGTGAGGAATTTACAAAAGAAGTTTTTGAGGAATTTGCACAGGAAGATTCCGATGTGAGAACGCAGTACCATGGAGTTGGACTGGGGATGGCTATCGTAAAGAAGTATGTAGATATGATGGGTGGAACCATTTCCGTGCAGAGTAAAAAGCATGAGGGAACCACATTTACTGTGGATATTCCTTTGGAAATTACAGATAAGGAATGTAATAAGTCAGACACAGGTTTTTCTGAAAAGGTAAATCTTACAGGTGTGAATGTCCTTCTTGCAGAGGATAATGAACTGAATGCAGAGATTGCTGCCGTGCAGTTGGAAGAGTTCGGGATGAATGTAGAAAGAGCTGTGGATGGAAAGAATGCTGTTGAGATTTTCAGAAATCATCCGAAAGGCACATTTGATGTGATCCTGATGGATGTCATGATGCCTGAAATGAATGGTTATGAAGCGACAAAAGCAATCAGGGCAATGAATGACAGACCGGATGGAAAAAACATTCCTATTATAGCAATGACAGCCAATTCATTTGCTGAAGATGTTCAGGCATCACTGGATGCAGGAATGAATGCACATTTGTCAAAGCCGATTGTGATTGAGGAAGTTATAAAAACGATTTTAAGGTATGTTCATAATGATTGCCAAACTTGAATCAGAGAAAAAACAAAAGAAGAAAGAGCTTGAGCAGCAGGATGAGCTGCATAAAGCATTAATTGCAGCAGACACTGCGAATCGGGCAAAATCTACTGATGTCCTGCAAATGAGTAAATTGGAGGATGGCAGGGAAGAATTATCATCAGAATTAGTCTGTTTACCTGATGTTTTCTATGATATGAAAGCTATTATAGATGGGAGTGCTCTGGATAAGGGAATTTCAGTGGATTTTTCAGAAGATAGTATTTGGGTACATCCGTACGTTATAACAAATCCGCTGTATTTGCGACAAATATTTTTGAATATATATGGAAACGGCATTAAATTTACAAATTTTGGTGGGAAAATTTCGACAAAACAGGAATGTATAGAAGAAAAGGATAATGTAATTACCTATCGATGGATAATTTCTGATACAGGAATTGGCATGAGCAAAGAATTTCTGAAACATATTTTTGAACCGTTTGCACAAGAAAGAGCTGATGCCCGGAGCAATTATCATAGAACCGGACTTGGCATGGCTATTGTGAAAAAAATGATTGATAAAATGGGAGGCACGATTTCTGTTACCAGCGAAGTGGGAAAGGGAACCACTTTTGTAGTTGAATTGCCTTTTGAGATGGGAGCTGCACCAGAAAAGTCTAAGAAAGAAGAGGCGGATAAAGAGAATAGCATTCACGGTTTAAATCTCATGTTAGTAGAGGATAATGAGTTGAATGCCGAGGTTGCAGAAATACTTTTAGAAGATGAAGGTGCAATAATTACAATGGTTAATGATGGACAGCAGGCTGTCGAATTATTTAATAATAGTCCGGTGGGTACATTTGATGCAATACTTATGGATATTATGATGCCGGTAATGGATGGATTGACAGCGACTAAAGCAATCCGGGCATTAAATCGACCAGATGCAGGAATGAACGCACATTTAGTTAAACCTTTGGATATTGAAAAAGTGAAAAAAACGATTTGTGAACATACAATTGAAATAAGGCTACCGCAATCCCACTGGCTTTAGACGGTGGGTTAAGGTAGCCAAAAATCAGAAATTATAGTATACTCATGGCATGGGAACCTGGAAATCTAAAAACAGACACAAATACTTATGATGTTGGGGTCAAAAGATGCCATACGAATTGTTCCGTACTTCGTACTTCCACAATTCTACCCAATATTCGCATATCGTGAAGCTTACGCTCCACTTTTATGCTCATATCGGGGCGGGTCATTAAGCCATAAAACCACTTTTGTGCAAGCACATCGTGGTTTCAGGCTTTTGACCCTGGCATCTACTTATTACAATATCACATTATTTTTGTCTGTAAATATAGGAAGAAATTACTGGTTTCGAGGCAGATATCAGATGATATAAAACAGTTTTCGTATGAGATATGTCAGAGACACAGTGTGATAATAAGATATATGGAAACAGATAAAGGCCACATTCACTATATGATAGAGACAGAACCAACAATGTCTATTAGTAAGATTGTAAACCTGATGAAGAGCTATACAACATACCATATATGGAAAAGATATCCCCAATATTTACGAAAACAATTTTGGAAAGAACATACCTTTTGGACAGATGGATATTTTGCCTGTAGTGTAGGAAATGTATCGGAAGAAATGCTGAAGAGATATATAGAAAATCAAGGTTGAGAAAGAAGGTGACAGTGGATGTTAAAGGCATATAAATATAGAATATATCCAAATAATGAGCAGAAAATACAGATTGCAAAAACATTTGGCTGTTGCCGTTTTGTATATAATCAGACACTGGCATACCGGAAAGAAGTATATGAGAAAGAGAAAAAATCAGTTAGTAAAACCGACTGTAACAATTACTGCAACAGACAATTAAAGAAAGAGTATGAATGGCTGAAAGAAGTGGATAAATTTGCTCTGACAAATGCGATTTACAACATGGATGCTGCATACCAGAAGTTTTTCAAGGAACACGCAGGTTATCCGAAGTTTAAGAGTAAACACGATAATCATAAGTCATATACAACAAATTTTACGAATGGCAATATAACAGTAGATTTCGGGTGCAATAGAGTAAAACTGCCTAAATTAAAAGGAATAAAAGCAAAACTGCATAGAAATTTTATCGGACAGATAAAATCGGCAACGATATCACAAGTTCCGAGTGGAAAATATTATGTATCAATTTTAGTGGAAACAGAACACGTGGAACTGCCACATATAAATCAAAATACAGGAATAGATTTAGGTATTAAGGAGTTATGTATTACTTCTGCTGGAAAGAAATACGAAAATCCAAAAATCATCAGAAAATACGAAAAGAAACTGGTGAAACTGCAAAGGCAGTTAGCCCATAAAGAGAAAAGAAGTCAAAATTACTGCAAAACAAAGAAAAAGATAGCATTATGCCATGAAAAAATAACAAATACCAGAAAAGATTATCTGCACAAGATGTCCCATGAGATTATCAGCGAAAACCAAGTGATAGTTTCGGAAGATTTGCAGATAAAAAACATGGTAAAAAATCACCGTTTGGCAAAGTCTATAAGTGATGTATCATGGTATGAGCTGACAAGACAGTTAGAATATAAGGCAAAGTGGAATGGCAGGAAATATGTCAAAATAGATAGATTCTATGCCAGTAGTCAGCTGTGTTCAGCCTGTGGATACCAAAATACAGAGACAAAAAATCTATCAGTAAGGGAATGGACATGTCCTGTCTGTGGAACAAATCATGACAGGGATATCAACGCAGCAAAAAATATACTGGAAGAAGGATTAAGACAAATAGCATAAAAATAACAATATAGGGCAGGGACTGCCCGAATTAACGCCTGTGGAGATAGTAGGTTACGAGGTCTGCGAAGCAGGAAGCCCATTGGCTTTAGACAATGGGTAGTTCACCAATTATAAAGGACTATTTAATGCATCTTTAGCTGATAAAGGAAGTGTTACATATTATAATGGTGAAAAGTATTTTGTCCCGGCTGATGAAGCTTTAGAAATAGTTGATACTACTGGTTGCGGAGATAGCTACCATGCAGGCTTTGTGTGTTCTCATATGTTAATTGGTGATATTTACGAGGCTATGAGAGTTGGTACAGAATTTGCAACAGAGACATTGTCTCATTATGGTGGCTTTTAATTCGATTTGTAAGGAGAAACAATATGATAGGGTTTATTATATGGTCACTTTTCGGAGTGTTTATAATTGGACTAGGAATAAAAGATATGTTTTCTAAGAATCTGGTTGGATTCTGGGCTAATACCGAAACAATAAAAGTAAAAGATGTGAAAGGTTACAATCGTGCGAGCGGACTATTGTTTATAATCTATGGAATCATTTTTGTTATATTAGGAATTCCGCTGTTAGATGGTCAAAATACACCATACGTTCTGTTGTCGGTTATTGGTGTGATGGTGGAAACAATTGTAATTATGGCTGCTTATAGTTTAGTTATCGTTAAAAAGTATGAAGAGAAGTAAATAACTTTGAAGTTGCAAGGAGGAAATTATGAAATTTATGCAAACAGAGAAAAAACAGCTATTGATCTATGTGATTATAGCATACGGAATCACATATGTAATGGGACTTCTGATGTGGTATAGCTATGGAAAAGGTCTTGATCTCAGCGCTTTTCCAAATGCGCAGATGCTGTATCCAGCAGCAGGTGTGATGATGGCTTATTTAATTACCAAAAAAGGAGATAAAAATCTTCCAACGGCTTTTTACATATTCTTTGTAGCTCTCACGGCGGTGCTGGTTGTCTGCACGGCGGCTTCTGTTCTGGCTCCCCAAAATAGAGATCTGATGAGCATGCCATATTCTCAGTGGGCACCGATCATGGAATACGTTATAATAGGTGGCAGCGTTATTTTCTGGATTCTTCTTCTGCAATCCGGTAAAGAAAAGCGCAGATCCTATGGACTGAACAGCGAACATTGGAATATATCTATTCGTATGATCCTGTTGTTTATTGGATTATATCTTCTCAGATTTGTGATTGCCTGTGCTCTGAGCGGCCAGCTTTCTGAATTTGGCAAAATAATGGCAAATCCTACTACCTGGATCATATTTTTTACTGTTTTGGTAAACTTTTTCCTGTCAGTAGTGGCATTCTTTGGAGAAGAATACGGATGGAGATATTATCTTCAGCCTCTTCTTCAGAAAAAATTTGGACTAAAAGGCGGCG
>OHBJ01003034.1_pt1 | contig 11145 bp, 6 predicted proteins | sample 1577241 | NCBI WGS metagenome assembly OHBJ01 (sample SAMEA3541594, study PRJEB24748) | human gut metagenome | biome: human gut; feature: human-associated habitat; material: faeces | place: China | collected 2012
TTTTAACCTTAGAATAGTTTCCCGTATTTCATCGGTCATAATTTCCGAAATGCGTTGGGCTACCTTTTCAAAATAACCGTCATAACGTGAACCTTCCCGGATGTGAATCATATCCATCTGCCAAAGTTCGTTTTCTTCATTCTGATACCATGCATGCCATTCAATACAGGCTTCAGAGGTATGCAGTAGATTGGCACATTCTATTCTTTTGATAGACGGATTCTCTGCTAGTCTGGCCATTGCCAGAAAACTGTCCGCTAGGTTCAAGGGTGATGAATAAATATGGAAATCAATGTCCCTATGTTTCATCAGTAACCCTGTTCTGAGTGAACCTACCAGATTAATTTTTGCACCGGCATCTTCCCATATCTGGATGATGTTCGTGTTTTTGATAACTTGCCAGGCTTTCTCCTGATTCTGTTTGGCAATGTCGAAAATATTCATACGCTATCTTTTATGGTGAGTTTGCAAAAGTAGAGAAAAGCTTTCAAACTGAAGATAGTTATAAATAACTATTTATTGCCGGAATGAATCGGGAGAAAGGGTGTGGCAAGGAACTTAGTAATGCTTCCTTTTCAAGTAAATGACAGATTGTATTCCTAACATGATGACAAACAGATATTCTGTTGTCATATATACCGCTAGAGGTGCATATATACAGTGGCTCAGCCAGTAAAGATAAAGAAGATATACCATAATGGTAACCATTTGAAAGATAAAGGCAATTTTTGTCTTTCCGGTTCCAGTGACAGCACTGATGTAAACATATCCGGGCACTGCGAATACATAATTAAACAGCATAACGATGAAAGGGGGGACAGTGTGTTGCACCAGTGTTTCGTTGTTGGTGTAAAATCCGATAATCCAATAATCACAAAACAATGCGACTCCTACCAGTGGAAAACCGATGGCATATCCCAAACGGACGACCCGGTTACACAGCGGAATTACCTGAGCCTTTTGCCCAGCTCCCAACAAATTGCTCACCAGCGAACCGGTAGTAGCTGCAAACGAATTGACGATGACAAAGAACACCGTCGAGACACTGCGTATGACATTGGTAGCTGCCAGTTCCATTTCTCCCAAATGCTCGACGGCTACGAAGAAGGCAAGCCACGAGGCCACTCCGATAAACGAATGGAACATACTCCATACAGACACACGGCAGACATGGAGCAATACACCTTTATCAAAGCTCCAAAACAAACCATAAAGCCGTCTATCCATTTTCCGTAAGACATGAATTGTTAGCACAGCCAATGAACACGCTTCGGCAAAAGATGATGCGATGGCTGCGCCTGTTATCCCCATGTTCCAATGGAATATGAACAGACAGTTGCCCGAAATGTTCACCAACACAGCTGTCAGAGCCGCCACGTTCAAGGCTTTTGTACGGGTAATGCCGACCAGGAACGAGCGCAAGGCAAGGAACGGGAAGGAAAACAGCAGTCCCCAGATTCGCCCGTCCAAATAATCAATCACGGCATGATAGACTTCCGCAGAAGCAATCAGCCGACTTAGAATAATCGGAGAAAACAGCTTGGAGAACAGACACAAAAGGACAGCAAGCCCCGACAAGAAAAACAATCCTTGAAAGAACGTCTTTCCTGTCTCGGAATAGTGTTGTTCGCCGTTGCGTCGTGCGATAACGACCTGCAAGCCCAGACTGAAACCGAAGCCGAGCATATAGACAGCCAGATACCAAATCCCGGCAAGGGCGGATGCGCCCAATTCTATTTCTCCCACATGCCCAAGGAAAATGGCATCGGTGATATTGATGAGTTGTTCGATAAGGATGCTCATCATTATAGGAAAGTTGATGAGCCAGATATGCTTATATGTATAGTTCATTGTTCAACTAGATAGGATGCGACAAGTCCTGCTGCTGCACAAGGCGGCAGGACACATTGCATGATTATGAATTTGGAAATAATGGCAAAACAAGAAAGGACAAACCTGTTATAAGCCTGTCCGTTGTTGAATAGCTTGATTAAAATGCTACCCGTTAAACGCAGCTATATGCACACTTGCCATTTCATAAGGGTTGAACAATTCTTTTTTCTGTTACCTTTACAAAGATAGCATTTGTTCTTGATGATACCTCCGAATTTCCAATTTCTTTTTATAGGTTAAATTGATTATTTCAGTTTATATGCTTCAAAAGGTATCATACTATTTTATCTATTCTAAATCTATATTAATCGTAATGTTGCTATATTTTTTTCTAATTCTATATGTTATAAATTGGGAATTTGGTTTTTTATACATATTCCGCCATATGTAAAACCGCCACCAAAACCCATAAGTAACAGTTTGTCATTTAACTGTATTTTATTACTTCTAATACCCTCGTACCATGCTAGTGGTATGGATGCAGCAGAAGTATTACCATACTTTCTTACACTATCTAAACATTTATCCATAGGTATTTTTAATTCCTTACAAACAGCTTCCAGTAGTCTGTAATTGGCACTATGTGGTAAAAAGTATGCTATATCATCCAATGATAAACAATTTTTGCGAGCGAGAGATTGTAATCCATAAGACAATGTTTGAATAGCCCACTTATATACAATTCTGCCATTTTGATGCAGTTTATTATTGGCAATAACTTCTTCATCATTGATGGTATTTTTTTGACTGGTCAGATAGAGGTCTTTTCCAAATTCTCCATTTGTTTCTGTTATTGTTTCCACTTTTAACTTCATTAGATGCTGATGGAATTGCAAATATAATCTCATCAATATCATAAAGCTTTGCTGCTTCCTTAATCTTGTCCCTTGTTCCTATAACCTTGACGCCTCGTATGTATTTACCAACCTTGCGGCGGTCATCATCAATAATACATGCAATATTAGAGTTGGCAAGATAGCTCGAATTCTGTATTTCTCTCATAATGACATTAGTTGCCTCTCCGGCACCAATAATCATTACATTGTTGGAAGTCTTAATATTTCTGTATTTGTTAAGAACAGTTCTTATCATTCTGTACATAAAACGACTTGCACATATTGCAATAATAAGGTATATTGCCGCATTAAAATAACAGCTTCTAGGAAGCATATTACCCATAATCTTATTACTTAAGAAATGCACTAATTCTACAATAATACACGCTTCAGCAATTCTGTACACCTCAGCTATACTCGCATACTGCCACAGACTGTGATAAAGTCTGAACAGCCAGAATATAAGCAGAGACATTATCGTGTACGGAAGCACGTTCTCTACATAATTACTAATATACTGAGGTTCTATAGATACAATACCTACATCAAATCTCATAATAAGCGACAGATATACGCATGCATTCAGTAAAAATGTATCTGTTAAAAACAAGAAAAATCTTCTTACCAGAAGCTGTATTCTGTCCTTTTTAGTCTCACCCATCATCTGTTCCTCGTTTCTTTAGCAGGCTTTTTAGCAGCTAACCCACATACTGTACCAATTCCATAAGAAATATGCAACAGGAAAAATAAAAATGGCAGTGCAAAACATGTTTTATTGCGTTCCTTCTTAGCTCCTATTACTGCAACTACCGACATAACCACCGCCAACAGCCAGTATGCTCCCCACATAAGTCCTGTAATTCCGTATACAATACGAGAAAAAAACGACTTCACAGCAAGCAGCTTACATGACACACTTGCAACTGTTGTAACAATAATAGCCATGACAAAAGCCCACGGAACAAAATGATATACAGAAAGGCATCCTGGACATACCTTGCTTGTCTTTCCAATCCAGTATCCATTGCCATATTTCTGCTTAAGCATCTTAGGAAGTGAACTTCTTGTATGCTGGTATGATATTATATTCGGACAGAATCTTAATTTAAACCCTGCTTTTCTCATACGGTAATGAATTTCATTATCCTCAGTTCTTGCAAGAGACTCATTATAATGTCCGATTTTTTCAAAAACTTCCCTTCTATATGCAGCATGGAATAGCGATTTCATATATATCTTTTCTTCCGTTCCATTCCTGCCATTACGGTAAGGTGCTATGCTTGAACCAAACATAGAACTCTCGGCAAGTAGAAGTGTATCCTTCCATGGTGTCTCTTCATCAACTATATTAGGTCGGACACCACCGACAACCATCTCGCCTTCTTCTAAAACTTTAACATTCTTGCTGACAAAATCCACCGGGATATGTGCATGCGCATCAACTCTTATAACAGCTTCCCCTGTATAATTATCGAGCAGCACGTTCCATCCACACGGAAGCGTCTTCTTAGGATTATCAAGCACAACTATCTGTCTTGCTCCCATCTTATTCTCATCAGCAAACTTCTGCATAACCGCCTTCGTTCCATCAGTTGATGCAGAATCAACAAGCACAACTTCCATAAGATTATGATCATAATCCTGCCTGCTTATGTCATCAAGAATATTCTTTATCGTATTCTCCTCATTATATGCAATAACGGCAATTGTAATAAACATACTCTACCTACTTCTTAACAGTCATTCTTTCACTTCCAACTACTGATGTAAATGTATCCCACAATACAGCCGCATCAGTCTTCACGCCAAAATGTTTCATACTTTCAAGGTTATAACGCATTTTTGCTGGTAATACTTCATTCAGATATATATTATCTGTACTTTTTTCATCAACAGCCTCACCAAGAAGCTTGTCCTCATCCTTATAAGCAATACTTGTCCTTGATGTAAGTCCTGCCGGCAAAAGAAGTGTCGCATACATCTCCTTGGTGTACTTCTTAACATACTTAGGAACTTCCGGTCTTGTTCCGACAAGAGTCATATCCCCTGCAAGTATATTAAAAAGCTGAGGAAACTCGTCCATTCTGTACTTTCGTAAAAATGCACCAACCTTAGTAATTCTTGAATCATTATCTACAGTCACTGCTGCCCCTAGCTTACTTGCATTGTCAACCATAGTCCTGAACTTGTATATACGAAAAATTCTTCCATACTGTGTTACTCTCGCCCTCGCCGATGGTGCGGGCTTCCCGCTTCTGGGTCTTGGTGGCGCTTTGCCTTTGCGTGCTGGTGCGATGCCCGTTGCTTTGTCCGAGCATCGTATTGCCGCCTGAAAGCACGAGGCCGAGGGTCAGGGCAATCGTAGGGAGGTGATGTTTCAATGTTTTCATGTCAGTTGCTTTTCTCTTTTGACCCGTATCGCTGCTGTTGGTTTATATTACGCTGCTCAAAAATTGTTAGTCGTCTGGAACATTTATCGATTTGCTTTTTTAATATGAGGAAGCGCCGTCGTTTGAGTGGGGTTTAGCGATATATAAGGCAGGACTGGTATTATTGTTAAATTTCGGGGTAAATTAAGTTAAATTTTGCTGCTAACACGATTCTAAGGCAGAGAGGAGGTGTGCAGAAAAATTTTTAGGGTGTTAATAACTTTTCTGAATATGTCAAAAAGCAAAGACGTTTTGACTTATTGCAAGGGTATGTGTGCCGGTAGAATGTTAGAATGGGTTGTCGTGCTTGCAAAATGCTGTAAAAATCGAGAAGCTCTCATTGAGAGGCGTCAAACGAGGGGAGGGTGAAAGAGAAAAATAAGTGTTAAAAAATATTTTTTGTGCTCGTCGTACAATAAATTTTATTAAATTTGCCATACTTTAAGCGGGTTGACTGTAATCCGATTAACACTTCCTGAGGGTCCGGACCTTCGGGAAACGAGAACATTCACAAGACGGCTGACCACGGGAGGAAAGTATGGAAATACCTTCTAAACCATTGAAAAACTGATGATTGCCTAATTTCTACTAACCACGAGAACCAATACGATTCCCCACTCCGAGGTCGGAAATAACCTACCTACACCCAGGTTGCAGATATGCTTCAGCAGTGTAAGAGGTGTCGTTCCCTACCGAATCCCGGTCAGAGGCAGCCGCAATTAACCCCAAGAGAGCTTCGGCCCGAGCCGCAGCGTACCGCCACCGGGGCCAAAGGCCTCACGCTGATGCGTGTTCAAACGCATCGCTAATCCGCATGGCGGTCACTTGCCGACTTCTACCGACGACACCTTATATATAGAGAGAACAAATAACAACTATATCTAAACATTAAAAAAGTATGAGAAAACTGTTTTTACTTTTGATGGCAGTATTAGCATGCTCATGGTCGCTGACCGCTTCGGCGCGCACGGTGACCGGTAGTGTACTTGATGCAGCCAACAATGAGCCCCTTATCGGTGCCACCATCATGCCGATCGGCGGTGGTCAGGGAACAGCCGCCGACATCGACGGTAACTTTACTCTGAACATTCCCGACAACGTGAAACAGGTGACCGTTTCATACGTGGGCTACAAATCCAAAACAGTAGCGGTTACAAACCCGCTGCGCGTTTATCTCGAATCTACCTCCACCAACCTTGACGACGTTGTCGTTATCGCCTACGGTACAGGTACAAAGGAATCTCTTACCGGTTCTGTGGCAGTCGTTGACTCAAAGCAGATTGAAGACCGTCCTGTAAGCTCCGTTACATCGGCCCTCGAAGGTAACGCCCCCGGCGTCCAGGTCAACAGCTCGACCGGTACCCCGGGTTCCTCGCCCTCTATCCGTATCCGCGGTTTCAACTCCTTCACCAGCGCTCAGAGCCCTCTCTACGTTGTTGACGGTGTGGTTTACGACGGTTCGATTTCCGACCTCAACCCGAATGATATCGAGTCAATGTCTATCCTGAAGGACGCCGCTTCCTGCGCACTCTACGGTAACCGTGGTGCCAACGGTGTAATCCTTATCAACACCAAGCGTGCCAAAGGTCAGGGCAAGGTTGACGTAACACTGCAGATTCGTCAGGGTATGTACAACCGCGGTCTTCCTTTCTACGACACGCTCGATGCCAACCAGTGGATGGAGACATCTCTGAACGCATGGGCAAACGGTGGTGTATCGCAGAAATCTTATGCGGATTATGCAAGCGCCCTCGCAGCTCTCGCTCCCAACTTCGTGAATACCTTCATGCTGGGTCAGAACATCTACGACAAGCCCGGCAATCAGCTCTTTGACCCCTCGACGGGTAAACTGCTCGGCAACGTGCTTCCCGGTTACAACGACCTCGACTGGTGGGACGCTATCTCACGTAGCGGCTACCGTCAGGAATACAATGTCAACGCCGCCGGCGCTACCGAAAAGTTCAACGTCTTCGCTTCTGTAGGTTACCTGAAAGAACAGGGCTACATGCTGCAGACTGACTTCGAACGTTTCACCGGCCGTGTTGCCGCTGATTTCTCACCCGTAAGCTACCTGAAAATAGGTACCAACATCGCAGCTTCCTATCAGGATTCGGAAGACGGCTCTGCTGACGCCGACAACCTGAGTGCTACCACCAACCCGTTCCTTACCAACTTCTACGCTCCGGTACGTCCTTACTACCAGCACAACGAAGACGGTTCCGTAATGATGGGCGAAGACGGCAAACCCGTCTGGAACACCCTCGGCCTCAACAAGGGTGACAACGTAGCCTGGGTAATGCGTCTCAACCGCAGTGACTGGACTACCATCAACGTCAACGGTTCTCTCTACGGTACCGTTATCCTTCCTTACGGTTTCGAAGCCACTGTCCGCGGCAATATGTTGCGTTCTAAACTCAACGGTCTCGAATACAGCAACGACAAGATTGGTGCTCAGAAAGGAGCCGGCGGTCTCGACCTCACGGGCCAGAGCGTCAACTCACACACCTTCATGCAGACTCTTACCTGGAACCACGATTACGGTTTGAACAACATCGACGTCCTTCTCGACCACGAGAACTACGAATACAGCTACGATTCCAACTTCCTGCGCAAGAGCGGCCAGCTCCTGCCCAACAACTACTATGCTTCCAACTTCGAGAGCATGGACTACTCGTCGCAGAGCCTTGGCAAAATGCGTACGGAGTCTTACCTTGGTCGTGTGCGTTACAACTACGACCAGAAATACTTCGGCGAGTTCTCTATCCGTCGTGACGGTACTTCCCGTTTTGCAAAGAACAACCGTTGGGGTACATTCTGGAGCGTCGGCGGTAGCTGGATCATCACAAAAGAGAAATTCATGCAGAACCTCGAGTGGCTCAACTACTTGAAACTGCGCGCTGCTTACGGTGCCGTAGGTAACGACGCCGCTGCAAGCATCTACTCATACTATAACACATTCTTCCAGACGACCTACGGTACATTCGGTGCCCTGGTTCCTTACGACCTGGCTTCGGCAGACCTCCGCTGGGAGTCCACCAAAACGCTTGACATTGCCCTTGAAGGTTCGCTCTTCAACGACCGTTTCACTTTCAGCGTCGGCTACTTCGACAAGCGCAACGCCGACCTTCTCTATAATGTGACCCTCCCCGGGTCAGCAGGTACGGCAGGCGGCCCCGGCTCCTTCGGTTCGAACCTCAGCATAATGCAGAACATCGGTACAATGTCCAACCGCGGTTGGGAACTCCAGTTCGGCGTGGACATCATCCGCTCCGCTGAACTTAACTGGCACTTCGACATCGACGCTTCCTTCGTGAAGAACAAGATTGTCAAACTTCCTTACGGACACTCCATGCCTTCTCAGGGTCTGTTCTACAACAAGTCCATCTACCAGCACTACACCTACGAATGGGCAGGTGTCGACACTAAGACAGGTAACTCGCTTTACTACATGGCACCGGATTCACCCGACCTGTGGGTATGGGACGACAACGGCAACCGCGACACCAAACAGGAACAGCAGACCTGGGAAAACACTGTAGCCGCAGCCAAGGGCTCGGGCCACTACTTCGAGGATGAAAACGGTAACCCGTTGACCGACCGTACCGAGTATGCTTACCGTCGTGACATGGGTTCTGCCATCCCGACAGTCTACGGTTCGTTCGGAACACAACTCTCCTGGAAAGGCATCAACCTTGGTCTTCTCTTCACTTACAGCCTCGGCGGTAAGACTTACAACAGCAACTACCAGTCTCTGATGAGCTTCGGCACCAACGAAGCAGGTGCCCTCCACAAGGACATCCTGAATGCTTGGACCGGTACTCCCGCACAGCGTCCTTTCGAAGACGTATCTGTAAAACAGGACGAATCCTCTAAGATTTATCATATCAACAGCAGCGAAATCGACCCCAACGGAATTCCTATCAACGATACCAACCTTTCGCAGTACAACAGCGCAAGTTCAAGCCGATTCCTGATTAGCAACAACTACCTGTGTCTGAAGAACCTCAACATCTCTTACGACTTCCCCGCCAAGTGGGTGAACCCGATGAAGCTCAAAGGCCTCAACCTTGGTTTCTCAGTTGACAACCTCTTCATTATCACACGTCAGAAAGGTCTGAACCCGCAGTACGGATTCGGTGGCGACCAGGGCGCATACTATGTACCCTCTCGCGTATTCTCGTTCCAGCTGACTGCCAAATTCTAATCTCTCAAATCTAAAAACTGAATATTTGACATGAAAAGAAATATTTTTATAAAAGGTCTGGCAGCCGTAGCAGCCGCAGGGATGTTTACCGCGTGCTCCTCGGACTATCTTGACCTACAGCCTGAATCCGACGTTACCGACGCCGAGATAACAGCGACGACACAAGGCGCAGCTCTCGCCATCAACGGTATCGCCCGCTCTATGCAGTCGCAGTGGGGCGGCCTGCAGGGCGGCCTCACCGGTAGCGCCAACGGTGAGAATACCATAAACTCTATGTACGGCGAAGCTATGGGCGCCGACAACATGGCCGGTATCCCTCTGGCTATGTGGTCTCCCGAAATCGTCTGCGGCGGTGCCGCATGGAGCCAGGAAAACTACGTGATGAACGCAATCCCCTGGAAGTATTCATACACCCTCATCCAGCAGGCCAACCAGATCCTCAACGGCATCGACGATGCCGAAGGTACTGAGAACGACCGTAATTTCATAAAGGCGCAGGCTCTGACATTCCGTGCCCACGGCTATACTCGTCTGATGCAGTTCTACGCTCCGCGTTGGGAAGACAGCAACAACGGTGACTTCTATTGCGCCGTGAAGCGTCTCGACGGAGGAACAGGCGATGCCCCGCTGTGGAAAATGAGCGATGTCATGGATCAGATTTATTCTGACCTCAACGAGGCCATCACCCTTTATGGCGAGTCAGGCGGAACCCGCGCCCAGAGATGGCATCCCGATATTAACGTGGCATACGGTATCCTCGCGCGCGCTGCCCTCATCAAGCATGACTGGGCCACTGCTAAGGATGCGGCCGCCAAAGCCCGTCAGGGCTATCAGATTATGGACAACGATACTTTCTTCAAAGGATTCGTTGACGACGACCCCAACAGCGTTATCTGGACACAGTCAACAGACCCCGCAGATATCTACTACTTCAGCTTCGGCGCACACTTCGGTGTCAACGGAGCATACGTTGAAAGCTGGGGCTACGGTGCTGGCGCCATCAGCATGGACCTCTACCGTCAGCTTGACGAGCGTGACCTCCGCCGCCAGATGTTCCTTACCCCCGACAAAACTAAAGTAGTGGAAGACGCAAACCGCGCGTGGAACCTCGGTCATATCAAAGCTGAAGACTGGTGGAACAAGAACCTCGTGGTTAATTTCGCAGCCGGTAAGGATCTTTCCAAAGGCCCGTCGAAGAGCGCTGACAAGATCGATGGCAAGTGGGGTCTCTACAACGTAGTTATCTTCTATTGCAAGCTCTACGGTGAAACAATCTTCAAGGGCAATTATGCCGACATGAGCAACGAAGGCTACATGGCTTACTATAAGACCGACTCCAAGCAGGGAGAAGTGATGCTCTCACGCGGTCTCTATGGTACACTTGTCACCATTCCGTTCGGCGCACAGTTCAAGTTCTGGAGCACAGCTCCTTACGGAACATCCTCATATCCTTTCATGCGTGCAGCTGAAATGTGCCTGACAGAGGCCGAAGCGGCTTATGAAATGGGCGACGAGGCTACTGCCAAAGCTTGCCTGATGGAAATCAACGGTAAGCGTATCCCGGGTTACACATGCGACAAGAGCGGTGAAGCACTCCGCGATGAAATCCGCCTTTGCCGCCGTATCGAACTCTGGGGCGAAGGCTTCAACTGGCAAGACTTCAAGCGTTGGAACCTCGACATCATCCGTACTCCTTGGATTGAAAATGACCCGACTTCCGGTAACTGGATGATTGACTACGCTCACAACACTCCTGCTAAATGCAACCATGGCTGGCGTATGC
>OHBJ01003035.1_pt1 | contig 11144 bp, 10 predicted proteins | sample 1577241 | NCBI WGS metagenome assembly OHBJ01 (sample SAMEA3541594, study PRJEB24748) | human gut metagenome | biome: human gut; feature: human-associated habitat; material: faeces | place: China | collected 2012
GATTATGCCGACCGACTCCTGGAAAAGCTGAAGAGAAAGGTGGCCGGCGATAGGGGAGGCCCGCCCTCGCCGCCCTCCGCCAGCAGGGCGCGGGCGTACTCCTGCCGCAGGGCCGTCAGCACGGGACGTCGGGGCGCTTCCTTTTCATACAGCGCGTTTTCCAGCCCCATCCAGAACACATCGGCGTACACGCCGCCCTGCGGCTGCTGCTCAAAGGTGTGGAGCATGGGCTGGAAACGGGTGAAGTCGTAGTCACGGCTGGCAAGGCCGATGATGGTGTTCATATACAGGCGGGGGTCGCCGTCGGCGTCGAAGGCGGCCTGCTCCGGCGGCACGTCGTAGCGGCCCGCACCGTTCCAGATCTGGTTGGCGGCGCGGCGGCTCTGCAATTCCTGCCGGTCCATATCAGACTCCGAACAGCTGGCCGCGTCCGGCGTCCTGGGGGATGCGGGCCCACACCGTATCCGCCGCCAGCTGCCGCTCAAAGGGCTCGAAGGCCTTGTTGATGATACCCAGCTTCAGGGCCTGCCCCGTGGGGATACCCTCCCGTATCAGCCGCAGCGCCGCCAGCAGGCCCCGCAGGTCCAGCGTCTTGGTGGAGATCTCGCCGCTGTCGCACTTCTGCCGCAGGTCGTGGAACAGCAGGGCGAACTGCTCGGCCCACCTGGGCGTCAGGTCGGGGAACGTGCGGCGCAGCAGCTTCTGCAGATCCGCATCGGAGATCACCGGCATGTCCAGCACCACGAAGCGGGACACCAGCGCTTCGTTGAGCTCGCGGGTCCCCGCGTAGCCGTAATTCATGGTGCCGATAAAGCGGGCGGCATCGTCCAGCGTGATGCGTTCATATCCGGGCACATCGATGACGCGGCGGTGGTCCAGCGTGGCGTGGAGCACGGCCAGCGCCTCGTTCTTGGCCATATTCACCTCGTCCAGCACACCGAAGCCGCCCAGCCGCGCACAGCGGCAGATGGGACCCTCGCGGAACACCACCTCACCCTTTTGCAGGGTATCCGCGCCGATGAGGGCGGCGGCGTCCACGTTGACGTACATGGACACATCCCACACGGGGCGGCCGAACACGGCGGCCAGGTTCTCCGCCAGCACGTTCTTGCCAGTGGCCTTTGGCCCCGCCAGCAGCAGGTGCTGTCCGCACAGCAGGGCCGCCGCCGCGCTCTCCCAGACCTCCTTGCCGTAGTAGAGACACTGGGGTGCGGGGATGCGCGGCTGCGCCTCCGGCGGCACAGGGTGGGCCTCACGGAAGTGCCGTATCTCCTCCAGCAGCGCCGCGTCTATACCCTCGTCCTGCAATTCCTTCCAAATATCCATGCGTTCGCCCCATTTCACCGTTTTGATGCCCTGATTATATGCCAGACGGGCGTTAAAAGAGCGTTAAGGATGCGGGAAAGCGCGGAAAAGCAGGGGACCGTCTGATGGACGGTCCCCTGCTTCAGGAGAGACGGCTCGCGCCGGATCAAAGCTCTTCGTTGGGCTTGGAAAAGACCCTCTCCGCTTTGCGGGCATGGCCCCGCAGCAGGGAGGCGGCCAGACCGAACACGGCGGCGGGGATCAGCCAGCTCAGGCCCAGATCGTACAGGGGCAGGCTCTCCACCAGGGGGATGGCCACGCCGTTGGCGGTAAGGGTACACAGTACGCTGGTCAGCAGGGCGCCGATGGCGGCGCCGCGGCTGATGCGGTCCGGCAGATGGGGCGCCAGCAGGGAGATGAAGATCAGCACCAGCGTGGGGGGATAGATGACATCCAGCACCGGCGCGGCCACAGCCACGATGCGGTCCAGACCCAGATTGGACACCACGGCGCTGAACACGCAGATGGCGATGACGAACACCTTGTAGCTCACCTTGCCGCGGCACAGCTCGGTGAAATAGGCGGCGGCGGAGCTGGTCAGAGCCACGGCGGTGGTGACGCAGGCCAGACCCACCACCACGCCGAACAGCACCATGCCCACCTTGCCCATCAGGGCCTCAATGATGATCATAATCAGCTGGGCGCGGCCGATATCGTTGGTATACTGGGCGGACACGGTGGCGCCCAGATAGGCCAGCCCCATGTACACGGCCAGCAGCAGGATACCTGCCAGCACGGCAGAGCCGCCCACCACGCGGAACTGTTTTCTGCCGCTGTCGTAGCCCTTGGCGGTGACGCTCTGCAGCACGATGATGCCGAAGGGCAGGGCGGCCAGCGCATCCATGGTCTGATAGCCGGCCTTGATGCCGGTGACGGCCACGTTGGCGATCTGGGGCAGGGCGGAGGGCTCACCCAGCGGAGTGATGACGCCCTTGATGATGATGGCAAACAGGCCCAGCAGCAGCAGCGGCGTCAGGATCTTGCCCACGATGTCTACCACGGCGGATTCCCTGATGCACAGCGCCAGGATCAGCGCGAAGAACAGGATGGAAAACACCACGGGGCTTACGCCGGACAGGTTGGGCACGATGGCCATCTCATAGGTAGTGGCGGAGGTGCGGGGGATGGCCACCATGGGACCCACGCACAGGATAATGGCGGACATCAGTACCGCTGCGGGTATCTGGCCCACGCGGCTGACCACAGCCTCACTGCTGCCGACCCGCAGCAGGGCGAACATGGCCAGCATGGCCAGGCCGATGTCGGCAATGAAATAGGCAGCGAAGCCCGACACCCACTGGGAGCCGGACTCCAGGCCCAGAAAGGGCGGGAAGATCACGTTGCCCGCGCCGAAAAACATGGAAAACAGCGCGAAGCCAACCACGATGATGTCTCGGACGAGACCGTTTTTTTTCTGCATAATTCCTTTTCTCCTCTTTTGTTCCCAAATTTTGCAAGTCATGCAAAACTTAAATATAGGGTATCATTTTTTTCATGACTCCGGAAATGACCCTTATTGATGACCTCATTAAAAAAAGTGATGGTAGAGAGAGGATTGACAGAAAATATCATAGAATTGACGGGGAATTCACAAAAATCCCATTGAAAAGCAACGCACTTTGTGATATATTGAAAAATAAATTTGAAATAATTGTGCAAAACGTCGAAAGCGAGGTTCCTATGGATGATAGCAAGCTGCGGGCGCTGCTGACCGCGGTGCAGTGCGGCAGCTTTGGCAAAGCTGCCGTTCAGCTGGGGTATACCCAGTCGGCCATGACCCATCTGGTCAGCAAGCTGGAGGCAGAGCTGGGCTGTACGCTGCTGCTGCGCAGCAGCAAGGGCGTCTGCCTGTCGGAGGAGGGGGAGCACCTGCTGCCCTATATCCACGGCGTCATCAATGCCTGCGACGCCCTGCGGCAGGAGGCAGAGGAACAGGGAGAGGTCTATGGCCGCGCCCTGCGCATCGGGTGCTTTGCCAGCATCGCAAGGGCCAGCCTGCCGGAGCTGCTGCGGAAGTTCCGGAAGCTCCACCCCGAGATCAAGGTGGACGTGCTGGTGCAGGGCAGCGAGCTGGCCGCCGCCCTGGAGGAGGACCGTATCCAGCTGGCCATCGTGGACGAGAACTGCGCCCGCGGTTTCCAGTGGACCCCGCTGACGGACGCGCCTCTGGTGGCGGTGACGCCCAAGGACTTCCCGTGGACGGAGAGCACCATCTCTCTGGCCCGCTTGCTGCAAGAGCCGTTCCTCTCCTGTCCTGAGCAGTATGTGGAACAGTATCTTCCGGCGGACACGCCGCGGCTGGAGGTAGCGGCCTCCGACGATGGCGCCATTTTGTCCATGGTAGCCGGCGGACTGGGCGTGTCGGTGCTGTCCGCCTTCTCTCTGGCGGGGTACGAGAACCGGGTGCGGGTCATCCCGCTGGACCGGCCCCTGTCCCGCCGTTTGGGCGTGGCGGTGAAGTCCATGCCCGCAGCCAACTCGCCGGCACGGCTGTTCCTGGCCTTCCTGAAGCGTCAGTACCAGACCGCAGCTCAGGAGAAATAAGCAGAAAAGAGCCGTATCCGAAAGGATACGGCTCTTTTTTTGCTGTCGCGCTCAGTCCAGCGGCGCCGGTACGGCGTCGGCAGGGATGGGGCAGGTGTAGCCTCCTGCAGTGCGCTTCCGGAACTCCGCCTTGGCCTGCTCCAGCAGCTCCGGCTGCTCAATGAGGTCAATGGCCGCGGCGCACAGCACCTTGCCTGCATGGACGGTGGCCCGATGGGCCAGCGGCGTCTTGTTGCAGGACACCACCTGCCAGCTGTGGCAGGGCACGTGGTTGGGCCACACCGCCATGTGGATCTGGGCCGTGGGGCACTGGTAGCTGACGTCGCCCACGTCGGTGGAGCCGGCGTTGAAGGCGGGACCCTGGTACAGCGGCACCAGAAAGTCGTTGAAGTGGCCGGTCCGCAGAGCCTGCACCTTCTCGGCGAAGGCGGGATCGTTCTCCGCGCCTACGCCGCTGGGGATGTCGCTGCCGGCGTAGGTGGCGGACAGCTTCTCCATGAAGGCGTGCTCCTCCGGCGTACACGCCGGTACGCCCAGCTCCGCGAAGTTGTCGTACAGCACCTTTTCCAGCGCGTGGTTGCACACGGTGTCGGACAGGCCGTCCACGAACCGCCGCTCGATGGTAGTGTCCGTCATCAGCGCCGCGCCCTGGGCGATCTTGTCCACCCGCTGGTGCAGGGTGATGCAGTCCTTCACGAAGTTGGACCGGATCATATACAGGACACTGGCCTGATGCTGCACCACATTGGGGCTGGCGCCGCCGGCGTCCAGAATGGAGTAGTGTATCCGGGCGTCCCGGGGCATGTGCTCCCGCAGGAACTGCACGCCTACGTTCATCAGCTCCACGGCGTCCAGAGCGCTGCGCCCCCGCTCCGGGGCAGTAGACGCCTGAGAGGCCAGACCGTGGAAGGTATACAGCATCTGAATGCAGGAGTTGGTGGAGCCGGTGGTGACCTCGTTGCAGTCGCCGGCGTGCCAGGTCAGGGCCGCATCCAGATTGTACCACAAGCCATCGCGGGCCATGTAGGCCTTGGAGGCCACGCCCTCCTCGCCGGGGCAGCCGTACAGAATGACGGTGCCGCTTTTACCGGTCCCGGCGAGGTAGTGCTTCAGACCGATGGCGGCGGCCATGGCGCCGGCGCCCAGCAGATTGTGGCCGCAGCCGTGACCGCTCCCTCCCTTCACCAGCTCGTGGTACTCGGTGCTGCCCGCCTCCTGGGACAGGCCCGACAGGGCGTCATACTCCGCCAGAAAGCCGATGACCGGCTTGCCGCTGCCGTAGGACGCGGAGAAGGCGGTGGGGATGCCGCAGATGCCCTCCTCCACCTGAAAGCCCTCCTCCTTCAGGACCTTGACGAACAGGGCGGCGGACTTCACCTCCTGCATGGACAGCTCCGCGTAGTCCCAGATGGAATCTGCCACCTCCGCGATCAGCTTGTTCTTTTCATCAATGGCAGCCAGTGCCGCCTTTTTTGCGTTATCCATAGCCAGCTCCTTTTTTTATAGCACTTTTTTCAGAAAATCCTGCAATCTGACGCTCTGGGGGTGATCGAATATCTCCTCCGGCGTGCCCTGCTCGCCGATCTTACCGGCGTCCATGAACAGTACGCGGCTGCCCACCTCGCGGGCAAAGGCCATCTCGTGGGTCACCACCACCATGGTCATACCGCTCTGGGCCAATTCCTTCATGACCTCCAGCACCAGCAGCATCGAGATCATTTTTTTCATGGGTCTGTCCATCCTTCCTGTATTGCCGTCCCCGCAGGAGCTTTCGGGATGCGGGAGCGTGTCTCTTTCGTTGATGCTGCATACTCTACCACTGATTATTCACAAAGTCAAGGGACGATATGAATAAATATTCATAAAATAGCGTTTTGTCGGATATACTTACACTCACCCCTGCGCGGAGCCGACCTGTCGTGCAATTTCACAACGGAGCAGGCGGAGGCGGTGCGCCTGGCTGCCGCCATGACCGCCGGACAGGCGGGTTTCCACCCGGCACGGCGGACAAAGGGGGGGCAGACCGCCCCTTTTTATGCATCCATACTGCATAACCGCCCCTGCCGCCGCATAGACATAGACCAGCAGCAAACGTGTATAGGAGTGGTGCTCTATTCGCAACAATCTGGAGCAGCGGGCCGTGGAGCTGGCCCATTACCTCATAGAAAACCGGACCACGGTCCGCGCCGCCGCCAAGAAGTTCGGCGTCAGCAAGTCCACCGTCCACAAGGACCTGTCGGAGCGGCTGCCGCTGTATGACCGCCCGCTGTACCTGCAGGTCAAGGCGGTAATGGAGGAGAACAAGGCCCAGCGCCACATCCGCGGCGGTCTGGCTACGCGGAAGAAATACAAGGGCGCGTAAAAAAGGGCTCCCCGTCCGGCGTACCGGATGGGGAGTCCCTCTATCTTTATGCGTCCTTGGGCACCTGCTTCATGGACAGGCTGATGCGTTTTTTCTTCTCGTCCACGTCCAGTACCACCACCTTCACCACGTCACCCACGGCCACGATCTCCGAGGGGTGCTTGATGAACCTGCTGCACACCTGAGAGATGTGGACCAGACCGTCCTGATGGACGCCGATGTCCACGAACACGCCGAAGTCGATGACATTGCGGACGGTGCCGGTGAGCACCATACCCGCCTTCAGATCCTTCAGCTCCAGCACGTCAGTGCGCAGGATAGGGGCCGGCAGGTCGTCGCGCACGTCCCGCCCGGGCTTCATCAGCTCCTTCACCGTGTCACGCAGGGTGGGCAGGCCCACGCCCAGCTGCTGCGCCGCCTTCTCCTCACCCAGCAGCTTTACTTTCTGGGCCAGCAGGGGGATGTCGCCGTTCTTCACGTCCTCCAGCGTGTAGCCGCACAGGGCCAGCAGCTGCTGCGCCGCACCGTAGCTCTCGGGATGGACGCCGGTGTTGTCCAGTATGGATCTGCTCTCCGGCACCCGCAGGAAGCCGGCGCACTGCTCAAAGGCCTTGGGCCCCAGCTTCGGCACCTTCAAAAGCCGCTTCCGGTCGGGGAATGCGCCGTTCTCCTCGCGGTACTTCACAATATTCTTCGCCGTGGCGGCGGTAAGACCGGACACACGGCTCAAAAGACTGGCGGACGCGGTGTTGACGTCCACACCCACGGCGTTGACGCAGTCCTCCACCACGCCGGACAGCGCCTCGTCCAGCCGCTTCTGGGGCATATCGTGCTGGTACTGGCCCACGCCGATGGCCTTGGGATCGATCTTCACAAGCTCCGCCAGCGGGTCCTGCATCCGCCGCGCGATAGATACGGCGCTGCGCAGGTTCACATCGTAGTCGGGGAACTCCTCCGCTGCCAGCTTGCTGGCGGAGTACACGGAGGCGCCCGCCTCGTTGACGATCATATAGCTGACCCCGGGCAGGCCGCGGAGCATCTCCACCGTCATCTGCTCCGTCTCGCGGCTGGCGGTGCCGTTGCCGATGGCAATGTGGGTGACGCCGTGCTTTTTGCACAGCGCCGTCAGCTTGGCGATGGCGTCCTTTTTCTGGCGCTCACCGTAGGTGGGATACACCACGGTGGTGTCCAGCACCTTGCCGGTGCCGTCGATGACCGCCACCTTGCAGCCGTGGGCATAGCCGGGGTCCAGGCCCATGGTGATGTGGCCCTTCACCGGCGGCTGCATCAGAAGGGGCTTCAGGTTCAGGGCAAACTGGCCGATAGCGCCCTCGCTGGCGGTATCGGTCAGGGTAGAGCGGGCCTCCCGCTCCAGCGAGGGGTAGATGAGCCGGTCGTAGGCGTCCTCGCAGGCGGCGCTGACGAACGCCGCCGCTGGTGTGCGGGGCTTGACCACTGCCGTGCGCAGCGCGTACAGCGCCGCCTCCCGATCCAGCAGCACCGTCACGGAGAGGAAGCCCTCCTTTTCGCCCCGGTTGACGGCCAGGATCTGGTGCCCCGCCAGCTTGGGCAGCGGCTGGTCGAAATCATAGTACAGCCGGTACACGCTGTCCTCCTCCTTGACAGCCACGCTGCGCAGGTGTCCCTGCCGCGACAGGAGGCCGCGCAGCGCCTTGCGCAGGTCGGCGTCGTCGCTGAGCAGCTCGGCGATGATGTCGTTGGCGCCCTGCAGGGCATCGGCCACGGTCTCCACGCCCTTTTCCGGGTCGAGATAGGCTTGGGCAGCGTCCTCCGGCGCGGGGCAGTCCTTTGCCTGTGCCAGCAGCAGCTCCGCCAGGGGCTCCAGCCCCTTCTCACGGGCGGCAGTGGCGCGGGTGCGGCGCTTCTGCTTATAGGGGCGGTACAGATCCTCCACCTCCGCCAGCGTGGCGGCGTTGTCGATGGAGGCGCACAGCTCCTCCGTCAGCTTGCCCTGCCCGTCGATGGCGGACTTCACCTCCTGCCGCCGCGTCTCCAGATTTCGCAGATAGCGCAGCCGGTCCTCCAGCTTCCGCAGGGCGGTGTCGTCCATGCTGCCGTGAAGCTCCTTCCGGTAGCGGGCGATGAAGGGAATGGTGTTGCCCTGATCCAGCAGGTCGATGACGTTCTGCACATGGACAGGAGAGGCTCCCAGCTCCTGCGCCAGAAGTTCCGCAATGGTCTGCATATATGCTCCTTTCGTGGGCGAAAACCGGGACGGAGGTCCGTCCCGGTTTTGCGCTGCTTACTTGTGATACAGCTTCTTGATCTCGTACTTGGGCTCGCAGCTGACGTGGATGCCCAGCCGGTTATACAGCTTCGTGTCCTCCTCCGACAGGATGATGGAGAAGTGGGCATCGCAGCCCCGCAGCTCGTCCAGCTTCTTCAGCACCAGCTCCGCCAGAGGGTTGGTGACGGCGGAGATGGACAGGGCGATGAGCACCTCGTCGGAGTGCAGCCGGGGGTTGTGGTGGCCCAGATGGGAGATCTTCATGTCGCTGATGGGGGCGATGATGGAGGCCGGCAGCAGGTCCAGATCCTTGTCGATGCCGGCAAGGGCCTTAATGGCGTTCATCAGCAGCGCCGCCGACGGCCCCAGCAGGGAGCTGTTCTTGCCGGTGACGATGCGGCCGTCCGGCAGCACCATGGCCCCGGCGGGCATCCCCGTGGACTCCGCCACCTGCAAAGACGCCGCCACCGCCGGGCAGATGTCCGGCGTCACGTCCGCCTGCTGCATGACGATTTCCAGCTTCCGCACCACGCTGTCATCGGCCTTGCCCCGGACCCGGTCCACCATGCCGGCGTAGTACCGGCGCAGGATCTCCATGCGGCTGGCCTCCCGGCACGCCTCGTCGTCTACGATGGCGAAGCCCGCCATATTTACCCCCATGTCCGTGGGGGAGCGGTAGGGAGAGGAGCCCTGGATGCGCTGGAACATGGCGTTGAGCACCGGGAAGATCTCCACATCCCGGTTGTAGTTGACGGTGGTGACGCCGTAGGCCTCCAGATGGAAGGGGTCGATCATGTTCACATCATCCAGGTCTGCCGTGGCGGCCTCGTAGGCCAGATTCACCGGGTGCTTCAGCGGCAGGTTCCAGATGGGGAAGGTCTCGTACTTGGCGTAGCCCGCCCGGATGCCCCGCTTATGGTCGTGGTACAGCTGGCTCAGGCAGGTGGCCATCTTGCCGCTGCCGGGGCCGGGGGCCGTCACCACGATCAGCGGCCGGGTCGTCTCAATGTATTCGTTCTTGCCCAGGCCCTCGTCGGACACGATGTGCGCCACGTCCGAGGGATACCCGGCGATGGGATAGTGCTTATAGCTCTTCACGCCAAGGGCACTCAGCCGCTTGATAAAGGCGTCCGCCGCCGGCTGGCCGGCGTACTGGGTGATGACCACGCTGCCCACATAGAAGCCCAGCCCCCGGAATACGTCGATCAGCCGCAGCACGTCCACGTCGTAGCTGATGCCCAGGTCGCCGCGCATCTTGTTCTTCTCGATGTCCCCGGCGCAGATGGCCACCACGATCTCCACGTCGTCCTTCAGCGTCTGCAGCATCCGTATCTTGCTGTCCGGCTGGAACCCCGGCAGCACACGGGAGGCGTGATAGTCGTCAAACAGCTTGCCGCCGAACTCCAGATACAGCTTGCCGCCGAACTGGGCGCGCCGCGCCGTGATGTGCTCCGCCTGTAATTGCAGGTACTTTTCGTTGTCAAATCCGATCTTCACCCTGATCCACCTCTGTCTCTCCAAAATATCGTCTGCTATTATACAATATCTTGTGGGGCAGGGAAAGAAGAAATCACAACTTTCCCGGGGGAAAATGTGACGAACTTTGACTGTGTTTTTTGGCAAAACCCACCGTTGCTTTTTGCTTCCGGCGGGGGTATACTAAAAATTACCCCCATTTTACAGGAGGAGTGTCTATGCGTTTTCACGTTATCTGGCGCAAGAGCCACGAGCCGGAGGAGGCCTATCGCGACTTCTTCGAGACAAACGATATTTACGAGGCCAAGGATTTCGCCATGCGCCTGGCCTTTGACGAGACAAATCTGGTCTGCGTCCGCGACGAGAAGCGGGATGAGATCGTCCGCGACTTCGACGCGGAGGTCTACCGCTGAAGCTCATAAACCCACCGCCTCCGGCCATACTAAGGCCGGAGGTGATTTTTATGCCCAAACGCAAGCGCAGCCGGGAGGGCTTTCCCTATGACGCTACGCCGGACGTCCACCACTTTCCCGGCGTACCGCGCAGCAGCTTCGACCTGGTGAATATGTACGGCACCTATAACATTCAGCCCACGTCTGACACGGAGAACACCTTTCCCCTCATCGCCCCCGGCCTGCCCAGGGCCTATCGGAATATGAAGCTGGACAAACACGACCTGGAGTCGTGAACCGCAGAAAGCCGCATGGCGCGAGCGCGCCATGCGGCTTTCCCATACTGCCATGACGAGTTTCCAAGGAAAACACAACATTGTCCCGGAAAAATCCGGAAAGATTTAATCATTTAAAGTGCGGCTCGGTACAATGCACAAATAATTGTTATTTCTTTGGCAATTCGCATAATTGACGCAAATTTCACAAACCCGTATAATATAAGTAAACTGGTAAGACCAGTGCGGCGCGCAGTATCTCCGCACCGCGGGAGAGGGTATTTCTGCCCGATCGCACAGAATAGGGAGGACCCCATGTACACCTTAGGTATCGACATCGGCAGCACCACTTCCAAGTGCGCCGTTCTTAAAGACGGAAAAGAGCTGGTGGCCCACAGCCTCCAAACCGGCGGTCTGGGCACCGGCGGGCCGGAGGAGGCGCTGGCGCAGCTGTGGCAGACCAGCGGCCTGACCCGGGCCGA
>OHBJ01003042.1_pt1 | contig 11120 bp, 11 predicted proteins | sample 1577241 | NCBI WGS metagenome assembly OHBJ01 (sample SAMEA3541594, study PRJEB24748) | human gut metagenome | biome: human gut; feature: human-associated habitat; material: faeces | place: China | collected 2012
AAAAGACAGCTGAAATATTAACCGATATCGTTAAAAACACTGTCGCTAAAGATTAACGGTTAAAATAAGTTCATCATCCAAGATTTGGTCCTCCTCTACATACTTTTGTATTGGAGGAATTTTTCTCTTAATCTTCTTCAAAAATTATTTCAAGACATCTTCATTTTTATACCAAAACCACCAATATTTGTATCTGTAAACTAGATTTTGCCCACTTTTAGATCCTTTTTGCTTTCTGTTTGTTTTATTGGCACTTGTGATACACTAAAAGGTGTTAAGAGTGTTAATTCACTCTTTTTGTTTTAACTTAATATTTTTACTAATTAAAAAAGAGTTTACTATGAGTATTTGCAAAGCATGTTGCGAAAATCAAGGCAGCGAAAAGAAGCGCCTGCGTATTGCAATTCAGAAATCCGGTTCGCCCAGATGACGCTCCTGGAAGAATTTATACTTTCAATCTGAGTGAATATGCCAATCTCTACGGAATCAAGGGAAAAGTAAATGCAAATCTCATCAATGCAGCTAAAGCATTAATTGTCCCTATAGAGCTGCCTATTGATGATGGTTATGCTACGTCATATATCAGCAAGATTCATATTCGTGACAACGAGGTTATGATTGCCTTTAACGAGGATCTGCTTCCCTACTACAAAGCTTTGAATAATAAGCAGTATCCTCTGATTAACATCAATCGATTCGAATGCAGTTACTCTTTTCAGTTTTACGACTATTTTATTTTACAGTTAGGCAATAGGTCTGAGTGCAAAATAGAAATGACCATAGAGCATATGCGCAATTGGCTTTGCTTAGATGGAAAATACCCTATGTACGCTAATTTCAAGAAAAGAGTTATTGAGCCCGTTTTAAACGATTTGAATAATAAACGCAATGATAGTTCGTTTAATCTTGATGTCCGTTTTAGCGAAATTAAATCTGGGCGCAAGGTTGCTGCAATAGAGTTTGTTATTACTAAGCTTAAGGGTTCTGAAGTAACTGCAGAAAACAAGCTGAATATTTTTTATAACACTCTTCAGCCCGATACCCAATTAGCCTATGACCAGTTTATAAAAATTGGCATTACCCCTGGACTAATCATAAAAAAAATCAAGGAGTACGGCGAAGAAAAATTTTTGAAAATCTGGTATTATGTGCGTAACATAGAAAAGCCAGAACAAAAAAATGTCAGGTATATTGCAGCCTGCATCAATGGTGGCTTCACTTCTGAAGAGACAGAAACAAATACTTTTAAGATTTCTGACATTTTTGACGGCATTGAAAAATCTCTGATTATTCCTGTTAGTGAGCTGGAAGATATTGAATTCGTAGAACGGTTCTTTAACAGTTTGTCAGATGCACAGAAAGAAAATGTTTTCGAGGACGTTAAAGACGATTTAAAAACAATACCTACTGTGTACAAGCATATAAGTGCCATGACGCTGCAAAAAATCATGGATACCAGAGGTATCAAGAACTTTTTCTTTGCAACGCTGACATCTTTGGTTTACAAACAAGACAAGTACAAAGCCATGATTGCTGATTTTAAGGAGTTTCTTTCTGATGAGCAGAAGGACGACCTGAAATATAAGGCAGAACGGAAAAAGCTGTTACAGAAGCTTAAAAAATTAGGAGTTGGACGTACAGGAAGCTATCTTGAGCTTTTGGAAAATAATCAGGAGATAAGCAATGCTAGAATTCTAGATGCTTTAAACAGCTATAAAAAAGAGCAGGCAGCAGGTAAAAAACTTGATGCTGGCTGGCTTCGTAAACTGATTGACGAAGATTATCACTTTATCGATCACGTTAATGAAATTCAGGCAAGAGAGCAAGACAAGCTCAGAGAAAAATTAAATGCTCAAAAGAATCTTGACGAAGCTATGGCTGTTATCGGACTTAGACGTTCTAGTATTCTAAGCGATGAAATTGCAGATGCCGAAGAAAATAAAAACGAGGTCAAGGAATACTCAGACGCGGAAAAAAATGAGCTGCGCAGCTATTTTATGGATTTAAGCTTTCTTGAGAAAAACACAATTATCGAGGAGCTTAGAAGTCGAAGTGAGATTCTCCGATGGAAGGTTGAGCAGAAAAAGGGCTTTGAGGATATGTGGGATGATGTTTCTATGCAAATTCTGCTTATTAAGGCTACAGCAAAATTAAAGAGTGAAAAGAACTCATAAGCAAAAAGACACCTCTTAGCAATTTTCTAAGAGGTGTCTTTGTTTTCAGATGGTTTGTTGCTGTCTTTGGGAGTAGATTTTTTCGGCTTTATCAAGTTCAGTCATAAATTCTACGATGTTTGTAATGGCCTTTACACACCAAGAACCATCGGAAAGTTTTTCCATTTTCAGTTTTAGGGGAAAATTTTGGTTAAGCTTGGTGTCGTGAAAAGTCAGCATAATGTGAGCAGTATTTCCGTCTTGGGAAATAGTTGAGATCTCTGTCAGCTTCATATCTGCTGTGTCCATTTTGCTTTCAAGACTTTTCGTAGCCTTTTCGGCTATTTTATTTTTAGGTGTTTCTGTACTTGTTGTTTGATTTTGTTCGTTGATTTTCTCTAAGGTTTTAGCCTTAAGTGTTTCAATAACAACAGGTTTTATAATTTGCAGTAGTCCTGCTCCAAACGGATTGGAAACAATTTCCTCGCCAGTTATTTTTTCCATGGCAATAAACATGTCTGTATATCCCTTGTTGTAAATGCTGTCGAGATCAACATGTTTTTCAAAGGTCACAACATCACTTTTGGCAACAGCCTCTCTGATGAGGTTGATTGAATATAGGGGTGTTTTGATAAAAAACAGGAAATAATAGGCTGCTCCGCATAGAACAGCCAGCAAAAATCCAAGAATAATTCGCTTAAGGCTTTTATTCATACTGGCTACCTCTCGTTTTTAGATACTATTCCATTTGTTTTTTTAAAGCCTGTTTTACGGCAAAAACAATAAAATTGTTCATGTTGCGTTCTTCTTGTGCAGCAGCTTTTTTGGCTTCCTGATACAAATTCTCGGGAAGAATCAGGTTAAATTGCTTTTTGCCTTCATAACGCTTTTTCTTTTCAGCTTTGCGTTTAGAGTCAGTACTTCCCATAGTTTTTGAATGGTCCTCAGACGTCCGTATTTCGTTTTTGAGCATCGTTTGTGCTACTGCGCCTATGTCACGTCTCATGATTTTTATTCTCCTCTCAAACAGCCGATTACGACGTACAAATCAAATCAGCAATCGTAAAGTAAATTCTTTGTTTTTTATATTTTGTTTCCGAATAGTGTCCACATATGTTTGCAAATAGCTCTCAGACGCTCAAATTTCGTTTTTGAGCGCAGTTTATACAGCAACATATAGTCTAGGTATCGTATTTATATAAAATCGCTTATACGGGCAATTACTTCGTCTACGAATGATTCATAGTCAGTACCAGCATCCTGCTTATCAGATTTTCTGCCTTCAGCGAGATAAGAAAGCAGATTTTCCTGACATAGCTGGCTTTCTGCTACAGCAACTTGGTCTCTGATTCTGGTTTTGAAAACAGTGGTGTCAAAATCTGCTACCATCGCACTAATAGTGTCACTAAGATATTTGCTCATATTTGTATTTGCTCTATTACGGACAATCAGTACTCCAAGTATTTTTAGCTTTTCATTACATTCATGCAGGGATTTCAACGTTTCGGCTAAGCGCTGCATGCCTCTTACTGAGAAGGCAGATGTATCTGTCGGAATGATTACGTAGTCACATGCGACTACTGCATTGATGGTCATTAGTGCAAGGGCTGGTGGGGTATCTATTATTGCATAATCATACAAATCAGCTACATCTTTGAGATGCTTTGCGAGGATGTTTTCCCTGCGGAACTCATTAATCAGCTGCATATCAAGAGCAGCTACATCAGGTGAGCTTGGAAGCAGGTCTACTCCATCCATGGCATTAGTTATAATTGCATCTGGAAGAGAGACTTTTTTTGTCATGACTTCATATAAAGAACTATCGACAATATCTGGATTGACTTTGAAAAGAGTGGTAAGATTTCCCTGAGAATCCATATCTATTGCCAGAACTCTGTAACCTCTTTTGGCAAGTCCATAAGCAAGGACACTTGCTGTGGTGGTTTTGGCCACGCCGCCTTTTTGGTTTAATAATCCTATTACTTTCAATTGATTCACCTCCATATAGTGAAACACTATGTAATACATATGATAACAATATTATAACACTAGTGTTATAATATGTATACACTATGATAATAATATGATTATCATAGTGCTTTTAAAATTAATTTATGGCAAGAAAAAAGGTCTGCTGAATAAGAAAAGCAGACCTTTTTTAAGTTTTCTTATCTGATTATGACTGCGGTACCGCTGACGCTTACCATGAGCATGCCATTTTCTTTACCCAAAACCTCGTAGTCAATATCTACTCCGATAACAGCATTTGCTCCCATGCGTTCAGCTCGTTTGCACATTTCTTCAATAGCCTTGTCACGAGCATCTTGTACTTCACCTTCATAGGTACCACTGCGACCGCCTAAAATATCCGTAACGCTGGAAAACATATCCTTAATGAAATTTACACCGGATACAACTTCTCCAAAAACCAGACCTTTATATTCAATAATTTCGTGTCCTTCAATGACAGCTGTAGTAGTTAACAACATAAAATCAGCTCCTTTTCAATAAATTTTTAACCATTATATAGTTATAAAAATGCGATAAATTAGATATCAAATTCCTTGTTTTCAAGGATTTCTACGCAGTCTCCTTGTCCGCGAAGCCAGATTTCTATACCAGAACCATATACTTCTGCGGAAATTACGCTACGTTTTTTGCCTTTTTTTAGGACTGTTGCGGTGGGAAGCTTATCAAGATTAGCTTCTAGTGCTTCGTTTTTACAGGAGTATTTTACTCTGCGCAACTTGCCTCCAAACATGAATTGTACTCTTTTACGGAATTCTCCTTCATCAAAGTGACCTATTTCTTCTGTAAAATGTTCGCAGGTAACCTGGTAATCATCCAATCTGTCTATACGGTAGATTGCTGGATATTTGTTTTTCTCGTCCTGCTTATCCTTGTTCTCAGAGATAATGAAGGCGATCAGGTAGAAGTAGAAGTCGTTAAACATTATGCCTACAGGACGTACTCGGCGGCTTACTCGTTCACCGCCTTTTTTTGTGTAATCTATTTGGGTTATAAGTCTTTGCTTGACAGCAGCTGCCAGATTCCAGATAGGTTTTAGTATTTTTTTGTGGTGCTGCAGTTCTACATAGTTGAGACGTTCGCTGCCAATCATCCGGCGGACAAATTCTTGGTTTGGACGAGGAACACAGCAGTCAATAAGTTTTTTAATAATGGGTTCCAGTTCTTCTTTTACTAGGGCTCTGCTTTCCAGCAGAATTTTGAGAACAGCGAAGACTTCCTCGTTGGTTAGCAGATTTCTCAGTGGAGGTACGAGGGTGTAGCCGCCCTTGGCTTTATCAAAAACAAGCTGTTGCTGCAAGCCGTCTTCCGTCTGATGATCATCAAAAAAAGCACGCAGCTCTTCTAAATCTCTGTGAATGGAACGGACGGAAACTCCAAATTCCTGTGCTGCTTCCTGTCTTGTGAATGAGCGTCCCTCTGCCAGCATAGAGAAAAGACGAATCACACGTTGCTTTGCAATAGGAGAATCGTCGTTTTTGCTAACAGGTGGTAGTTTTTTTATAGTATTTTTTTGTGTGCCTGACATAGAAAAAACCCCTTTTCGGAATTTTTGGCTTACGCTATTGTAAGCAGATGATTGTGAAATTACAATTTCATACAAATAATTTCGACAGAGGGGCTATAAGTCCTTGTGGAAGATTGAGATAACTGTTTAATATGTAAGCAGCTCCCTGTAAATTAATACAGGGAGCTGCTGCTGTAAATATGTATTTATTGTCTACGCACGCAATAGATGGTGGTTATTGCATGTATAAACCGCTAAGAAGTTTGTTGTCGGTAGTGATAACTTCCGGTTCACGTTTGAAGAGATATTCACCGTTGCGAACGGAACAAGCAACAGAAACACGGTTACATACAGCTTCGAATTCGCCTTTGGCATTGAGCACAATAAAGTTAGCAGGTTTGCCTGCTTCAATGCCATATCGATCAAGAATATGCAGGGTACGTGCACCGTTGAATGTAATCAGGTCCAGAGAATTGGAGATTTCTTCAATGGACATCATTTGCGCAATATGGATACCAGCGTTGAGAATATCCATCAGATTACCATTGCCTACAGGGTACCAGGGATCGCTCATGGAGTCCTGAGCAAAGCATACGTTGATACCGGCTTCGTTAAGCTCTTTAACACGGGTAAGACCGCGGCGTTTAGGATAAGCATCAAAACGGCCTTGCAGATGAATGTTTTCAGTTGGGCAGGAGATGAAGTTCACCTTAGAGAGGCCAAGTAGCTTGAAGAGCTTATAGGTGTACGCATTATTGTAGGAATGCATAGCACAGGTATGGCTGGCAGTTGCTTTGTCGCCGATGCCGGTGCGTAGAGCTTCAGCGGCCAAAACTTCAATGAAACGGGATTGGTCATCGTCGGTTTCATCGCAGTGAATATCAACCATTTTATCGTATTTTACAGCAAGCTCGAAGGCTTTTTTTACGCTGGCAACACCGTCTTCACGGGTAAACTCAAAGTGAGGAATTGCACCGACTAAGTCAGCACCCATTTTTAAAGCTTCTTCTACAAGTTCATCACCGCCTTTGTAAGCATACATACCTTCCTGTGGGAAGGCAATAATTTGCAGGTCGCAGGTATCTTTTACTTCTTCGCGAAGCTCAAGCATAGCCTGCAATGCGGTAAGTTTAGGGTCGGTTACGTCTACGTGAGTGCGGATGTGCTGCACGCCTGTAAGGATTTCCTGTTTCATTGCTTGTTTAGCACGGTCTTTGATTTCTTCTTTAGTAAGATGTCCTTTAGTTTCGCTCCAGCGTTGAATACCTTCAAAAAGAGAGCCGGTTTTGTTCGCTGCTGCAGGATTTAAAGCTGTAAATACATAATCTAGATGTATATGGGGATCACAGTAGGGCGGAACGACCAGTTTTCCGCCAAGGTCGATGATTTCGTCAGATGCTACTTTAGCTGCCAGGTCAGGACCAATTTCCTGGAATTTGCCATCTACAATGTAGAGGTCTTGTAACTGATCAACGCTTTTCAGTTTAGCATTGGTAAAAAGAGTCTTTTTCATTTTGAAATCTCCTTTTTCTTGAATTTTAGTAAATCCGTTTGTGATAGTGCTGCGGATTTAGTTAGCCCCATTATAGCAATGCCATATTCAAAAAACATTGTATAAAATACACAAAATCATGGCGGATTTTTGTGCAAAATTTACACAAAAGCAAGGAGCTTTATTTGTATAAAATTTGCACAAAAACTAGGTATCATTTTCGTCAATGTGCACGTTGTTTGTAGAAGATGACTAGGTTACAATGAAAGCGCAGTAGGGATTGCACCGAAAATCGATCCTAACTATAAAAAATGCCGTAAAGGAGCGAATGATAATGTTCAAGACACCCACAAGCAAAATTAAAATGACCGAGATGACCTGGATGGAGTTCAATTCCAAGATTGCCAACGAAGACATCACTATTCTTCCGATTGGTGCCTGCGAACAGCATGGTCCCCATCTGCCGTTGAGTGTAGACACTGTTTTGGCTAATGGTTTTGCAGAGCGTTTAGCAGAACGCGTTAATGGTATGGTAGCACCTGCTATTGCTTACGGCTATCGCAGCAAACCTCTTTCTGGCGGCGGTCCGCTGTTCCCTGGAACCGTTGATCTGTCTGGTGAAACTCTCATTCATCTTACCTACGATATTTTAGAAGAGCTCATCAAAGATGGCGTTAAAAACATCATGGTTTTAAGCTGCCATTTTGAGAACGAAGCCTTTGTTTGCGAGGCTGTCGATCTGGTTACCCAAAAATATGGTAATAAGGTTAAAATTTTGATTGCTAACTGGTGGGATCCGATGCCAGCAGACATTATCGATAAAGTATTTGATGAAGTTCCGTTCCCTGGCTGGGCATTCGAACATGCTGCAGTTACTGAAACTTCTCTGATGATGGCTTTTGCTCCTGAACTAGTACATGAGGACCGTATGGTTGATACTCAAGGTGCAACTCCCTGTCCGTATCACATCTACCCTGTGCCCGAGGGTGCTGTTCCTGAGACAGGTGTACTTGCTCCGGCAAGATCCTCTACTGCAGCTCGTGGCCAACTTATCATTGACAGCGTATTAGATGAGTTGGTTAAGATTTGCAAGAAAGAATTTAATAAGTAGGATACAAAAGGCGGCTAAAAATTTTTTAGCCGTCTAAGATGAGAACCGTGAAAGGTATCTTGTTAACAATGCTTTCTGCTGTTACCTTTGGCTTTGCCTTTACGCTGGGGCCTATGACATACGGTGAAGGTGGCAGTAATCCTACAACATTGACTTTCCTGCGCAATGTTCTCAGCTTGCCTGTTTTAATGCTTATACTTATGTTTAAAGGTATTTCTCTCAAGGTAAGCAAAAAGGAAATGATGAGTCTGGCAATATTAGGCGGCATCGGTAATGCTGTGACTACATTAATGTTGTTCATTTCCTTTTCTTTGATTGATGTTGGCATCGCCACCACCATTCATTTTATTTACCCGGTGTTCGTAACTCTGGGCTGTGTGCTGTTCTATCGTGAGAAACTTGGTCTGCAGAAGGTAATAGCACTGATGATCGCTACTAGTGGTATTGCCTGCTTCTTTACCGAGGTGGATATGAGTGCAGGCCTGTCCGGAGGTATGTTCCTGGGTCTAGTCCTGGCTGTTGCATCTGGCATGACATATGCTTTCTATATTATTTATATGGATAAGAGTGGATTGAAAAATCAGCCTGTATTCAAAATTACATTCTATGTAGCTTTGATGAGCTCTATTGCAATGGGCATTTATGGTATGGTAACTAATGAGCTTGCATTATCCACTCTGACAGCTAAATCATGGGGTATTTCTCTTGCTTTCTCCTTGCTTTGCACTGTAGTTGCTCTTAGCCTGCTGCAGATAGGTATTAAGCATGTTGGTGCTTCTAATGCTGCTATTCTTACTACATTTGAGCCTATTACAAGTATTGTATGCGGTGTACTGCTTTTAGGTGAAGCAGTTACCTTTGTAAAAATAGTGGCCTGCGCCTTAATCATGATTGGCGTAGTTATTCTTTCCTTATCTAAACAGAAGCCTTCAAAAGAAGATGCTGCAGCACCCGCAGACCTTGAAGGCGCAAATATCTGATTATTCGTTTGACAAAATTCTTCTTAAGATAATTCTTCCTCCGAAATTTTAGTAAGTACGGTTCTGACATAGAGACGGTGTCTGAACCGTACTTTTTATGTTTAAATATTGCGGCTGCTTGCTACGTGGAGTACAATATTTCTAAGTAAATTGGTAATGATAGCTTTTCATAGGAGGCATAGTGTAAATGAAGAAGATAGTAGTAATTACAACTGGAGGAACTATAGCAATGAAAAATGACACTCAGACAGGAGGCTTGATGCCTGCTGTGAGTGGAGCGGATCTTATAGAAGCTGTTCCAGCTCTAAAGGATATTGCCGAAATTGAGGTGGTAGAGTTTTCTAACGTACCAAGCGGTCATGTAACTCCGGAGATGATGCTATCCTTGTCTAAGCTTGCTGATAAATATGCCGAAGCAGGTGCTGATGGTATTGTTGTTACTCATGGCACTGATACTATGGAAGAAACTGCATACGTTTTGAGCATGGCGTGTAAAACCAATAAACCAGTAGTTATTACCGGTGCTATGCGCGGTGCTTCCGATATGGGATATGATGGTCCTGCCAACATTTTGGCAGCAGTTAAGGTTGCAGCATGTGATAAGGCTGCTGGAAGAGGAACCCTTTTGGTTATGAATGATGAGATTCACAGCGCTGCTGAGGTAACTAAAGGACACACTGTTTCCTGCAGCACCTTTATTTCTCCCGGATGGGGACCTGTGGGGCATGTGTATTTTGACGGTGTTGTTTTTCGCAGAAGTAGTGAAAATCTGCAGAAGATATTTACCGATAAGTTGGAACATGATGTGGAGCTGCTGAAGGTTTACGCAGGTATGGATGATTTCCTTTTCAAGTGCTTGGCAGACAAGCATGTCAAAGGTCTTGTTGTAGAAGCTGTAGGATGCGGCAACGTTCCTCCTGCTGTAATGAAGGGCATTGAATATGTACGCAGTAAGGGAATCCCTGTAGTGCTTGCGACTCGTGTTGCCAGCGGCAGAGTTGTTTCGGTTTATAGCTATCTTGGCAGTGCAGGCTATATGGAGCCGTTGAAGCTTATTCATTCTGGTGAGCTTAATGGGCAGAAGGCAAGGCTGAAATTGATGTTGGCTTTGGGAGTTACGCAGGATGAAGAGAAGCTGCAGGAATATTTTGCTGAAAGTGGATTGAATTAGATATATAGGACGATGACAGCTAAAGTTTTCTTCATTATATGCTTAGTGGAAAAAGCTTTAGCTGTTTTTATTGGAGAGAACCGCAATGATATACAGTTCTTTGTTTATATGGGAAGAAAAACGTTTTTATTTGAGTGCAGATGATACTGCTGTTATAGGGATTGGCTTTGACAAGCCAGAAAATACTGTATGGCAAGATAATGGTATTCTTCTGCAGTGCACGTCAGAACTTGAAGAGTATTTTTCAGGAAAGCGCCAAGCTTTTGATGTTCCTATCAGCTTCAATGGTACGGATTTTCAGAATGATGTGTGGCATAAGCTTTTGGAGATTCCTTACGGTCGGGTTATGAGCTATAGTGATTTGGCTAAAGCAATGGGTAAACCCAAGGCTGCTCGTGCTATTGGAAGTGCCTGCAATAAGAATCCTATCGCTGTTATTGTGCCTTGTCACAGGGTGGTTGGCAAAAATGGCAGTCTTACAGGATACGCTGGAGGGATTGGGATCAAAGAAAAGCTGCTTGAAGTAGAGAAAAATGGCTTGAAATAGAGGGTTTCACTAGTATATGAGATTTTTATAAAAAAGTCTAAAATTTTTTATAAAAAAGTCTAAAATTTTTTATAAAAAAGTGTTGACAGTAATGCATCTGTGTGGTATTCTATATTAGTCGCTGCGATACA
>OHBJ01003047.1_pt1 | contig 11114 bp, 6 predicted proteins | sample 1577241 | NCBI WGS metagenome assembly OHBJ01 (sample SAMEA3541594, study PRJEB24748) | human gut metagenome | biome: human gut; feature: human-associated habitat; material: faeces | place: China | collected 2012
AGGGCCAGACGCTCGTCGAAGATCTTCCAGAATTTCTCAAAGTTGCCCTTGGAGGAGAGTGCCACATCCACCAGATTGATGGTGACAACGCCCTGATTGAACCGACCGTAGTATTTGGGCTTGCCGGTCTCGGGGTCCACATAGGGGGTCAGGAAGCTGCGGCAGCCCATGCAGGTGTAGCAGTGGCCTTCGCCGTTTTTGTCCACCTTGAGCTCCAGCATCTTCTTTTCGGAGATATAGTCGGGCACCATGCGCTTTGCGGTACACTTTGCGGCCAGCTCGGTCAGATAATAGTAGGGAGTGCCGGGGCGGATGTTGTCCTCTTCCAGCACATAGATCAGCTTGGGGAAGGCGGGGGTAATCCAGACACCGGCCTCGTTCTTCACGCCCTGATAGCGCTGGCGGATGGTCTCTTCGATGATGATGGCAAGGTCGGCCTTTTCCTGTGCGTTGCGGGCTTCTCCCAGATACATGAACACGGTGATGAAGGGAGCCTGACCGTTGGTGGTCATCAGGGTCACGACCTGATACTGGATGGTCTGGACACCGCGGTTGATCTCGTTGCGCAGGCGGCGCTCCACGATCTCCTTCTTGCGCTCCGGGGTAACGTCCAGCCCTTCCATCTCCGCCTCGACCTCAGCGGCGATCTTCTTGCGGGAGACATCCACAAAGGGAGCCAGATGGGTCAGGCTGATGCTCTGGCCGCCGTACTGGTTGGAGGCCACCTGTGCAATGATCTGGGTGGCAATGTTGCAGGCAGTGGAGAAGCTGTGCGGCTTCTCAATATAGGTGCCGGAGATGACAGTGCCGTTCTGCAGCATATCCTCCAGGTTCACCAGATCGCAGTTGTGCATGTGCTGGGCAAAGTAGTCGGAATCGTGGAAGTGGATCAGACCCTCCTGATGTGCCTTTACGATCTCCGGGTCCAGCAGCAGACGGGCGGTCAGATCCTTGGAGATCTCGCCGGCCATATAGTCGCGCTGCACGCTGTTGACGGTGGGGTTCTTGTTGGCGTTTTCCTGCTTGACCTCTTCGTTGTTGGATTCAATCAGGGTCAAAATCTTGTCGTCCGTCGTGTTCGACTTGCGCACCAGCGTGCGCGTGTAGCGGTAGGTGATGTAGTTTTTCGCGACCTCGTAGGCCCCGTGCGCCATGATCTGGTGCTCGACGAGGTCCTGAATTTCCTCGACGGAAAGCGCCCGGTTCATCGACTGACAGCTGAGCTCCACGCTCTCGGCGATGCGGCGGATCTGCATTGGGGTCAGGCGGTCTGCTTCCTCGACGACGTTATTGGCTCTTGTGACGGCGGAGATGATCTTCATGATATCGAAGACGGCCTCCGAGCCGTTGCGCTTGATAATTTTCATATGCTCCCTCTTTCCAAGTCCGTTATGACAGACGCTGTGCAGGAAGACGCGGACGTCACATCGTCTCCTGCACACGCGAACACAATATCTTGTGGTTGCTCCCGCAAGGTGAAACAAAATGTGCCACCGGCGGAAGCGCCATAGACAATATACTAGATTGCACATGCCTTGTCAAGAGCAAAAACTGGTTTTAAGACAAAATCTTGTGCTCAAAAAACAAAATGCTGCCGTGGAACACAATATCTAGTGTTCCACGGCAGCAGCAAGCAGGTGCAAAGAGCTGTTCCACGCTACCATTTGTTTTCCACTTTTTCCGCAAATCCGAAGAAATCGCGCACCGAAAGCACACTTCCATCGTCCAAAACGGCTGTTCCGGAGAACTTTCCGAAGACCTGGTGCTGGTCGGATTTCAGAAGCTTCAGGTCCGTGCAGGCGGCGCGGTCGAGGACCGGCTGAAACTGCATCTCGAACCGGCCGGCGGAGCTTGTAAAGCGCCACGGGGCGAGAAAATCCTCGCGTCCGTCCTTGAAGGTGCCGTTTCAGACGTTCCCGGCGCAACTGATCGTTCGCTCCAGCACTTCGCGAGTGTCCTTGGATAAGGGCTAATCGCTTACCGATACATAGAAAACCGCTCCGGTTGGTTCCGGAGCGGTTTCCTATAAGGAGAAAATCAGACAGTGAAGTCAATTGCGGTCACTTGTGGGCGTTGGCATATTCCTTAGCCCAGCCATCCACGAACGCGGACTTGACGCCATCCCAATTGCCGGTGCCTTGGGCATACTCGAGCAAAGCGGAGCCGAGGTCGTTCTTCCATTGTTCGGACGGCATCATGGTGAAGTTCCAAGACACTGCGGTGGTACCGGACTTTTGGTCGTCCATGGCGGCAGTGACCAGCGGGTTGTCGGATTTGACGCTGGAGAAGGTCTTGAACGGGGTGGTGAAGCCCATCTTCTGAGACAGCGCTTCTTTGCCCTTATCAGAGGTGATGACCCACTTCAGGAAGTCGGCGGTCGCTTTCTGATCGGCCTTGGATGCTTTCGAATTAATGCACCAGTAATTCTCGGAACCGGTTGCCAGACCTTGGTTCTCCTCGCCCTTGGCGCCGATGTAGATTGGCATCATACCAACGGAATCGACCTCCATACCGGCTTTCTGCAAATCGGACCATGCCCAAGTGCCGTTTTGATAGAAAGCGGCCTCGCCGAGTGCGAATTCGGAATTGGCGTCGTCACCAGTCTTGGAGCTTAGTTGGGACGGCTCGGTGGTGGAATCGGTGATGTACAGGTCAAAGATGTTCTTGTACTCCGGCAGATAGGTTCCCTTGATAGTGGCCGGCTGTTCAGTGATGTTGTCATCTTTGAACTCATAGTAAAGAGGCAGGTTGGCTAGATGGGTCTTGAAACGCCAATCGGAGCTGGAGTTGAAACCAGCAGAGGTGAAGGCGCCCTTAATGCCGAGTTCATCCTTCTTGGACTGCATGTCGTCAGCAACGGCCTTCAGCTTACTAAAGGAGTTGATGTCTTTGATGGACTTGGCTTTGGCGCCGGAAGTGCTGAAGTATTTGTTAAGGATGTCTTTGTTGTAGATTAGGCCATAAGTCTCCATGACGTACGGTACGCCAACGACCTTGTCGCCATCCTTGAGGGCAACATCTTGGTTCTGCAGTTGCTTGTATACCTCTGTGCCGGACATGTCAGCAGTGTAGTTCTTCCAGTTGGCGTAACCGACCGGACCGTTGACTTGGAACAGGGTCGGTGCCTCGGACTTAGCCATCTCGCTCTTGAGCTGCTGCTCATAGGTATTGGAGGCCGCGGTCTGAGCGTTGACCTCGACACCGGTTTCCTTAGTGTACTCCGCAGCCAAATCGGTCCACTCGTCGGCGGCTTCTGGTTTGAAATTGAGGTAGCATACCTTGCCCTTGCTTGAATCAGAGCTCGATGAGCTGCCACAAGCGGCAAATGTCGTGACAGACATGGCGGTGACCGCAATGAGGGCTAGTGCGGACTTCAATTTACGATTCATCTTCGAACCTTTTTTTCTGCATCGGGTCCAACGTCCCCGTTGGATATGTGCACTGAGATAGTGCTGCTTTCTGCCGATGCCCCTATTATGCATCACTTTCATCTTTTTTGCAAACGATGGCAGTATTTTGTTGATTTATCACGTTGCAATACCAGGCAATCCGCTATTTGCCGCCATTTTTAGGCATAAAATTAGGCGACACACTATGCAAGCGTTTGCTAAAAAAGTTGTACATCAAACGATTGACTGTAGCAAAAAGCCGCATCCCCTGAGAGACAAGGGATGCGGCTTGAGGTGAGCTACTTATGGATGACGTCAGCGCGGCCAACGTTCCTCGGCGCTAGGTAGTTGCGGAAATGGAGCGTGTGGCCCCTTCTGGTACCAGTAGGCAACTGATGCCACATCATCCTGACGTTCGAAGAATCCGCGGTGACCAACACCGATTTGCTGAACGGTCACCTTCAGGTTGGAACGGAAACGAATCGGATCGGGGATGTGCCAACGGTAGAAGCCACGCATCGGGGGGCAATCATCATTGTGATAATCGTTGTGAATCAGCTCGTCGTGTGAAGAGTAATACGGGTATCCGAGATACGGTGTGCAGTAGTTTTGCTCCACGGTCTTGCCATTGACCTGCTTGGCGAAGCTCCAAGAGCCTCCGAAATAGTCCTCGGTGCCGGTGCCGCAGATCGTGGGGTACTCTTCATCGTCATCGATGTAGAATTTGAATTCGCCTTCACCCCACCAGTAGCGCTCAAGCGTGGTCAGTGCCAGGTAGGTACCTACATAATGCCCTTCACCTTTCACGCCATCAAGCACCACATAGTCTCTCCCCTTTTCAGTAAGGCGCTGGCGCCGCCATTGTGCGTGGAAATAGGCAATGTCATCGTCGAACGGCTCGTCATTCACGGTGTAGTCAATCTGGTAGAAAAATGCGCTGATGGCGTTCTTGTGTTGGTTTTCGAGCGTGATGCGTGCGCGTGCGCCGAACGGCATCGAAAAGTACATGTTGAAACCGCGGTTCGGCACTACGGCGACAGGCATGGAATTTACTAGGCACGCACGGCCGAATCCGCAGCAAAAGAAGTCACCAAGCGGACACTCCACACTTGGTTCCTCCTCGTCATCCCAATAGAAGCGCAGCACAAGGTCCCGCAGTACAAAACAATCGGCATCGGTGGTCTTCTCGTCAACGGTTATCCAGATGTGTCGAATGCAGCCGGGGCCGGTGATATCAGCAAGAGTCGCCGTTGCACCGACGGGTATGTTACGTAGGCAAGGGCTGCCTTTGCGACTTGGGCCAAGCTCACTGGCCGCTATGCCGCCTTTGCCCGGTTCGCCGGTCGGGTTTTCCGCGTTGACTGCGCGGCTTGATTCGTGCCGTATCTTGGTCAAGGATTCTAGTGTCATGTTCGTTCCTTTCATGGCGTATGCTGCGTCTGTTTGCGCGATACATTCATATCTGTGCGTATCAGCTTCGGTCACAGACGTTGTTTGTTTTTTGAATATGAGAAAGTCTCCATCGGCGAGCGAGAAAGCCGATGGAGACTGTGGTCATGCCGTTATGGACCAGGTGAAAATGGCGTTATGCGATTCACCGCGGCCCATAGGCGAATCACTTGTGGGTCGGTGGAAGCATGCCGAAGTTGTTTTCATAATCATTCCAGGCGCTGGTCCAATCGTCCAGATATGCCTTCTTCACGCCATTCCAGTCACCGGTGCCCTGAGCGTACTCGAGCAGTGCATTGGCCACGCCGTCAGCCCATGCCTGTCCCGGAATATAGGCGCCATGAATTGGAGTGAGGCCACCGGACTCAAGCTTGAGCGCGGACTTGGTCAGCGGGTTGTCAGGCTGGAAATCCTCGGAGTCAAAGGTGGTGAACGGAACGGCGAAGCCCATATCCTTGGAGAGAATCTTCTTGGCATCCTCGTCGGAGACCATCCACTTGATGAAATCCTCAGTGGCCTTCTTGTCCTTGTCGGAAGCGTTCTTGTTCACAGACCAGGAGATGTCATAGATGGAGTTCGCGGCGTACTTGCTCTCATTCGGGAAACCCATGTAGTACGGCAGCATGGCCAAGTCTTCATCGGCAACTTCGTTGCCTTTGATCTGGCTATAGGCCCATACACCATTCGGGTAGAAAGCGACCTTGCCGGCGGAGAACTCGGCGGTGGAGTCCTCATAATTCACCGAGCCAAGCATGGTGTTTTCGGTTGGGTTGTCCTTCATCTCGAGATCCCACAGATTCTTGTAGTTATCGAGATAGGTGCCCTTGAGTTCCTTCTCGAAGTCCACGCCCTCGTCAATGTACTCGTAGGCGACTGGCACCTGAGTCATATGCGAAGCATATCGGTAGTAGTTGGATGAGTCCAGACCCGGCGTGGAGAACGCGCCGTCGATGCCCAAATCATCCTTATGCTGTTGCATGCTGTCGGCGACCTTCTTCAAAGTGTTGTAGTCCTTGATGTCGTCGAAGGACTTGATGACGGCGTAGTCCTTTTTGGCATACTCGTTGATGAGCTTCTTGTTGACGATGATACCGAACCATTCGGCGGCATATGGCAGGCCGTACACGTTGTCGCCGTCCTTGTGGGCCATCTGCTTGCCCTGATCGTTGAGAAGCTTGTAAGCCTCAGTATCCTGCAAAGGTTCGAGGTAGTCCTTATATTTGGCATACTGATCGAAGCCGCCGATACCGAACATGGTCGGGGCGTTGTTCTTAGCGAGTTCGGACGACAGAGTGGACTCGTAGCTGCCGGAGGTGGCGCTCTGAATATCCACTTTCACGCCGGTTTGCTTGGTGTACATTTCGGCGAGTTCGTTCCACTGATTGACAACTTCCGGCTTGTTGTTCAGGAAATAGACCTGTCCTTTGTCGTCCGCGGTGTTGGAACCGCAGGCGCCGACGCCCGTCAACATGGCCAACGCGCCGACAGCGGCGATGCCTTTCGTGAGATTCTTCATGGGGTTTCCTTTCCTCCTTGCGACCTTCCTTCGTCGGAAATCACTTGTCAAGGTCATATGCGGGACCTCTCTTGCCTGATGCAATCTGACCGTGGCCTGATTCTTGCAGACGGTCATCGTCTGTGTCGAACCGGTCCGAGATTGATTGTATCGAACCGGTTCGCTACTGTCAAAGTCGGAGGGTTTATGCGTGTTGGCGTATTTTTTGTTGCCGTATTGCGACATGTGTCGAGACTTTGCCGATACAAGTAGACGCTCTTTTTGGGAGCAATAGTGGCTTCGGACATGCCCAATAGTAGATGGCCATTATCCTCTGCGTGCGACTGCAGCAACATCGGGCGTGATAGCGGAAGATGGAAGGAGGGTTGCGTCATGGGGACGATATGACTGAAAATGATGGGCAGGATCGCCTATTCGGGCCGAATCCGAGTGGGCTGGATGAATCGCCTCACGGCATGATGGTGCTGGTGATTGTCGGCATGATTGTCGGCATGATCGTCGGCTTGTTGTCCGGCATGTTCGGCATCGGCGGCGGTATGGTGATCGTGCCCGTACTGGTGTGGCTCGGACTGTCGCAACGCCATGCGGCGGCGACCTCCATGCTGGCGATCGTACCGACGTCGATTTCCGGCGTCATTTCTTACGCGACTTGTGGCAACGTGGACTGGCTCGCCGCGCTGCTGCTGTTTTGCGGCATGTTTGTAGGCGGGCAGATTGGCAGTTGGCTGCTTTCGCGATTGCCGGAACTCGTATTGCGATGGATTTTCGTAGTGTTCCTCGTGTTTGTGGTGTTCAATCAGATTAGTTTTGTGCCGTCGCGAGATCAGCACATTGCGATGAGTGCGCTGACCGGAGTTTGCCTGGTGCTGCTGGGCGTGGTGATTGGCATCTTGGCGGGACTGCTGGGAATTGGAGGCGGGGCGCTCGCCGTGCCCGCACTATCGATGCTGTTCGGCGCTTCCGATCTGATTGCGCGAGGCACGTCGCTGCTGGCCATGTTTCCGAACTCGATTACCACAAGCGTGGCAAACCTGAAACGAAGGCTGGTGCATGTAAAGGCCGCGCTGATTATTGGCTTGGTGGCTGCCGTTACCGCGCCATTTGGTACGTGGATAGCGGGCGCAGTCTCGCCCCGCGTCGGCTCGATTCTGTTCGCCTGCTACCTGTGCGTGCTGCTGGTGCGGTCCATGTTTGTGGCCGTGAAAGCCACCCGCTCCGCTCATACCGGCCAAGTCTCCGCCTGACTTGCCGCACCTCCGCCTGACCGTTTGCGCATCATGCAGCAAAAGCACGAGTCATGATTCAGCCTTGAGGGGATATTGGGGATGACGGTTGACGGAAAGAGGGTTTGAGATAAGTATTCACTTTGTGAAGACGAGAGTTCACGTTTCGTTCGTCTAAAACGTCTCGGAAGTTGGTTTACGAAACCTAGCGTGGAGATTGCAATACAGCGCAGACTGAAGAAAGGAGAAACATGGGCAAGCACAAAGCTTTGAAGGGCGCAATCGCAGCGGTCGCATCCGTAGCGACGCTCGGCGCATTGCAGCCATCGGCAACGGCAACGCCAAGACGAAGTCAGGCTCGCCGATGGCAAGTATGTGGCCGAATCCACCGGATTCAACGGCGATGCAGTGCTTTCCTACGAGCTCAAGGACAAGTCCGGCAACGTGGTCTCCGCTTCCGACGGCTCCACTCCGGTCTCCGGCGTGCGTGTCAAGACCGCCAAGATCGGCCGCTGAAAATCTGAAGTGATCTGAAGATCGCAGATTGGATCCGGATCGCACACATCACAGTGTGGTCCGGATTTTTATCTGCGTTTTTCGATTGCTTTCGATGACGATCGAACCTTGAAATCGTGTCCTGAGATTGCGCTTAAGATTGCACCCGGCAAAAAGTTGAGCGAAGAGAGCTCAACTTTTTTGTAGATTTGGGAATAATCGCTTGCGATTCAAAGTTGAGTGGTGTAGGCTCAAGTTTTGGAAAGCATGAGAGACGGCAATCCGGAAACGGCGATCCGAAACTCGAGCGAAGAACGAAAAGAACGTATAGCGAACCTATTGCAAAGGAGACCAAATATGGGACGCGCAGTTGGCATCGATCTGGGTACTACCAATTCCTGCATCGCAACTCTTGAAGGTGGCCAGCCCACCGTTATCGTGAACGCCGAAGGCGCTCGCACCACACCGTCGGTCGTGGCTTTCAGCAAGTCCGGCGAAATCCTGGTCGGCGAAGTCGCCAAGCGCCAGGCCGTCACCAACGTTGACCGCACCATCAGCTCCGTCAAGCGCCACATGGGCACCGACTGGACCGTTGAGATCGACGGCAAGAAGTGGACCCCGCAGGAGATTTCCGCCCAGGTCCTGATGAAGCTGAAGCGCGACGCCGAAGCCTACCTTGGCGAACCGGTCACCGACGCCGTGATCACCTGCCCGGCATACTTCAACGACGCCCAGCGTCAGGCCACCAAGGACGCCGGCACCATCGCGGGCCTGAACGTCCTGCGTATCATCAACGAGCCGACCGCAGCCGCACTGGCCTACGGCCTTGAAAAGGGCAAGGAAGACGAGCGCATCCTGGTCTTCGATCTCGGTGGCGGCACCTTCGATGTGTCCCTGCTGGAAATCGGCAAGGACGACGACGGCTTCTCCACCATCCAGGTGCAGGCCACCAACGGCGACAACCACCTGGGCGGCGACGATTGGGACCAGAAGATCATCGACTGGCTCGTCGGCGAAGTCAAGAACAAGTACGGCGTTGACCTGAGCAAGGACAAGATCGCCCTGCAGCGTCTGAAGGAAGCCGCCGAGCAGGCCAAGAAGGAACTGTCCAGCTCCACCAGCACCTCCATCTCCATGCAGTACCTGGCCATGACCCCTGACGGCACCCCGGTGCACCTGGACGAGACCCTGACCCGTGCCCACTTCGAGGAAATGACCTCCGACCTGCTGGGCCGCTGCCGCACCCCGTTCAACAACGTGCTGCGCGACGCTGGCATCAGCGTCTCCGACATCGACCACGTGGTCCTCGTCGGTGGCTCCACCCGTATGCCGGCCGTCAAGGAGCTCGTCAAGGAGCTCACCGGCGGTAAGGAAGCCAACCAGTCCGTGAACCCGGATGAAGTCGTGGCCGTCGGCGCAGCCGTGCAGTCCGGCGTCATCAAGGGCGACCGTAAGGACGTCCTGCTTATCGACGTGACCCCGCTGTCCCTCGGCATCGAAACCAAGGGTGGCATCATGACCAAGCTGATCGAGCGCAACACCGCCATCCCGACGAAGCGTTCCGAAGTCTTCTCCACCGCTGAAGACAACCAGCCGTCCGTGCTCATCCAGGTCTACCAGGGCGAGCGTGAGTTCGCTCGCGACAACAAGCCGCTGGGCACCTTCGAACTGACCGGCATCGCTCCGGCTCCGCGTGGCGTCCCGCAGATCGAAGTCACCTTCGATATCGACGCCAACGGCATCGTGCACGTGTCCGCCAAGGACAAGGGCACCGGCAAGGAACAGTCCATGACCATCACCGGTGGTTCCGGCCTGCCGAAGGACGAGATCGACCGCATGGTCAAGGAAGCCGAAGCCCACGAGGCCGAGGACAAGAAGCGCAAGGAAGACGCCGAGACCCGCAACCAGGCCGAGTCCTTCGCCTACCAGACCGAGAAGCTCGTCAACGACAACAAGGACAAGCTCTCCGACGACGTGGCCAAGGAAGTCGCCGACAAGGTCAACGAGCTCAAGGAAGCCCTGAAGGGTGAGGACATTGAGAAGATCAAGTCCGCCCAGACCGAGCTGATGACCTCCGCCCAGAAGATCGGCCAGGCCCTCTACGCACAGCAGGGCGCCGCCGACGCCGCCGGTGGTGAAGCCCACATAGGTGGCCATGTTCACGCCGATAGGCCCCGGCGTGGACTCCGACACCGCCAGCATATCCGCCAGCTGCGCGTGGGTGAACCAGCCGGTGCGGTCGGCCATATCCTGCAAAAAGGGGAGGGTGGCCAGTCCGCCGCCCACGGCGAAGAGACCAGTCTTGAAAAACTCCCAGAAAAGATGGAGGTACAGCATTATTTCTCCCTCCTTATCAAGTTCTGGATGACGATGCCGCACAGGGCGGCGGCCGCCACAAAGATCACGGGGGACAGATCCGTCAGCAGCGAAGCCGCCAGCACCGCCGCAAAGATCAGGGCGGCGGGCCAGTCCTTGACGGAGCCCTTCAGCAGCTTCAGCGTGGCATTGAAGATCAGCACGCACACGCACGCGCGGATGCCGGAGAAGGCGTGCTGCACCCAGTCCAGATGGGAGAAGCTGTTAATGACGCCGGCCAGCACCGTGATAATGAGAAGGGAGGGGAACACGATGCCCAGCGTGGCCACGATGCCGCCCACGACGCCCCGCTGCTTCTGTCCCACGAAGGTGGCGGTATTGACGGCGATGATGCCCGGGGTACACTGGCCGATAGCGAAATAGTCCACCAGCTCCTCATCGGTGGCCCAGCCCTTGTTCTCCACCACCTCCCGCTGGAGGATGGGCAGCATGGCCATGCCGCCGCCGAATGTCATGACGCCCACCTTGGCGAAGGTGAGGAACAGTTCCCATAATAATTTCACAAGATCACCTCATTCAGAATATCCATAGAGTCCGCGGACCGATACCTCGCCGCCTCGCAGCGTCTCCTCCGAGCCGTCGTCATACCGTACCGTCAGGCCGTATTGCGGGTCGATCCCCTCGGCGACGGCGCCGCGAATCGCGCCGTCGCGTGTCAGGCGCACC
>OHBJ01003049.1_pt1 | contig 11112 bp, 9 predicted proteins | sample 1577241 | NCBI WGS metagenome assembly OHBJ01 (sample SAMEA3541594, study PRJEB24748) | human gut metagenome | biome: human gut; feature: human-associated habitat; material: faeces | place: China | collected 2012
GCATCCGGTGGCATCTATGGTCTCGTCACAAGGGGCGGAGAGCGGTTTCCAGTTGGTCAGTACCTCTGCAATGCGCCCGTCTTCTATCACTATGGAACCTTTCACGGATTGTCCTTCGTTGACAATCGTAGCGTTATGTATCAATATTCTTTTCATATCTTCCTAATATTTGTAGTAAACCCCTATCACTCTATCACCCATCACTTCATCTCCTTATCTACGGTAGGATATTTATGGAACCAACTGTTCCATTTCAACCGAATCACTCCGAATACGGCTTCACCAAAAATACTGCTGTTCATTTTGGAGGTGCCCAGTTCGCGATTAATGAAGATGACAGGCACTTCCTTTACCTTGAAGCCACATTTGTAGGCGGTGAATTTCATTTCTATCTGGAAGGCGTATCCTTTGAAGCGGATACCGTCCAGATTGATGGTCTCCAATACCCGGCGGCGGTAACATACAAATCCGGCTGTAGTGTCGTGGATGGGCAGCCCGGTGATGAAGCGCACATACTTGGAGGCAAAATAAGACATCAGTACACGTCCCATGGGCCAGTTCACTACGTTCACACCACTCACATAACGTGAACCGATGGCTACATCGGCACCCTCTTCGGAGCAGGCGCGGTAGAGTCGCGGCAGGTCTTGGGGATTGTGGCTGAAGTCGGCATCCATTTCGAAGATATACTCATAACCTCGTTGCAATGCCCACTTAAAGCCGGCTATATAGGCTGTTCCCAATCCCAGCTTTCCTTTGCGCTCCACCATGAAGAGGCGTTCAGGAAACTCCTGCTGCAAGGTCTTTACAATGGCAGCCGTTCCGTCGGGCGAACCGTCTTCAATGACAAGGATGTGAAAACCATGTTTCAGAGCAAAAACGGCACGGATGATATTTTCTATATTCTCCCGTTCATTGTAGGTGGGGATGATGACAATGCTGTCTGATGTTTGCATACTTATAGGTAATGGGGGTTATAACTGGGAACAAATGTAATACATTTCTTTTTTATCTGGCAGCATTTTCACACAAATCTTGATTTTGCAAAGTTCTGGCACCACGACTCTTTCATTTATGTAGCTCCTTCTAACTCCTGACTATAAGGAATGCAGGTTAAATCAAAGAACCGTATGCTTGACTTTGAACTTTAGCCTCAATCTTTAGCTATTCCCGTTTCAATCATTAACAGAAAACATTCAAACTATTAAAGAAAAACTTTCGAAGTATAAAGGATAAAGTGGGTAGATATAGGGAGAAAAAAGTGCTCTTCAGTCTTGGTCTGTCTATCCCAAGCCTTGGGATAGACAGACCAAACCCTGGGATACATGTCCGCAGGCTGGGGATAAACTTTGTGTAATATAACTCCTGAATAGGGATTGTGCAGGCTGTGTTATTCATAATTGGAGGAAAAGAAGTTTCATTGCCTTCCCCGATAAATAGGGCGATACAGAAAAAAGGTGAAGGATGTGCAGGCTGACAGCAGAAAGATTATTTCAGAGAACATAGTTGCCGACAGGTCAAAGCTAAAGATTATTTGTGTATTTTTGCACCGAATTTATTTCGGTAGGATACCTTATGAGAGGCAATACCGGGGGAAAAAGCGCAAAGCAATGAATATAACTGAACTGCAACAATCTTATGCTTCCCATCCCAATGTAGAGGGGGTGTGCAGGCTTCTGAAAGATAACTCTGTCCGTCACCTATATTGCGGAGGTTTATATGCCTCTGCCGCTTCTTTGTTTTCGTCTGTATTGGTTCAGCGGGCTACTTGTCCGCTCGTTTTCATTCTGGGCGATATGGAGGAAGCCGGTTATTTCTATCATGATTTGACGCAGATATTGGGGACAGAGCAGGTATTGTTTTTTCCTTCTTCGTTCCGCCGCGCCATCAAGTACGGGCAGAAGGATGCGGCAAACGAAATACTCCGTACAGAAGTGCTGAGTCGCCTGCAAAAAGGAGAAGAGGGGCTTTGCGTGGTGACCTATCCGGATGCGCTGGCCGAAAAGGTTGTCTCACGTAAAGAACTTGGAGACAATACACTGAAACTGCATGCAGGAGAGAGGGTAGACATGAACTTCGTGACGGACGTGTTGCGCAGTTACGGTTTCGAATATGTGGACTACGTCTACGAGCCGGGGCAGTATGCCGTTCGTGGCAGTATTATCGACGTCTTTTCCTTCTCTTCCGAATATCCCTTCCGTATAGACTTTTTCGGCGATGAGGTGGAAAGCGTCCGTACTTTCGAGGTGGAAACACAGCTCTCGAAGGAGAAGAAAGAAAGCATCGTGATAGTTCCCGACTTGAGCCATAGCCTGGAAAAAAAGGGAAGCGGCGGCATGGTGTCGTTCCTCGATTTCCTTCCGTCGGACAGCTTGCTTGCCATGCGCGATTTCCTCTGGCTACGCGAACGCATCCAGACCGTGCACGACGAATCGCTCACCCTACAGGCCATCGCCGCCCGTGAGTCGGAGGAGAATGGAGCCATCACGCTGGAAGGCAAGCTGATTGATGGTGGCGAGTTCACCCTGCGCGCCCTCGATTTTCGCCGGATGGAGTTTGGCAACAAGCCCACCGGAACACCGGATGCCACCGTCTCGTTCCATACTACGGTACAGCCTATCTTCCATAAAAACTTCGACATGGTGGCGGAGAGTTTCCGCGAATACCTCTCCCGTCACTACACCATCTACATATGCAGCGACAGCCTGAAACAGACCGACCGCATCCGTGCCATCTTTGAGGACCGTGGAGACAACATATCCTTTACCGCCGTGGAACGGACACTGCACGAAGGCTTTGCCGACGACACTTTGCGTATCTGCGTCTTTACCGACCATCAGCTGTTCGACCGCTTTCACAAGTATAACTTGAAGAGCGACAAGGCACGCAGCGGCAAGGTGGCCTTGAGCCTGAAGGAGCTGAACCAATTCACCCCCGGCGACTATGTGGTGCATACCGACCATGGTGTGGGGCGTTTTGCCGGACTGGTACGTATCCCCAACGGTGACACCACGCAGGAGGTGATGAAGATTGTCTATCAGAACGAAGATGTGGTGTTTGTCTCCATCCACTCTCTGCACAAGGTTTCCAAGTACAAGGGAAAGGAGGGTGAAGCGCCCCGCCTCAACAAGCTCGGCACCGGAGCCTGGGAGAAGCTGAAAGACCGCACCAAGACGAAGATAAAGGATATTGCCCGCGACTTGATAAAACTCTACTCGCAACGCCGCGAGGAGAAGGGGTTCCAATACAGTCCCGACAGCTTCCTGCAACGGGAGTTGGAAGCCTCCTTCATCTATGAGGATACCCCCGACCAAAGCAAGGCTACTTCCGACGTGAAGGCCGACATGGAGAGTACCCGTCCGATGGACCGCCTGGTGTGCGGTGACGTGGGCTTCGGCAAGACGGAGGTGGCTGTTCGTGCCGCTTTCAAGGCTGTGGCGGACAATAAGCAGGTGGCTGTACTGGTGCCCACTACCGTACTTGCCTATCAGCATTTCCAGACCTTCAAGGAGCGCTTGAAAGGCTTGCCTTGCCGGGTGGAGTATCTGAGTCGTGCCCGCACCGCTGCTCAGGCAAAGGCTGTAGTGAAAGGGCTTGCCGAAGGGGAAGTGAATATTCTTATCGGTACCCACCGTATCCTGGGAAAAGACGTTAAGTTCAAAGACCTTGGTTTGTTGATTATTGATGAGGAGCAGAAGTTCGGCGTCTCCGTCAAGGAGAAACTCCGCCAATTGAAGGTGAATGTGGATACGCTGACCATGACGGCTACACCCATTCCCCGTACCTTGCAGTTTTCGCTGATGGGTGCGCGCGACTTGAGCGTCATCCAGACACCGCCGCCTAACCGCTATCCCATCCAGACGGAAGTGCACACCTTCAACGAGGAAATCATTGCCGACGCCGTCAATTTTGAGATGAGCCGTAACGGGCAGGTATTCTTCGTGAATAACCGTATTTCCAATCTGTTTGAGTTGAAGGCCATGATAGAGCGGCACATTCCCGACTGCCGTGTCTGTATCGGACACGGACAGATGGAGCCTGCCGAACTGGAGAAGATAATCTTTGATTTCGTCAATTACGATTACGACGTGCTGCTTGCCACTACCATCATCGAAAGTGGCATCGACATACCCAATGCCAATACCATTATCATCAACCAGGCGCAGAACTTCGGCCTCAGTGACTTGCACCAGATGCGCGGACGTGTGGGGCGGAGCAATAAAAAAGCTTTCTGTTACCTGCTGGCACCGCCTTTGTCCTCCCTTACTCCCGAAGCAAAACGACGCCTGCAAGCCATCGAGAACTTCTCCGACCTGGGCAGTGGCATCCACATTGCCATGCAGGACCTTGACATCCGTGGCGCAGGCAATATGCTCGGTGCCGAACAGAGTGGTTTCATTGCCGACCTAGGCTACGAGACGTATCAAAAGATTCTTTCCGAAGCTGTGCACGAACTGAAGACCGACGAGTTTGCCGACCTTTATGCCGAAGAACTGAAAGCAGACGGAGGCGTCATCAGTGGAGAACAGTTTGTCGACGAATGCCAGGTGGAAAGCGACCTTGAACTTCTGTTGCCTGCCGATTACGTGACTGGCAGCAGCGAGCGTATGTTGCTCTATCGCGAGTTGGACGGATTGACACTCGACAAGGATGTGGATGCTTTCCGTTCCCGCCTCGAAGACCGCTTCGGCCCGATTCCTCCCGAAACGGAAGAACTGCTGCGCATCGTTCCCTTGCGACGCCTGGCTGCCCGCCTCGGCGTGGAGAAAGTCTTTCTGAAAGGTGGGCGCATGTCCCTGTTCTTCGTCTCCAATCCGGACAGCCCGTACTATCAGAGCCAGGCTTTCGGTAAGGTCATTGCCTACATGATGAAGTACACCCGGCGTTGTGACCTGCGCGAACAGAACAACAAACGGAGTATGTTGGTGAAGGATGTCAAGACGGTAGAAGAAGCTGTCTGTGTGTTGCAGGAGGTAGTGGCAATGCAGGTGGAAGAGTAAACTGTTGCCACTCCTGCCACTAACGTCCGAACTGCAAGGCGAATCCCAAATTGAAGAAAGTGATGTTGTTTTTGAACCAGCTATGGTCTACTCCGTCATCATACCCGTCTGTGTTATAAAGTCGTGCATCGGGGTTGGCAAACCAGTCTGCTGTCAGGAAATCACAGCGAATCATGCCCGAGAGTTTACGGCTGATGCGGAACTCATAGCCTGCTGCGAAAGTTATTCCACAATATCCTTTATGGAAAAGGTGTCCGTTCCGTTCACCGCGTTTATATGTCCGTTCCTGATAGTTCATATACCCGATGCCGAACGAGAGGAACAGTCCTTGATTCCCGTTGCTCCACAAGGGCCGGTATGTGATGTTGGGGCGTATGCAGTGCAGATGTGCCTTATCCGGCAGGCGTGCCATGCGTAGATAGTCATATTGAAGTCCTGCGGCAAATAGGGGCGTGATGTAGTAGCGGCCTTCTGTCATCAGGTCATATCCCACCCGGTTGCCATTCTTGCTGAAGAAGTCGTTACGGTTTCCCTCTACATGAGGTAAGGATACACCGCCACCGAAGATGATACTGTAATTTTGCGGCAGGCATTCGCTTTGTGCCAGCAGACCTGTCGCTCCAATGGGGAGTAGGGATAGGCAGAGGAGGAGGAATCGTTTCATGCAGTTGCTGTGAGTTTCTTGGAAATATCGTATTTTTATCGTTTCCCGTATAGCTTGTCTATCAAATCCGTCCGTCCTATCCGGCGCAGTTCGTTTATGATGTTCCTGCGCTCTTCGGGTTTGTACCAGAAGAAGAATTGGCGTTGAGCCAGTTTCTCGCGCTGCGTTTTGGCACTGAATACCGGTTCCAGCGTATAAGGATGGAAGCCCGTGTACCATGCTTCGGTGGCAACGGTCATGGGAGTAGGGGTAAAGTCTTGCACTTGCTCCAGATGGAAGTCCAGTCGTTTGGTGATGACGGCAAGTTCCGCCATATCTTCCTCCTTGCATCCGGGATGGCTGCTGATGAAATAAGGAATAAGCTGCTGGCGTAGTCCTTCTTCATGGTTAATCCTGTCGAATATCTTCTTAAACTCACCGAACTGGCTGAACGGAGGCTTGCGCATGATGTTGAGCACGCGGTCTGACGTATGCTCCGGTGCTACCTTCAGGCGACCGCTGACATGGCGGGCAATGAGCTCGCGGGTATATTCCTGCGTACTTTTGTTAGTGTTCGGGTCCTTGCTCTGGTGCAGCAGCAGGTCATAGCGTACACCGCTGCCAATGAAGGACTTCTTGATGCCGGGCAGGGCATCTACGGCATGATAGATGTCGAGCAGCGGACGGTGGTCCGTATTCAGGTTGGGGCATACCTTGGGGTAGATGCACGACGGGCGTTTGCATTTCCTGCAGACGGCCTCATCCCGTCCCTTCATGCGGTACATATTGGCCGACGGGCCTCCCAAATCGCTCAAATAACCCTTGAAGTCTGGCAGCTCCGTGATGGCTTTCACCTCTTTCAGAATGCTCTCCTTGCTGCGGCTTACGATGAATTTGCCCTGGTGTGCGGAGATGGTGCAGAAGGCACATCCTCCGAAACATCCGCGATGCAGGTTGACGGAGAACTTTATCATGTCGTATGCCGGAATACGTTTTCCCTTGTATTTGGGATGGGGCAGGCGCGTGTATGGCAAGTCGAAAGAACGGTCGAGTTCAGCTTCCGTCAAAGGGGGATAGGGAGGATTGACTACTACCGTCAGCTTGCCGCTCTTTTGCAAGATGCGGGATGCTGTATATTTGTTGCTTTCCTCCTCGATATGACGGAAGTTGGCAGCTTCTTTCTTTTTATCTTTCAGACATTCTTCATGGGAAAAGAGGGTGATATCCCCTTCTTGTACCACTACTTCCTTGTCAAGGTAAACCATTTGGGGAATATCGGCGATGAGCTTTTTGAAGCTTGGGGCGTCCATCTGTGTCTGTTGGCGTTTCAGCCTTTCCGCAAGTTCCACCACCGGTTTCTCTCCCATGCCGTAGATGAGTGAGTCGGCTCCGCTGTCGAGGAGGATGCTGGGGCGTACACGGTCCTGCCAATAGTCATAGTGCGTCAGGCGGCGCATGCTTGCCTCGATGCCGCCCAGTACGACGGGGACATCGGGGAATAGCTTCTTTAATATCTGGGTATATACAATGGAAGGGTACTCCGGACGCATATCCGGACGTGCATCCGGGGTATAGGCGTCATCACTGCGCAAGCGTTTGTTGGCAGTATATTTGTTGACCATCGAATCCATACAGCCGGGACTGATGCCGAAGAACAGACGGGGACGTCCCAGTTTTTTGAAGTCGCGCAAGTCGTCGCGCCAGTTGGGTTGGGGGATGATGGCTACGCGCAATCCTTCTGCTTCGAGGATGCGGCCTATGACGGCGGCTCCAAAAGAAGGGTGATCCACGTAGGCGTCACCGCTGAAAAGTATTACATCCAATTCGTCCCAACCACGCAGTTCCACTTCTTTCTTGGTAGTAGGAAGCCAGTCTGTAAGGCGATATTCTTTCATTTGCACATTAAAAACTGTAATGTCATCCGTTCTCCGTCGTAAATCTCACGGAAGCCTATCTGCTGCTCGGAAAGATACTCTTTCATGTCATTGAAGGCAGCAGCGTCGTCCATGATGATTTCCAGCTTCTCGCCTTTTCCGGCCTCGCACATGGCTTTGATGGCAGGGATTAAAGGGCTGTAATGCTGTTGTCCGCAGGTGTCGATGGTTTTCATTTATTCTTCTTCTATGGTGTCTTGTTGGGAAAGCCATTGCAGATAGAGCTTGATGAGCTGTTGTAGTCCGAAGGCCTTCATGTTGTTGTGATAGATAACGTCGATACAGAGGTCGAGCAGGTCTTTGCTGTCTTCCTCTTGCGAGGCGATGAGGGAGCGGATGTTCAGTTTCAACTTGTCGAGCACGGTTTCGTCCACAATACCGTTGCTGTCGATGAGATGGCGGAAGAGGCCGTATTTCTCGATGGTGGCAAGATTCTCTTCAGAAACTTCTAAACTACGGGTTCCGCTGGGGTTGGCTTGTATAGTGTACATGATGTTTAATGTTTAGTGGTTAATGTTTAATGATTAATGGAAGCAAAGATAGTTTTTTCACTACAGATTACACAGATTTTCACAGATTATTTATAGGGATTGCTATTTTGTCTGTGTTAATCTGTGTAATCTGTGGTGAGAAAGCGGAGTATGGATGCCATAATTACATTTCTGGATGTTTCTTCCCGGATGCTTTCAAAAGGGAATCCCATGACAAAAGTGCGATAATCACTGCCTTGATAGGCTACGGCGGCGGGTGTGTTGCCGATGGCATAGGTCATGACTGGAAAAGCGGGAGACATGGGCAGGATGCAATCAGGGGAAGTGACCGGATAGCTTTGCTCATTCGGCAGGCGGGGAAGGGTGAAGGTATGCCCCAGTCCCCGGACAGCGATTTTGTCCCCGTCTGTTTTCAGAGAGTTGCCATGCCGGTACTTCAAGATATTCTGAATAAATTCTTTATTGCCCTGCGAGCTGTCCATATCGCTGCCTACGTAGGCACCGCTGACCAGGAGATGACCTCCCGACTGGCAATAGGAAGTCAGTATGCGCTGCATGGGCGAGGAGAATGTTTTGTAGTAGGTATTGCGTGCCGGATTGCTGGAATTGTCTTCTTTCTCAAGTCCGAGGATATAGTCCACTATCGGATAATCCTCTAATGAGAGGATGCCCTTTTCCACAGCCTCGTCGCTGCATGAGACGAAGCTGTAATTTCCGGCTGCCTGGATGGCTTTGCCATGTACGAAGGGGTAATCGAAAGTGTTTCCGATGATTTTCATGCCTTCGTATTCGTCACTGCTCTCTCCCAGACGTCGTCCTGCTTCCTTCCGGCTAAAATTCTGCTGGGCGCCGCAGAGGGAGATGTCATAGAGATAGGGTACGCCGGGATCTTGTGACAAGTCGAAGCCTGCCGCATCGGGGGTGTCTATAACGGCAGGCCCGCTGATGCGGTCGAATCCGTTGACGATAAGTATCTGTCCTTTTTCACGCTTTGCCTTGTAGGCGGCAAGAATTTCCGAAGGGAAGCTTTCGCCACCCCGGTTTACGGCGGTTACTTTAAAGGAATAGACGATGCCCGGTTCTATTTTTACGGTGTGGGATGGGGAGCTGACGCGTACGCCATTGTCAAATCCTCCACGACCGATACGTGTATATACAATGTATTCACGTGGTTTGGCAGTCGGCTCCAACGGGTCTTCCTCTCCTTGCCAGGAAAGCTCTAAAGTATTCTTCTTTTGACCGAAGCGGATGGCAAAGTGGCTGACGGGAAGGGGTTGGACAACGTAGTCTCTGCCGTGCTGGCTGCATATGTATTGCAGAATAGCTTTATAGAGCGCACGCCCGACGGTGAACTTGAAGTTAGGGTCATGTCCCAAGCGCATATCTGCGAAGTTCTGGTGCGACAACAGTTCTACGATGGTGGAAGGGACGGCGGGCAGGCGTGTTTCACTGTAGTTGCGGTTCCATAGGCTGCGGCGTGTCCAGTCTACGTTGAAGGTAGAGCGGATATCACGCTGCAACTGCGTTAGCAGAATGTCCGAAAGGTCACGGGAGGCATGGCGGTCTGTACCGGCATGCAGCCGGCCGTTGTTGAAGTTGGTGGTATAAATGCCGAGAGTGCCTATAATCTCATCTTCCTTACTGAAACCGGCATCGCTATGCAGGGCCATACTCATTTCAAAGGGGATGCCCAAACCTTCTTCCGTCGGGTTGAATAGTGATTTTCCTGCAAGGTAATTCACTGTACGGGAACGTACGTTGATGTCGTCGTTCATATCATTCTTTCCCTCATAGCCTCCATAGACGGGATAGGGCATGCCTGCCCATTGGGCAAAGTAGCGTGCGCCTTCCAGGTATCTGGGCAAGCCGCTGGTTTGTCCCCCGCGGGCAATGTTGCCCATGCCCCCTCCAAAGCGGACGGCATCGGCACAGACCACGCCTTTCTCTTTGCTTTCGTTGCGTGGAATTATGGTTACACCACTTTCTGTCAGAGAAATAAATATGATATATGAAATGAGACTGCTTTATGAGCCTTATGCTCTCCTGAATTACGGGACCCTTCTCCCCCAGGAATCACTAACCGAGTTTTATCATATTTTCTCACACAAAAATTCAGATACTGAATGTTTTCAGAACAATGACTATTTTTACGATCTGGATTCCCGTTTCCACTTAATGATTATTGAAACCTGTCCTAACATCTATATACACCGGTCCTACCGCCTCATTCACGCCCAGGATACCAGACTCCGATACATGACGGGAAATGTTTCCAATAATCGCCTGGAAGAAACCTTCCGGGAGCATCTTGCCATCATCGTCCCTTGCCTCCAGGGGAATTGGGAGAAAGCCGCAGAGAAAATGGTGCTGCACATTGAGGAATCAAAGAAATCCGCTTTTCACTTGATTTTTGAGAACTCTGCTGACTCCATTCATTTACAAAAAATACCCCCGGCTTTCTTATAGCTGCAACCGAAAGGACGGTGACGAACTAACATCTTCCAAGCCATCATACATGCGGCTTAGCACATGGTGTTTTCAACCGTCGATATCAATGATTCGATACCATCCGCCTTTAATATACAGTTCTCCCACTATTTACTCAGAAACATTCTGGATTTATACCTGTTGGAAACATGTGCTGGCAGACAGACTGTCAAAACCCCGGCGGGCCCATTCTTCACAGAACGGGTGCCGCCGGGGCTGATCTTTTATCTTTCTGCCCGCCGCTCCGCCAGGGCGATCCCCTGGTACATAAGGGCTGCCAGGATACAGAGGATCACAATGGACATGAGTACCAGGTCCAGTTTAAATACCTGGCTCCCATAAATGATCAGATATCCCAGCCCAAGCCGGGCCGCCAGAAACTCTCCGATGATCACTCCCACCAGGCAGAGCCCCACGTTTACCTTCATATTGCTGATGATCAGAGGGACAGATCCGGGAAGAAGGACCTTAAACAGGATCTCCCTCTTCCCTCCCCCCAGGGGTCGATTTTCCAGATCCGCTTTTTCCACTGAACAAATTCACATATTCATGAAACT
>OHBJ01003050.1_pt1 | contig 11110 bp, 10 predicted proteins | sample 1577241 | NCBI WGS metagenome assembly OHBJ01 (sample SAMEA3541594, study PRJEB24748) | human gut metagenome | biome: human gut; feature: human-associated habitat; material: faeces | place: China | collected 2012
CCTTTAGGCGGCGGGCCTCAAAACGGGTCCGCAGGCCGCTCATGCGCCCGCGACGGCCGGTTCCTCACCCTCCAGATCCACCGGCCGCACCGGCGCGATGGTGGAGATCGCGTGTTTGTAAATGATCTGCTGCCGGCCGTCGCTGTCCAGCACCACCACAAAGGCGTCAAACCCCGCGATGGTGCCCCGCATCTGGAAGCCGTTCATCAGAAACATGGTGACGGGCAGCTTGTCCCGTCTGGCCCGGAGGAGAAACAGGTCCTGTAAATTCGCTTTTGTCTGCATATATGTCCGCTCCTTTTTTCTGTATGAGTCGGACGATTTCCCTGTCTCCCGTCCGCTCACCGCTAGAATACGCCAGCGGCGGCCAGGATTTCCGTCGAAACCTGGAGGGCCCGGGCAAAATCCCGGTCTTTTTCCCACCAGATCCAGTGAATGTCCGGATTTCGCCGCAGCCAAGTCAGCTGGCGCTTGGCGTATTGCCGGGAGCGGAGCTTCACCTCCGCCACGGCCTCCTCCACCGTGGCGGTGCCGTCCAGAACCCCCAGGAACTCCTTGTATCCGATGGCCTGCGCTGCCGTGCGGAAGCTTTCCCGGTTCTGCCAGACATGCTCCGCTTCCTTTATAAGGCCCGCTTCCAGCATTTTGTCCACACGCAGGTCAATGCGGCGGTAAAGTACCGCGCGCTCTGGGAAATCCAGACCGAGGATCAGGCTGCGGTAGGGCCGCTCCGGCGGGAGAGACTCCGCCTTCTGTTCGCTCAGCTTTTTGCCGGTGGCACGATAATGCTCGAGTGCGCGCAGCACCCGCACCTGATTGTTCGGGTGGATAGCCGCAGCAGCTTCCGGGTCGGCCTGCTTCAGTTCTTCGTACATGGCAGCACCGCCTTTTGCAGCCAGTTCCGCCGCCAGCTGCTCCCGCAGACCGGCAGGTGCTTTTTCCTCTGTAAAGCGCACCCCATACAGAAAGCTCTGAACATACAGCCCTGTGCCGCCCACAAGGATGGGCAGCTTCTTCCGGGCAGAGATCTCTTCTTCCAGCTTTCCGGCCATGGCGGTAAAGTCTGCCACGCTGAAAGCCTTGTCCGGCGTAAGGATATCCACGCCGTGATGCGGGATACCGCAGGTCTCCTCCGGTGTCACCTTTGCCGTGCCTATGTCCAGACCTTTATAGATCTGCATGGAATCACAGCTGATGACCTCGCCGGAAAAATGTTTTGCAAGTTCTACGCCCAGCGCTGTCTTCCCGGTTGCGGTAGGGCCGACGACGGCCACCACGGGATGTTTATACGATGCGTCCAAACTGCTTTTCCAGCTCCTTCCGGGTCAATTTGAGTACGCAGGGGCGGCCATGCGGGCAGAACGGCGGCACCTCGCCGGAAAGGATCTTTTCGGCCAGCGCCAGCAGTTCCTGCGGCGAGGACTTGTCCCCCGCCTTGATGGCTGCACGGCAGGAGATAGAATGCAGCACCCACTCGGTGTGCTCGTTCAGCGCATCATGGCCGCCCTTGAGCAGCTTATTTGCGATCTCCACCAGCAGGCTTTCGGCATTCTGCGGCTCCACATCTGCGGGCACCGCGCGCAGCACCACGGTATTGCCGCCAAAGTCCGCGATCTCAAGGCCCGCATTTTCCAGCAGAGGAATGTTATCCAGCAGGGCCTGCTTTTCCTCCGCAGCAAGGTCGATGGCAGCAGGCTCCAGCAGCATCTGGCTGGGCACATTGCCGTAGTTCGCGGCCAGTTTTTCGTACAGCTGGCGCTCGTGGGCAGCGTGTTTATCGATCAGGCACAGCTCGTCGCCGCGTTCTGCAAGGATATATGTTCTGAACACCTCGCCCACATAGCGCAGCGGTTCCGGCTGATCCGCCGTCGGATCAAAGTTCATCTGCTCCGGCTCGGCCAGTACAGTTTCCTGTTCTGCCGCTTCCGGCGCATCCGGTTCTGTTTCTGCACAGGGTGCACTCTCAGGTTCTTCCTTTGGCGCTTCCTGTGCAGGGTTCCACGCTGCCATATGGTCCTGAGGCGAATGCAGTTTTGTCTCACCAAATTCCGGTTCCACATCCAGCTGTGTTTCACTTGCCGCCGCACGGAACGGCTCTGGTGCCTTTGTCGTTTCCAGCTTCGGGCTGTGAAGGGTCACGAACGGATCCAGCATATCCTCGTTCTGAGCACTGCCTTTCCAGCGCGGCACACTGGGTGCTGTCGGTATTTGCATTGCAGCAGCCGGGGCAGGCTGCTGCGGTGCTGCGGCGGGATTTTCCGGTTCCCAGTGCTGCTGTGGCAGAACGCCCGGGTCTGCCTGTCCCCGAATGATCGCAGAAAGGCCTGTAAAGTTATTGTTCTTTACATCATTTTTGATTATATCAGCGTCTTTTTTTGAATTTTCAGCTTTTTCTTCTTCTTTGTCTGCTTCAAAGGTAAAAAGCCGTTCACCGGTGCCGGGCTGAGCTAATGCCAGCTTGACGGCATGATACACCACATCAAAAACATCATTTTCGCGGGCAAAGCGGGCTTCGATCTTGGCCGGATGCACATTGACATCCACAAGGTCGGCCGGCATTTCCAGCAGCAGAATGCCGCCCGGGAACTTGCCCTGCATCATGGTACCCTTGAACGCCATCTCCATACCGGCCATCATGGTGCGGTTGCGCACATAGCGGCCATTGATGTAAAAATGCTGCATACTTCGGCTGGCACGGCAGCTTTTGGGCGGGGTGACCAGACCGGTGATGCGGTACACGCCCTCCTGATTTTTCAGCTCAATGAGGTCCCGGCTGAACTCCCGGCCCAGCACCGCATAGGCTGCACCGCGCAGCTGGCCGTCGCCGGGCGTGACATACTGCAGCTTGCCCTCACGGATGAACTTGACGCTGACTTCCGGGTGGCTGAGCGCTACATGGGTAACTGTATCCGACACAAAGGTGCCCTCGGAGGAGTCCTTTTTGAGGAACTTCATGCGGGCAGGCGTGTTGTAAAACAGATCCTTTACCCGGATGGTGGTGCCCACAGCTCTGGCACCCGGCTCACGGGAGACCTCTTCCCCGCCCTCAATGCGGTAGACCGTGGCAAACTCGTCCACCTCGGTTCGGGTGGTCAGCTCTACACGGGCCACGCTGGCAATGGATGCCAGTGCTTCACCGCGGAAGCCAAGCGTATGGATGTTGGTCAGATCGTCCGGTGTTTCAATTTTGCTGGTGGCGTGGCGGATAAACGCCGTGGAGATATATTCTGCCTCGATGCCGGTGCCGTTATCGCTGATTTCGATCAGCTTGACGCCGCCGGATTCAATGCTGACGGTCACCTGCGTGGCACCGGCATCAATGGAGTTTTCCAGCAGCTCCTTAACAACGGATGCCGGACGCTCGACCACCTCACCGGCTGCGATCAGCTCGGCTGTGTGTTTATCCAGAACATGGATCACTGCCATGGTGTTTTCCCTCCTTGTATGGTCTGGGTCAGGTAGAGCAGTTTCATCTGTTCAGGCTGCCCTTCAGGGTCTTTTTCAGCTCGTAGAGGAAGTTCAAAGCCTCAATGGGGGTAAGTGTTTCCACATCCAGAGCTTCCAGCTTATCCATCATCTCGCTGGGCACAGCCGGAGAGTTATACTCCTGCAGGGCATCAAAATCCATCTGCTCTACTTTATTTTTAGGTGCAGTTGCTTCCAGCGCGCGCAGCACCTCATGGGCGCGGCGGGTCACACTGCCGGGCAGGCCTGCCAGCTTTGCCACCTCGATGCCGTAGCTGTCATCCGCCGGGCCGCGCACGATGCGGCGCAGGAAGGTGATGTCCTCGCCGCGTTTTTTTACTGCAATATTGTAGTTTTTTACGCCGTCCACGCTGCCTTCCAGCTCGGTCAGCTCGTGGTAGTGGGTGGCAAACAGAGTCTTGCAGCCAAGGCCCTTGGCGGGGTCTGCAATGTGCTCCACTACGGCGCGGGCAATGCTCATACCGTCAAAGGTGGAAGTGCCGCGGCCGATCTCGTCCAGCACCACAAGGCTTTTGGCGGTGGCATTTTTCAGGATCTCCGCTACCTCGGTCATCTCCACCATAAAGGTGGACTGACCGGCAGACAGGTCGTCCGACGCACCGATGCGAGTGAAAATGGCATCCACCACACCCACATGGCAGCTGGAAGCCGGTACAAAGGAGCCGATCTGCGCCATCAGCGCAATCAGCGCATTCTGGCGCATGTACGTGGATTTACCTGCCATGTTGGGGCCGGTGATGATCAGGCAGCGGTCGGTGGTGCAGTTGAGGGTGGTATCGTTGGGCACGAACATACTGCCCTTGAGCACCTGCTCCACCACGGGGTGACGCCCCTCGGTGATGGTCAGCACATCGCTGTCGTCCACCACGGGGCGGCAGTAGTTGTTTTCCGCAGCCACCTGCGCCAGCGCAGCCAGCACATCCAGCTGTGCAATAGCGTTGGCGGTGCGCTGGATGCGGTCCAGTTGGGCACCGATGCTCTCCAGCAACTCATCAAACAGGCGGCGCTCCAGCGAGATGAGCCGCTCGTGTGCGCCAAGAATCTTGCTTTCCAGCTCCTTCAGCTCCTGCGTGATGTAACGCTCGCCGGAGGTGAGGGTCTGCTTGCGGATGTAAGTCTCCGGCACAAGGTTTTTGTAGGAGTTGCTCACCTCGATGAAGTAGCCGAACACATGATTATAGCCTATTTTCAGCTTGGGGATGCCGGTCTCCTGCCGCAGACGGGCTTCCAGCTGCGCCAGCACGCCCTTGGTGTTATCGCGGATGGAGCGCAGCTCGTCCACCTCGGCATGGTAGCCCTTGGCGATGACACCGCCATCCTTGAGGGTGGAGGGGGCATCCGGGTCTACTGCGGCATAAATGCGCGCCTTGATATCCTCCAGCGGATCGATACTTGCGGCCAGCTCGGCAAGCTCCGGGCAGTTGCAGCCCTCTGCCTGCTTGCGCAGACCGGGCAGACGGTCACAGGTCTGGGCAAGGGTGTAGATCTCCTTGGGGGTTGCAGAGCCGTACACCGTGCGGGTCATCAGGCGCTCCATGTCCGCGATGTAGTGCAATTCTTCGGTCAGGTCGCCGCGCACCATAGTCTGACGCACCAGCGCCTCCACAGCGTTCAGGCGGTGGTTGATGAGCTGGCTGGAAATAAGCGGCTGCTCGATCCAGCTGCGCAGCATCCGCTTGCCCATGGCGGTGCTGGTCTTATCCAGCACCCACAGCAGGGTGCCGCGCTTTTCGCGCCCGCGCAGGGTCTCGGTCAGCTCAAGGTTTGCCCGGGTGACAGGCGAAAGCCGCATGAACTGGGCTTCGTTGTAAGTAATGACCGTCTTTAACCGCTCCACACCCTTGATCTGGGTATCGTGCAGGTATTCCAGCAGCGCAGCCATGGCAAAGCGCACAAGGCCCTCGGCGACCATGCCGGTGGTCTGCGGCCAGTCGCGGCCAAACTGTTCTTCCAGTGCAGAAGCCACCAGCCCCGGCGCATAGCGCTCGTCCTCGACCAGTTCCACCGAGCAGCTCATGTTCTTTTTGATGTAGGCGGTCACCTCGCGGCAGTCCAGCAGGCCGGGGTTCAGCAGCACCTCGCTGGGGTGGTAGCGGCACAGCTCGGTAATGACCGCCGGGGCGATCTTATCCGCCGTCAGTTCGGTGATATGCGCCGTACCGGTGGAAACGTCCGCAAAGCACAGGCCCGCCTTTTTGCCCTTGAGGTACAGGCTGGCAATGTAGTTGTTGCGGTCGTCCTGCAGCATGCTGCTTTCAATGACCGTACCGGGGGTGACCACCCGGATGATGTCCCGCTTGACAAGGCCTTTCGCCTTGGCGGGGTCCTCCACCTGCTCGCAGATGGCCACCTTATAGCCCTTGGCAATCAGGCGCGCCACATAGCCCTCGTAGCTGTGGAAGGGCACGCCGCACATGGGAGCGCGCTCCGCAAGGCCGCACTGCTTGCCGGTAAGGGTAAGATCCAGCTCCCGGGACGCCGTGACGGCATCGTCGAAGAACATCTCGTAAAAATCGCCGATGCGGTAAAAAAGAATTTCGTCCTTGTGTTGATTTTTGATCTCAAGATACTGCTGCATCATGGGCGAAAGCTCTGCCATGGTTTTTCCTCTTTCCCTTGTATGGTTCCGTCAGCCGGTTTGCGGGCTGTAACCGCCGGTGCAAACAAAACGCGGTCTGTGTTGCACAGCCGCGTTCCGGTCAAAAAAGTTTGCTCAGTGGCAGCCGCCGCAGGTGGAACAGCTGCCGGTGCAGGAGGCAGAAGGCTCCTGCACGGTCATGGGGTCGCCGCCGTTCATGGCGGTGTTGATGATGGCGTCGATATAGTTGACCAGGTTCTCGCACTCGCGCTTGGCCTCGTTGTATGCCACCATGCCCTCGTTGCCCATGATCTGGCCGTAGAGGCTGTTCACCTTCTCGTTCAGTTCAGCGATGCGGGCGTCATCGCGCTCGTTCTTGCCGATCTCGTTGTTCAGGTCCATGCGGGCCAGATTGAACTCGCCGATCAGGTTCTGCAGTTCCTCATCCTTGTCGTTTGCCTTGCGGGCCTGATCCAGAATGACGTAGCGGGGGTCGGTCTGCAGTGCCATAGCGGCACGCTTGAAAAGATCAATGCAATCCATGATTGGGTTCTCCTTGTTGTTTTTATTCTTTCTGGGGCAGTTTGCCCCGGAATCACTTTTTTATGCTTCCAGCTCGCCCAGCAGCACGGTGGCGCGGGCACCGGTAAGATGTACAGTCGCGTAGCTGCCCAGCAGTGCCGGGTCGGCGGCAAACTCCACGGTCAGGTTGTTGTCCAGCCGGCCGGAAAGGGTGCCCTCGTTGCGGCCGTAACCTTCCACCAGCACCCGGACAGTCTGCCCTACCTGCGCCTTGACCAGCGCCATGGCGATCTCGTCCTGCGTAGCCAGCAGGCGGGTCATGCGGTCGGTCTTTTCCTTGCGGGGGGTGGGGTCCGGCATTTCAGCAGCCTTGGTGCCGGTGCGCTTGGAGTAGATAAAGGTGAACAGCTGCATATAACCCACCTTGCGCACCAGTTCCAGCGTTTTTACAAAGTCCTCCTCGGTCTCGCCGGGGAAGCCCACGATGATATCGCTGGAAAAAGTGATGCCGGGCACGGTCTTGCGGGCGTAGTCGATGAGCTCCAGATACTGTTCCACCGTATAGTGGCGGTTCATCTGCTGCAAAAGCCGGTCGGAGCCACACTGCACCGGCAGATGCAGGTGCTTGCACAGCTTCGGCTGGGCGGCGATGGTATCAATGAGCTTATGGCTGGCGTCCTTGGGGTGGCTGGTCATAAAGCGGATGTGGTAATCGCCGGGCACGGTGCACAGCAGGTTGAGCAGGTCGGAGAAATCGATCTGCTCCTCCAGCCCCTTACCGTAGCTGTTCACGTTCTGCCCCAGCAGGGTGATCTCCTTATAGCCCGCTTCCACAAGGCCGCGGAACTCGGCAAGGATATCGCCGGGCTTGCGGCTCTTCTCGCGGCCGCGGACGTAGGGCACGATGCAGTAGGTGCAGAAGTTATCGCAGCCGTACATGATGGGCAGCCATGCGCGGAACTCGCTCTCGCGCCGGATGGGGATGTTCTCCACGATGACCGGACGCTGTGCGGGGTCCAGCAGCACCCTCTTATGCTTTTGCAGTTTCTGGGCGATCAGCTGCGGCAGGGTGTCGATGCCGTCCACGCCGAACACCAGATCCACATAGGGGTAGCTCTTGCGCAGCTTTTCCACAACGTGTTTCTGGTTGGCCATGCAGCCGCACAGTCCGATGATGAGGCCGGGCTTTTTTTCCTTAAGGCCCTTCAGCGCGCCCACGTTGCCGAACACCCGCTGCTCGGCGTGCTCACGCACGGCGCAGGTGTTGAACAAGATCAGGTCGGCATCCTCGGGCTTATCGCACAGGCCGTAGCCGATATCCACCAGCACGCCTTTAATGCGCTCGCCGTCGTTGACGTTCTGCTGACAGCCGTAGCTGTGCACAAAGGCCAGCGGCGGGGTGTCGTAGGTCTGCCGCACCAGCTCGGCGGCAACGGTATTATGTTCAAAGTTAATGTATTCCAAAAAAACCATCCTTCTCCGCCGGGCAGGGTAGCCCCGTGCGGCGAAACTCTATTTTCTGCCATTCTATAAAAGACACTCTTTAGTATACCCTGTTTGGCCGCTGCGGGCAAGAGGAAACACGCAAATTTTATGCCTGTTTAGCCGCTGCCGCCTCTGCATCCTGCCTGCGGCAGCACTCTTCGCACACGCCCAGCAGCACCACGGCACAGTCCTGCACCCTGCCCTTCTGGTTTTTGACCAGCTCCATCACCTGTTTTCCGTCCACCTCTGCATCGGTGACGCCGCCGCAGACGGTGCAGTACAAATGGCTGTGCCACGGCAGGGTGTGGTCAAAGCGGTCCGCCTTGCCGGGAATGGACACCCGGCGCACCCGCCCGGCTTCCACCAGACTGTTCAGGTTACGGTATACGGTGCCAAGGCTCAGATTCGGGCACTCCTGCGCGGCTTTATCGTAAATTTCCTCCGCAGTCGGGTGGTCGCACAGCTGCTGTACCGTCTGCATGACAAGCTCCCGCTGTTTTGAATAACGCATATCCATCCTCCTTTTTCACACGGTTCAGACGTTTTCTTCCCCTTTGATCTTTGCCCAGTACGCCCGGGCGGCCTGTTCGGTCTTGTTGTCGCCAAAGGTGTAGTACTTGGTATCCTTCAGCACATCCGGCAGATACTGCTGCTGTACCCAGTGGTTGGCGTAGCTGTGGGCGTATTTGTAGTTCTGCCCCTTTACCAGCGCATCCTCACCGTCAAAGTGCTTGTTTTGCAGCTGGCGCGGGATGGGCCCGGTGCGCCCGGCCTGTACATCCGCAATGGCTGCGTTGATGGCGTCGTGGGCGCTGTTGGATTTGGGGCTGGTGGCCACCAGAATGACCGCGTCCGCAAGCGGCAGACGCGCCTCCGGCAGACCCACCATGTTGGCGGCATCCACCGCCGCCTTGACGATGGGGATGATCTGCGGATAGGCAAGCCCCACATCCTCGCAGGCGCACACCATCAACCGGCGGCAGGCAGAGGGCAGGTCTCCTGCTTCCAGCAGACGTGCCAGATAGTGCAGCGCCGCGTCCGGGTCGGAGCCGCGCATGGACTTCTGGTAGGCAGACACGATGTCGTAGTGGTCGTCGCCCTCCCGATCATAGCGCATGGCGGTGCGGCGGGTGACCTGCCGGATCATATCTAAGGTAATGCGTTTTTCTCCGTTTTCCACCGGCGCTGCCGTGACCGCAAAGTCCAGACAGCCCAGCGCCTTGCGCAGATCGCCCCCGGCGCTTTCGGCCAGATAGGCGCAGGCGTCCTCGTCCATGCATACCGGCACCTGTTCCCCTTCGGAAAGGCGCTGCACGGCGTTGCGCACTCCGCGCTCCACGTCCGCTGCGGCAAGGGGCTTGAACTCAAACACCGTGCAGCGGGAAAGCAGCGCGTTATAGATGTAGAAATAGGGGTTCTCGGTGGTGGAGGCGATCAGGGTGACGCTGCCGTCCTCGATACATTCCAACAGGCTCTGCTGCTGCTTTTTGTTCAGGTACTGGATCTCGTCCAGATACAGCAGAATGCCGCCCGCCGCTGCCAGCGTGCCGATATCCTTGAGCACTGCCTTGATATCCCCGGTGCCGCAGGAGGTGCCGTTGAGCTTGTGCAGGGTCATGCCGCTGTTCTCGGCAATAATGCGTGCCACCGTGGTCTTTCCGGTGCCGGAGGGACCGTAAAAGATCATGTTGGGGATGCGTCCGCTCTCGATGGTGCGGCGGAACACCCGCCCCGGAGCCAGCAGATGCTGCTGCCCGCACACATCCGCCAGCGTTTTGGGACGCAGGCGCTGCGCAAGTGGTTCATTCATGGTGGTTTCTCCTTTCCTGCCCGCAAGGCACTTTTTATATAGTATAGCGCATTTAGAAAAGGAGGACAAGGGCTTTTCTGAAAATCATTCTCAGATAATGCCCTGCAAACATTTACAAATCCTGTCAAACATGGTATGATTCAGGTATTCCCTTTCAAAGGAGGTTTGTCCCATGCCGGTACGAAAAAAAGCCCCGGAGGATCTTACCGCAAAAAAAGCGCTGGCGCTGGAGGTCATCCGGCGTCTCAAGGCCGAATACCCGGATGCTGGTTGCACCTTGGACTACGACCACGCATGGCAGCTGCTGGTCAGCGTGCGGCTGGCCGCCCAGTGCACGGATGCCCGGGTGAACATTGTGGTGGAGGAGTTGTTTGCAAAATACCCCAGCGTGGCGGCGTTGGCTGCCGCCGAGCCGGAGGACATTGAAGCCATCGTCAAGCCCTGCGGACTGGGACATTCCAAGGCGCGGGATATCTCGGCCTGTATGCGGATGCTGCGGGACAAGTACGACTGCCGGGTGCCCGACACCTTTGACGAATTGCTTGCCCTGCCCGGCGTAGGGCGCAAGAGCGCAAACCTCATTATGGGGGACGTGTTCGGCAAGCCCGCCATCGTTACCGACACCCACTGCATCCGGCTGTGCAATAAAATTGGCCTTGTGGGCGGCATTAAGGAACCGCAAAAGGTGGAGATGGCGCTGTGGAAGATCATCCCGCCGGAGGAAGGCAGCGACCTTTGCCACCGCTTTGTGATGCACGGCCGTGCGGTGTGCAACGCCCGCAAGCCGGAATGCGAAAAATGCTGTTTGAAAGACATCTGCCGCACCGCCCGCGAAGCCGCCGGGCAGCAGGCAGAGCCATAATTTTTAAGGAGGTATAACCTATGATCACTTTAACGATTTTGCTCATCATTGCCCTGCTATGTGTGCTGGTGGGCTGCCTGACCGGCCTGCTGACGCTGGTGGGCGTGCTGGCCTCCCTTTTTGTGGGCGTGCTGGTGGGTGCGCTGGCCGGATATCTGGCCGGGCGCTTTATGGGCACGGAAACTTCCCTTGGCCGCAACATCCTGATGGGCGTGCTGGGCAGCTTTGTGGGCGAGTTTTTGTTCGGCCTGCTGGGCATCCACGCCTCCGGCAGCTTTTCTTCCTTTGCCATTTCGGTAATCGGTGCCTGCATCTGCATCTGGATCGGCCAGAAGATCTCCAAGTAAGTTTTTTGGATCAATACGCC
>OHBJ01003051.1_pt1 | contig 11108 bp, 13 predicted proteins | sample 1577241 | NCBI WGS metagenome assembly OHBJ01 (sample SAMEA3541594, study PRJEB24748) | human gut metagenome | biome: human gut; feature: human-associated habitat; material: faeces | place: China | collected 2012
GTAAAAACCTTCGTAATCTCCCTCTGCTGCATATTTTACCGCATTTTCTTCCGGACAATACGTCTGAATCACCACGTCGCCGGGCTCGTCGCCTCTGCCGCAGCGGCCCGCCGCCTGTGTGATCAGCTGAAAGGTCCGCTCCGCCGAACGGAAATCCGGAATATTCAGCGTCACATCCGCCGCGATAACGCCGCGTGCGCCATCTGGAACGGCCCTGTTCCGCCCGTCTCGACTTCGTGCGGGAGCCCCGTCCCTTCACGTCCTCCCGCGGCCTGCTGGAGAATTTCGGCTTCGGTGGCCAGAACGCCGCCCTTGCCGTGGATCTGCGTCCATGAGCACGGATTTCTTTCTGGATGCGCCGTCGCCCTTCGTCTTGCTGGATGCGGCCCGGGCCAAGAACTTCTTTTTCTGTTATACTATATAAGAAATTTGCAAACTGAGAATTTGCAGAAGAATAAGGAGTGTATAAACTATGGCTATGGAAAGAACCTATATCATGCTGAAGCCCGATTGCGTCAAGCGCGGTTTAATGGGTGAGGTCATCTCCCGCATCGAGCGCAAGAACTACAAGATCGTTGATGCTAAGATGATGACCCTTGATGAGCCGATTCTGCGTGAGCATTATGCCCACATCGCCGACAAGCCTTTCTTCCCTGAGATCGTGACCTACATGACCAGCGGACCGGTGCTTGCGATGATCGTAGAGGGCGACAACGCCGTAAAGGGCATGCGCATCATCATGGGCGCCACCAAGTTTGAGGAAGCCGCTGCCGGCACCATTCGCGGCGATTATGCCTGCTGCACCAGCGAGAACCTCATTCACGGCTCCGACAGCGTAGAGAACGCCGAGATCGAGATCAAACGCTTCTTCGGCTGATAAAAGCAAGAAAAACAGCGCCGGTACCTCAAAAGGGTGCCGGCGCTGCTTTATCGCCGCAAACGGATAGCCAAAACCCCTGCCCGATGAAAGGCAGGGGTTTTTGTGTCAGAGCTTATTTTTTCTCGGCTTTGAGCGCCTCGATCATCATGGGAACGACCTTAAAGAGATCGCCGCAGATGCCGTAGTCGGCAGCCTCAAAGATGGGAGCGGTTTCGTTCTTATTGACCGCAATGATGCACTCGGAATCCTGCATACCGGCAAGGTGCTGAATGGCACCGGAAATACCGAGAGCTACATAAATCTTGGGGCGGACGGTCTTACCGGTCTGCCCGACCTGATGATCAGCAGAGAGCCAGCCGGCGTCCACAGCGGCACGGCTGCCGCCGACTACGCCGCCGCCCAACGCCTCGGCAAGCTCCTCAGCCAGCTTGATGCCGGCGGGAACGTCCTTGCCGATGCCGCGGCCGACCGATACAATGACCTCGGCGCCGGTCAGATCAACGAGATCCTTGGCAGCCTTGACGATCTCCAGAACCTCGGTCTTGAGGTCGGAAGCCGCCAGTTCAACAGGATACTTCTCCACGACGACCTTATCGGCTTTTGCCTGATCAAAAGGAGCGCGCTGCATAACGCCGGGACGGACGGTGGACATCTGAGGACGGAAGCGGGGGCAGATGATGGTCGCCATCAGGTGACCGCCGAAAGCGGGACGGGTCATCTTCAGGTGGGTGCCCTCATCAAACTTCATGTTATCCACGTCCATGGTGGAGGTGGTCTTCAGGAACGCCTTGTACTTCTCCACATCAACATCGAGGTGGGTGCAGTCGGCGGTCAGACCGGTGTGCAGGGTAGCGGCACAGCGGGGGCCCAGATCACGACCGATATTGGTCGCGCCGATGAGCATGATCTCGGGCTTCTTCTCCATAACGACATCGCAGATAACCTTGGTGTAGGCATCGGTGGTGTAGTCCTTCAGCAGGGGGTGTTCGCAGACGATGATACGGTCAGCGCCGTAGCCGCCCAGCTCCTTGGCAAGGCCCTCGACCTTATCGCCCAGCAGCAGGCCGCACAGCTCTACGCCCAGATCGTCAGCCAGCTTGCGTCCCTCGCTGATCAACTCGAAATCGGTGGGCATCAGCTTGCCCTCGCGCTGCTCGCAGAATACCCATACGCCCTTGAAGGCGGTGGGATCGGTATTCACAAAAGTAGACATAGTCATTTTCTCCTTTCTATCAGATGATGTGCTTCTCTGCCAGCAGAGAAACCAGCTTTTCGCAGGTCGCCTTATCGGCGCCCTCCAGCATCATGCCGGCGCCCTTCTGAGGGGGAGAGAAAGACTTGTAAACATTGGTGGGAGAGCCCTTGAGACCGATGGTATCCAGCTCGATGAGCGGATCGTCCTTCAGCGTTTCGAAGTTGTAGATCTCCAAAGGCTTATTGTAGCACTCAAAGATGCCGCCGACGCTCATGTAACGGGGCGTATTCAGCTCCTTGATGCAGGTGAGCAGGCAGGGGGTGTGGGTCTTGATGGTCATGTAGCCGTCCTCCAGCATACGGCGGCAGATGACATGCTCCCCATCGACTTTGATCTCGGAAACATAGGTGATCTGGGGCATACCCAGCTTTTCAGCGATCTGGGGACCGACCTGAGCGGTATCACCGTCGATTGCCTGACGACCGCAGAAGACGATGTCTCCTTTCTCTACGCCGATCTTCTTGATCGCGGCGGCGAGGATCTGGCTGGTGGCAAAGGTATCGGAACCGCCGAATTCGCGGGCGGAAACCAAAACGGCACGATCGGCGCCGCGGGCGAGCAGCTCACGCAGCATTCCCTCGGCAGGAGGGGGACCCATGGAAACAACAACGACCTCACAGCCGGTTTCGTCCTTGAGGGTCAGGGCAGCCTCGATGGCATTAAGGTCATCGGGGTTGGTGATGGTATCCATGGAGGCACGGTCCATGGTACCGTCTTCTTTAACAGCAACCTTACCGGAGGTATCCGGTACCTGCTTTACACATACGATGCATTTCATAATGGCTTACTCCTCCTATCAGTTGACCTTAAGATTGGCAGCGATGACCATGCGCTGAACCTCGGAGGTACCCTCGTAGATTTCAGTAATCTTGGCATCACGCATCATGCGCTCCACGGGGTAGTCACGGGTGTAGCCGTAACCGCCGAAGAGCTGAACGGCACGGCGGGTCACATCGCTGGCGGCCTCGGCGGCAAACAGCTTTGCCATGGCGGCGTCAACGCTGTACGGCTCGTGGGCGTTCTTCTTACAAGCAGCGGAGTAAACCAGATATTTCGCGGCTTCCATGCGGGTATGCATATCGGCAATCTGGAACTGGGTGTTCTGGAACTGGGAAATACGGCGTCCGAACTGAACACGCTCGTGGGTGTACTTAATGACCTCCTCCACAGCGCCTTCGCCGAGACCCAAAGCCTGAGCGGCGATACCGATACGACCGCCATCGAGGGTAGCCATAGCGATATTGAAGCCCTTGCCCTTCTTGCCCAGCAGACGGTCGGCGGGAATACGGCAGTCCTCCATGATCAATTCACAGGTGGAGGAGCCGCGGATCCCCATCTTCTTTTCGTGCTTACCGACAGAGAAGCCGGGATCGGTGCGCTCTACGATGAAAGCGGAGATCTCCTTGCGGGTCTTCTTGGGGTTCTTCTTATCGGGAATAATGCCGGTAACGGCGATGATGATGAACACATTGGCATAGCCGGCATTGGTAATGAAGATCTTGGAGCCGTTGAGCACCCAATGATCACCGTCCAGCACCGCAAAGGTCTGCTGACCCTGCGCATCGGTGCCGGCACCCGGCTCGGTCAGACCGAAAGCGCCGATCCACTCGCCGCTGCACAGCTTGGGCAGGTAATATTTTTTCTGCTCCTCGGTGCCGTTCTCATAGATGGGAGCGCAGCACAGGGAGGTATGGGCGGAAAGGATAACACCGGTGGTGCCGCAGACCTTGGAAAGCTCCTCGACAGCCATGACATAGGAGAGAACATCGCCGCCGGCGCCGCCGTACTCCTTGGGGAAGTAAATGCCCATCATGCCCAGCTTCGCCATCTTCTTGACGGTCTCCTCGGGGAAGCGCTCCTCCTCATCGACCTCGGCAGCCAGGGGCTTTACTTCATTCTCGGCAAACTCACGGTACATCTTCTGTACCATGGCTTGCTCTTTGGTGAGTTTGAAATCCATAACAGATCCTCCTTATCGCTTACTTTCTGTAATCGTAGAAACCAATGCCGGACTTTCTGCCCAGCTTGCCGCCGCGAACCATCTTGCGCAGCAGGGGATGAGGACGATACTTGTCGTCACCGGTCTCAGCCTGCAGAACCTCCATAATGGCAAGGCAGACGTCCAGACCGATGAGGTCGCCCAAAGCGAGAGGACCCATGGGGTGATTAGCGCCCAGCATCATGGCATTATCAATGCCCTCAACAGAAGCAACACCGTCAGCGTAGATGCCAACAGCCTCGTTGATCATGGGGATCAGGATACGGTTGACAACGAAACCGGCGGCTTCCTCCACCTGTACGGGGGTCTTGCCGATATCCTCGGAAATCTTCTTGATGGTCTCTACCATCTCGGCGGGGGTGTTCAGACCCGCAATGACCTCAACCAGCTTCATAACGGGAGCGGGATTGAAGAAATGCATACCGATGATGGGACGATCCAGCTTTGCACCAAGCTCGGTGATGGAAAGGGAGGAGGTGTTGGTGGCGAACATGCACGCGGGCTTGCAGATCTCGGAAAGCTCCTTGAAGGTCTGCTTCTTGATCTCCATGTTTTCGATAGCAGCCTCGATGACGAGGTCGCAGTCCTTGCAGATCTCCTTGGTACCGGTGGTGATCTTGGCAAGAATAGCATCGGCAGCAGCCTGCTCCATCTTACCCTTGGCAACACGACCGTTCAGACCCTTGGCGATCTTGTTCTTGCCGTTCGCAGCAAACTCTTCATTGATGTCGCACAGGAAAACCTCATAGCCATTGGACTGGGCGAATGCCTGAGCAATGCCGGAACCCATAGTGCCGGCGCCGATAATACCAACCTTCATTTGATGTACCTCCGTATGTAATAGTTTTAATTTATTTATTCAGGAACGCTTCGACCTTGCGCTTTTCCAGGAAAGCGGTCATGCCTTCCCGTTGGTCGCAGGACTCAAAGCAGTCGCCGAACAGCTTCTCTTCGATGACGATCGCCTGATCCATATCCACCTGCAAACCCTCATTGATAGCACGCTTACAGTTGCGCACGGCGATGGGAGCATTGCGGGCGATGGTGGAGGCGAGCTTTTTGGCAGCGGGCATCAGCTCCTCGATGGGGTAAACATTATTCACCAAACCGATGCGGTATGCCTCGTCCGCCTTGATGTTGCGGGCGCCGTAGATCATTTCCTTTGCCTTGCCGGAACCGACCAGACGAGCCAGCCGCTGGGTGCCGCCAAAGCCGGGGGTAATGCCCAGACCGACCTCGGGCTGACCGAATACGGCGTTTTCGCTGCAGATACGGATATCGCAGCTCATGCTGATCTCGCAGCCGCCGCCCAGTGCGAAGCCGTTAACGGCTGCAATGACGGGAATGGGGAAGGTCTCCAGCTTGCGGAACACATCGTTGCCCTTTTTGCCGAAGGCTTCACCCTCGGCTTTGGTCAGAGTGCTCATCTCGCCGATATCTGCGCCGGCAACAAAACTCTTTTCGCCCGCGCCGGTCAAAATCAGGCAGCGGATATTCTCCAGATCGACAGCGTTCAGAGCCTGATCCAGCTCCTCCAGCACGGTGCTGTTCAGGGCATTCAGCGCCTTGGGGCGGTTGATGGTGATGATGCCGATCTGACCGTCTGCTTCGTAGGTAATAAACTCCATGTAATCACGCTCTCCTTGTCTTAATTTTATGCAGCACCGGAGAGCCGCAGCTCTCCGGTGCGTTGGTTACGGGTGATGATCAGTCACGCTCGACTACGGTAGCGCAGCCCATACCGCCGCCGATGCACAGGGTGGCAAGACCGGTCTTGGCGTCACGGCGCTGCATCTCATGCAGCAGGGTGACCAGAATGCGGCAGCCGGAGGCGCCCACGGGGTGACCCAAAGCAATGGCGCCGCCGTTGACATTCAGCTTATCCATCTCAAAGCCCAGATCATGACCGACAGCCAGAGACTGAGCGGCAAACGCTTCATTGGCTTCGATGAGATCCATATCGGAAACTTTCATATCCAGCTTCTTCATCAGCTTGTTGACAGCAGCAACGGGACCTACGCCCATGATGGAGGGATCTACGCCGCCCAGAGCGCCGCCAATCCAGGTAGCCATCGGCTTAACGCCCAGCTCCTTCGCCTTTTCCTCGCTCATAACCACGATAGCGGCAGCGCCGTCGTTAATGCCGGAAGCGTTGCCGGCGGTTACGATACCGTCCTTCTTAAAGGCGGGCTTCAGGCGGGCAAGCGTTTCGGCAGTGGTGCCGGGACGGGGACCCTCATCGGTATCAACAATCACAGAGCCCTTCTTGCCCTTGACCTCTACGGGAACGATCTCGTCCTTGAACTTGCCCTCGGCAACAGCCTTTTCGCACTTCTGCTGGCTGCAGGCGGCAAATTCGTCCAGCATTTCGCGGGTCAAGCCCCACTGCTCGGCAACGTTCTCAGCGGTGATGCCCATGTGGTAGTTATTGAAGGCGTCCCACAGAGCATCGTTTACCATGGTATCCACCAGAGTAGCGTTGCCCATGCGGTAGCCGTAACGACCCTTCATCATGGCATAGGGAGCCAGGGACATACTCTCGGTACCGCCGGCAACAACGATATCGGCATCGCCTGCTTCGATCATCTGGGCAGCCATGTTAACACAGTTCAAACCGGAGCCGCAGACTACATTGACGGTTACGGCGGGGGTGGTTACAGGCAGACCTGCCTTCAAGGCAGCCTGACGGGCGACATTCTGACCCAGACCGGCCTGAATAACGCAGCCCATGTAAACGTGATCGACCTGCTCGGCGGGAACGCCGGCGCGGTTCAGAGCTTCCTTGATAACGATGGAGCCGAGCTCGGCAGCGGGAACGGTGCTGAGTGCGCCGCCCATGGTGCCGATGGCGGTACGGCAGGCGCCTGCCAAAACGATTTTCTTCATAGTAGTTGCCTCCTTGATAAAATAAAATGAAATTGAAAACTTGGTTTATCTTCTCAGCCGTTTGGCGGCTGGAACAATCTTGAATGGAGTTTTACTCCCGCCCCAGCTTTTCCTTCAGCCTTGCGGCGACATAGGGGTGAACGAACTTGGAGATATCGGTGTTATCATAATGCGCCACCTCTTTTACAATGGTGCTGCTGAGGTAGGCGTAGCGCAGACTGGTGGTAAAGAACATGGTATCAATGGTGGGATCAAGGATCCGGTTGGTCTGCGCCATCTGCATCTCGTGCTCAAAATCGGTGACGGCGCGCAGCCCGCGAATGATAATCTGCGCATTGTTGGCTCTTGCAAAATCCACCGTGCGCCCGTCAAAGGTTTTAACGGTGACATTTTTGCAGTCCTTTACGCTCTCCAGCAGCATTTCCACCCGCTCCTCTACGGTAAAAAGAGGGTTCTTATCGTGATTGATAAGAACGCCGATGACCAGCCCATCGACCACGCGGGAGGCGCGGCGGATAATGTCCATGTGCCCCAGCGTAACGGGGTCAAAACTTCCGGGATAAACAGCCCTTGTCATACAGTTTCCTTTCGCCGTAAAACGGCTTCTTCCTAATATTTATCCACCCTAAAAGCAACATCAGTATAACCGTAAAAAAGCGCCGTGTCAAATAATCGTCAAAAATTTGACAATTCGAAAAATGGAAATAATAGGGAATAATTCTTCCGAAAAAACAAAGCCGAAAAGACAAAATTGGAATGAAACAACAAATTGATCCTAAAATAATGAATAAATCTATTATCTATTTGTTATATAGCACCAATCGCCAAATTTTGTCGCAAAATTTCGTTAAAAAAACAGATGTCAAAATCCACAAAAAGTAAGATTAAACTTTGGCGGTCGATTTTGGAAAAGACAGGTTGTTTATAGTATTTCCATAATGCTTTCGCTATAAATGCCCGAAATTCAATAGGATATTAGGCATATTGAAAGGAATTGCTTGTATCTTTTCCATAAACCCACAAAGGGCATTTGCCAATACGCCCCCCTTGTGATAGAATGACAATAAAGACGTTTGACGAAGCAGGGGAAGACTCGGCAGGGAGGTTGTGAAGGGTGATTCTTTCCACACTGTGCTATATAGAAAAGGAAGGGTGCTGGCTGATGCTGCACCGGGTAAAAAAGAAAAATGACCTGAACCACGATAAGTGGATCGGAGTAGGCGGCAAGTTTGAGGAGGGCGAAAGCCCCGAGGACTGTTTGCTACGGGAGGTAAGGGAGGAAACGGGGCTGACTCTGACCGATTACCGGTTCCGCGGATTAGTGACCTTTGTTTCTGATGAAGCCCCCACCGAGTATATGCACCTGTTTACCGCAACCGGCTATACCGGCACCCTGCGGGACTGCGATGAAGGCACGCTGGAGTGGGTGCCCATTGACCGTGTGGGCAGCCTGCCCTTGTGGCAGGGGGATCTGTTGTTTCTTTCGCTGCTGCGCACGGAGCAGCGGTTCTTTTCACTGAAGCTGAGATATAAAGGAGAACGTTTGGAGGAGGCGGCGCGCGATGGCATACCGCTGCCGCTGCCGTAAGGAGGGGGATATATGAAGCTGCTGGTAAGCGCCTGTCTGCTGGGCGTGCCCTGCCGCTATGACGGCAAGGCGAAGATCCATGAGGGGGTGTGTTCTTTATTGGAGTGGCATACCCTGATCCCGTTTTGCCCGGAGGTCTACGGTGGACTGCCAACGCCCCGAGCTGCCTCTGAGCGGGCAGGAGAGCGCGTGGTGACGAAGGCAGGGCAGGAGGTAACGGAGCAGTTCCGGCGCGGTGCAGCGGAAGCGCTGCGGCTCTGCCGACTGTACGGCTGCCGTGCCGCTCTGCTGAAGGAGCGAAGCCCAAGCTGCGGGCATGGCGTCATTCACAACGGTCTGTTCGACGGCGGACTGGCAGAGGGCGATGGCGTGACGGCGGCGCTTCTTTTACAAAACGGCATCGCGGTGTATGGCGAAAGCGAGTGGGAAAAGCTGCCTTGACCGTTTTTACAGGATAGGAACAAAGCCGGGCTTGTCGGAGGAGACAGGCTCGGCTTTCTGTATGCTCTTTTATACTCCGAGAAAGCGGTGGAGGGCGTGCGCCACACCGTCCTCCTCATTGGTGAGGGTGACATAATCGGCAGCCTGCTGTACGGCGGGGTCGGCGTTGCTCATGGCGATGCCCAGCCCCGCGGTTTGCAGCATGCCGATGTCATTATCGGCATCGCCCAGCGCCATTGCCTGCTTTGTGGAGATGTGCAGAATATCGCACAGGGCACCCAGTGCTGCCCCTTTGGTACCGTCACGGTCAGTCAGCTCCAAATTACAGGGCATGGTGCTGACGGCACGGACACGGTCGCCGTACCGCTGTGCCAGCCATGCCTTGATCTCGGATTTCTGTTCCGGCAGAAGATACGGCAGGTTGATTTTTTCTACATGGCTATGGGGACGGCGGGCACGCTCGGAGAGGCTCTCCACCACGCTTTCATCATCGGAGAAAAGCGCTTTGAGATGAAACGCAGGCAGATGGATCACCTCCCGCCGTTCCCAGTCGGTGCGGGTGATGTACATTTTTTGGTCGGCATACAGCTGCACTACCAGCTCTTTCATGCTGCCAAGGTAATCCAGAATCTCCAGCGTGGTGGGAAGCGGCAGCGGTGCCGCACGCAGAATATGGTCGGAACGGTCGGTGACCATACTGCCGTTGCAGGTAATAAAGTACCGCAGAAAAGGCAGCTCCAGCACCGGCGGCGCAATGGCGGCAAGACTGCGTCCGGTGGCAACAACGATCTCAATTCCGGCATCGGCGGCACGGGTCAGCGCCTCACGGTTGGCAGGGGAGAGGGTCATATGGTCGTTTCGCAGCAGCGTTCCGTCCAAATCGGTGGCGATCAGCTTAATTTCGGTATTCGGCATGGCGGCTCCTTTCGAGCAGATTTCAGAGACGGCTTTTTTGCTTGGGCTTACGGTAGCGCTCGGTGATTTCCTCCACCGTGGTGGGCTGTACGGATAAAAGCTCCTCCACAAAGGGGGATAATACCGGCTGCCAGTCAATACCCTTTTTCTCCAAAAGATCAGAGAGATCCTCCGGCAGCGGAGCGACAAGGCAAAGCTGCTCTCCGGTGACGGGGTGGGTAAAGGCAACGCCGGCACAGTGCAGCGCCTGCCGAGAGAATTCCTCCATGGGACCGCCGTATAGCTCGTCGCCAAGGAGCGGGTGCCCTTTCTCCGACATATGCACCCGTATCTGATGGGTGCGTCCGGTGTGGAGGATAAAGCCCACCAATGCGCAGCTTTTATCGGGTGCGGCGGCAAGAACTTTATATTCGGTGACGGCACGCTCCCCATCGGGAGAAACAATCCGTTTCATTTCCAACGGGATCTCCCGCTCCAGCGGCAGGTCGATCAGCCCCGCAGCGGGCTGCGGCACGCCGCTTACCACGGCGACATACCGCTTGGTCACGGCTTTCCACAGCTTACCGGCAGCAATTTGATGGCGGGCGACCACCACCGCGCCGGTGGTATCCTTATCGATGCGGTTCACCGCACGGAAGGTGCCCGGACTGCCCTCTTTTTCAGACAGGGTGGTATAAACGCTTGCCAGCGTACCGAAGATATGACCGCTCGACTGATGCACCGGCATGCCGGCAGGCTTATTGAAAACTGCGACGTCCCGATCCCAGTACAGGCGAGGGACAACGGTTTCACAGGGCGGCAGTCGCCGCGTTTGATCCGGCAGATTGATTTCCAGCGTATCGCCCTCATGGAGCAGGTCAATGGTGCGGGCATGGACGCCGTTGAGCAGGATCCCCTCCGGCAGGTGCTTGAGCGAAATAACAACCTTGCGGCTGATGCCCTGCTTGAAGCGCAGAAAATGCTGAATCTGATCGCCTGCGTCCTCGGCAGTAACGGAAAAACGAAAGGTTGTCATGGACGGTTTCCTCCTCGGAAGGCTTGCGTGCGGGCGGCAGAACCGTGGGGCGCCCCGCAGCCGCTTTGCGGCTTTGCCGCATCCAGTAACTTTATTGGCTGTCCAAAATACTTATCGTATTCATTTGAT
>OHBJ01003054.1_pt1 | contig 11101 bp, 6 predicted proteins | sample 1577241 | NCBI WGS metagenome assembly OHBJ01 (sample SAMEA3541594, study PRJEB24748) | human gut metagenome | biome: human gut; feature: human-associated habitat; material: faeces | place: China | collected 2012
GACTTCGTGCGCGACGGACACGTAATCACCTCGGCTGTAGGCACTTTCAAACCCAACGATTTCGGGCTCTACGATATGGCCGGTAACGTCTCGGAATGGACATCGACAGCCTATACTGAGAGCATCGACAGGCTCACAAGCGACCTCAATCCCGAATACCGATACGATGCCGCAAAGGAAGACCCCTACAAGATGAAGCGCAAAATTGTCAGAGGAGGCTCTTGGAAAGACGCGGCACGCAATCTCAGAAGCGATCTGCGTCAGTGGGAATACCAGAACGAACAGCGGAGCTATATAGGATTCCGCAACGTCCGCTCGCAGATAGGCTTCGCCAAAGGCACTCAGAAACGCAGCAAGAAGTAATCAAGAAGCATTATGGTTAAAATCAGAAAATACGCCAACGGCATCGAGCGCTTCCTACACGGAGAAAAGGGTCAGCGCTTCTTCAACTTCGCTTACTCCATAGGCGCCGCCATCGTGATATGGGGAGCGCTCTTCAAGATACTTCACCTGCCGGGCGGCTCCACGCTGCTGTGCATAGGCATGGGCACGGAAATCGCCATGTTCATCCTCACCGCTTTCGACCGTCCTCCCAAGGAATATGCCTGGGAAGAGGTGTTCCCGGCTCTTGATACGCACAATCCCGAAGACCGGCCCGACTTCTCGGGAGGCGGCGGAGTAGTCGTTACCGGCGGATTGGCCGGCACCGGCGATGCTGACGGAGATTATCCGCAGCAGCAATATCAGGGCGAGGCCGGAGGTGCCGTGATGGGCGCCGGTGCTGTATACCAGGCCGCAGGACTCCCTGCCGGAGTAGCCCTTTCAGAAGAAGACACTGAATCGCTGCGCGAGAGCATACAGAAGATGAGCGCCGCCAGCGAGCAGCTCGCCCAGATGGCCGAACTCACCGACGCTACCCAACAGTATCTGGCCCAGATGGCAGGCATCGCCGACCAGATGACCCGTCTGCGCGACACCACCGAGCAGCTCAACGAAGTGAGCCGCGTGCTTCTCGATTCTTACCGCGCCATCACCGAAAATTCGGAGCGTATCAACGGAAGCGCCACAGGATATGTCGACCGTATGGAAGACCTCAACCGCAACATCAGCGGCCTGAACACCATCTACGAGATTCAGCTCAAGGGCGTAAGCTCGCAGCTCGACTCCATCGACCGTGTAAACCGCGGCCTGAAAGACATACGCGACATGTATGAGAAATCGGCACGCGAAAGCTCGCGCTACTGCGAGGAGACCGAGAAGATGGCCCGCTATATGAAGCAGCTCAACCAGGTCTACGAGAAAATGATCACAGCGATGACCATCAATATGAACAATCCCATGATGGGCGGTTCACGTCCCCTGGGCACCGACAGCAATCCTTTCGCCTCCAACGACGATTGAGCCGCTTTCTCACGCTACCCTCATCATAAAACCGACACTCCAACCCCATCACACTTTAACGCTCCGATATGGCAGGTGGTAACAACATAGCGAGGATGTCGCCGCGTCAGCGGATGATCAACCTCATGTATATCGTCTTGACGGCCATGCTGGCGCTTAACGTCTCTTCCGACGTGCTCAACGGCTTCAGCCAGGTGCAGGAGGGCCTGCACCGCACCAACGCCAACATGACCTCGAAAAACGATATACAATTCAAATACCTCACCGAGCTCAATGAGCAAAACCCGGCAAAGGTAGGGCCCTGGTATAAGAAGGGCCTTGAAGTGCACTCGCGCTCAGCCGAGCTATTCAACAGCATCGAAGAGCTCAAGACAGCGATAGCCCGCCAGGCCGACGGACCTCAGGCTAATCCGCTCAAGCTCGTCAATCAGGACGATCTCGAGGCCTCTGGCGTTGTAATGCTCGACCCTACTACCCGGCGAGGGAAAGCACTGCGTACAAGAATCGATGCCTACCGCGAATTTATCGCATCAAATATCTCTGACCCCGACAAGCGCAAAGCCGTCTCGGAAATGCTGTCGACACAGGTCAAGGCTCCGGCCGGCACCGTAGGCCCTTATCATTGGGAAAACAAGATGTTTGACAATATGCCGGCCATTGCCGCTGTAACTCTGCTCACCAAGCTGCAGAACGACATACGGCAGGCCGAGAACGAGGCCATGACCACCATCATCACAAATGTCGACATAGGCGATGTACGTGTAAACCAACTCAATGCATACGTGATACCCAACTCCAACATGATTATCCGCGGAGGCAAGTATTCGGCTAACATTGTACTGGCTGCCATCGACACCACGCAGCGGCCGGCGATTTACGTGAACGGCGCCCGTCTGAACAATCCCAACGGCCTCTATGAGTTTGTCCCCGGTGCTACCGGCACACATGACTTCTCGGGATATATAGAAGTGATGCGTGGCGACGGCTCGCTGGCACGGCATCCGTTCAAATCATCATACACCGTAATCGAGCCTATGGCCACGATATCTGCCACGATGATGAATGTGCTATATGCCGGCATCAACAACCCCATCAGCATCTCCGTTCCCGGTGTGCCGATGAACGCAATACAGGCCACCATGACCAACGGCTCTCTCACCCGCAACGGCGACGTGTGGGTGGCCCATCCCGGCAAGGTTGGCTCTGAGGCAGTGATCAGTGTCAGCGCCCAGCTTGAGGGCCGCACGCAACAGGTAGGCTCCATGACTTTCCGCGTGCGCAAGCTACCCGATCCGTCGCCTTACCTGGCCGTGCGCGGTGCTGACGGCAACGTCACCCACTATAAAGGCACACCGCGCCGTATCTCGAAAGCCGCCCTTATGGCAGCCGACGGGCTCGGAGCCGCCATCGATGATGACCTGCTCAACGTGACGTATACTGTGGTAAGCTTCTCCACATACTTCTTTGACAGCATGGGCAATGCCATACCCGAGGTATCCAACGGCGCGCACTTCTCCTCGCGCCAGAAAGAACAGTTCAAACGCCTCAAGCCCGGCCGAAGCTTCTTCATCTCGAATGTGAAAGCCAAAGGTCCCGACGGCATTACCCGCGACATATCCCCGATGGAGGTGGGTCTGAATTAATCTGCTCCGTCTTTTATAATCTACGATATAAAGATGAGGGCTATAACTGCAATTTCAGTTATACTATCAAAGCACCGGGCAAATATACCCTGCATTTTTCGAAACCGGGATATGAAGATACCTACAAAACGGTAAACTTCCGCTACAAAAAGTATCGCATTACAGGGGGTACTTTCGGCCGTGTGCTGATGAGAAAAAAACAGAACCTTACCAATCGGACACTCGGCGAAGCCACCGTTACGGCCACGCGCATTAAAATGGTGATGAAGGGCGACACCCTGCAGTTTAACGCCGATGCCTTTCAGCTGCGCGAAGGGTCCATGCTCGACCAACTCATTGCCATGCTGCCGGGAGTGGAGTTGCGCACCGGGGGTGAAATCTATGTAAACGGTAAAAAGGTGCAGAGCTTACTGGTGAACGGCGAGGATTTTTTCAGAGGCGATGCTCGCATCGCGCTTGAAAATCTGCCTTCGTATATGATTGACAAAATCAATGTGTACGAAGCCAAACCGGATTTGGACAAATTGGTGGACAAGGACATCAACATCAACAAAAGTATGCTGGTGAGCCATGGCGACAACACGGTGATGGACGTGAGGCTGAAACGAAAATACAGCATAGGATGGATTGCCAATGGTGCCATCGGTGGGGGAACGAACGAACACTATTCGGCCAAAGCTTTTGCCCTGCGCTTTACGCCGCAATCGAAGCTGGCCTTTATGGGCTATTCGAACAATGTGTATGGCAATGCTTACTACGACGTGAACGGAAACTGGCAGGAACCGGGAGGAAGCGACGACCTGACAACGCACGAACTGTCGTCGGACTTGATGGTGAAGGACAAGGCCGGAATATACAAGATAAATAACTTTGCTTCCTTTAAATGGAAAGAGCAAAAAAGCCGGGTGTATCAGCACAGCATCAACTACCTCGATGACAAAAACATTGACGGCATCAGTCAGTCGCAATCGACATTCCGCGACTGGTATGTGCGCGACATTTTCGAAGTGAATTACACTCCGAAAAAGGAACAGGCTTTGAGTGCCTTAAAGTTCAAGCCCCAATTTTGGTATAACAATTACCGCAATGTGTACCTTTCGCGTCAGGCTGAATGGCAAGAACGCATGACCGAACGCTATATGGGTGAGGCTCTCGACAGCCTGTTTACCGACGGTAGTGCCGACATTTACCGCAAAAACCTGATTAGCAGCCTGCAGCAGAATCAGCAAAACGAAGGGCATTACTTTTTCACCAAAGGCGAAATGGCCAGTTCATGGGGACTGAATGGCTACGGGTCACTGGATTTTAATGCCAATGGCTTCTACAGCCTTTCGGGCAACCGAAACTTACTGGAAAGTGCGGACTACAGACAGAACGGTATGCAAAACCGATTTACCGATAACGATGCACGCGAATATAACTACAGCGGAACTTTGGATTACTCCATTGTATTTAATTTCAACGAAGCATCAGTGCATATAAATCCCATGTTTAATTACAAGCAGCAATATGCTTCGAGCAACCGCGATTACTACAAACTGGAAGGCACAGACTTGGCCGATGAACCGCTCGACCGTCTTGCCTCGATGAAGGATGCGCTGACTCAATATATCGATGATACCAACTCGGCGTATGCCGACACCTGGAAACGGACATATACCCCAGGGCTGCACCTGAACTATTATAAATATAATTGGGAAAGCCAAGTGGGTCAACATATTGACCTGACGTTACCGATACGCATCGATTGGGTGAAGTACAAATACCAACGTGGACTCATTGACACACAGTTTCGGCGAACTTACAGCTTTTTCGAACCTGAATTGAGTTTCAGATTCGATCGCAACCTAAAGGTAAAAGGCGATGCCAAGATAGAACGCCATATCAATCTCAGCTACAAACTGACCCAAAGTGCCCCGAACAACGAATACCTGATTGACTATCGCGATGATGCCACGCCTTTGGTGGTGAGAATCGGTAATCCGGGCCTGAAAGAAAGCACCTTGCACCAAGTAGACTTCTCGGTAAATAACACCCGCTGGGGCAAACATGTTACAAGTATAAATTGGAATGCAAAATACGAGCAGTGGAACAACTTGATAGCGCAATCCATGCGCTACGACTTACAAACCGGTGTGCGTACGTACAGACCGGAAAACGTAAATGGCAACTGGGGCATTAACTCACAGTTTCAACTTAACAGTTCGTTTGATAAGAAAAATGACTGGCATTATGGGCTAACCACAGATTTTAATTATCGACACAGTGAAGACTACATCAATCTATTGCAAAACACTGCGACAACCAAAGCCGGAACCGACCGTTTTGTTACAAGACAAGGATTCAGACTATGGTACGGACGTAATTACTACAGCCTTTCGGCCTCAGTAAACGGCGAATGGATTCATGCCAAATCAAAACGCTTTGCCACGCAGGATGTGTTCAACGTGAATTACCGTATCAGCGCAGGCATGCCCTTGCCCTGGAATTTGCAAATCAGCACCTCGCTACTGCTCAACACACGCTATGGCTATGCCGACGACCAGTTCAATACGAAGCAGCTCATCTGGAGTGCACGGCTCAAACGTTTCTTCTTCAACGGACGTTTGGGCATGGAACTGGAAGCTTTTGACTTGCTGAACAAAATGTCGAGCTACAGCTACAGCCTAAACGAACAGATGCAAACAGAAACGTACAGAAACGTGCTGAAAAGATACGTGATGCTGAACCTGACATTCAGACTGAATAAAGAACCGAAAAAGTAAGATACAGATGTATCAGAATCACTCGTTCAAGACATACAATCAATAATCAAATAGGAAGAAAGCAAAAAGTTTTCTTCCTATTTTCATTTTTAGCACTCCCAAACCACCATACGGAAGTTTTGCTGACCAGACAATAACCACTACGGAACGTAAAACAACAGCCACCTACTCGTTCTGTTAAAACAAGCAGGTGGCTGATATTACGTGGGATAAGCTGCTTAACGGATGTAGGGATTGTATTGACGTTCCTCGCCTATGGTAGTGAAATCACCGTGGCCAGGCAACACCTGTACCTCATCGGGCAAAGCTAAGATGCGAGTGCGCAGAGCATTGATGAGCTGTACTTCGCTGCCTCCGGGCAAGTCGCAACGGCCGATTTCGTGACGGAACAGGCTGTCGCCACTAAAGAGCAGTTTGGCCTCTTTGGCATAAAGGCATACCCCTCCGGGCGTATGGCCGGGGGTGGCAATGACTTGGAGGGTGAAATTGCCCACCTTGAGTTCGTCGCCATCGGCAAAGTAATTGCACACGGGGGGAAGTTCGAGAGGCAAGGCGCGGTGCATAAACTGCTGCATTTGCTGAACGGCCGACTCGTAGGTTTCGCGTTCGGCAGCCGCTATCTCCATTTTCACCCCATACTCCTTATATATATAGTGGGCTCCAAACAGGTGGTCGAAATGGGCATGGGTGTTGAACATACGCACCAGGCGCAGGTTGTGTGATTCAAGGAATTGACGGATGGCTTTTTTTTCTTCGTCGTAGAAAGCGCCACAATCAATGAGGGCTGCTTCGCCAGTTTCGTCGTAAACGAGGTAGCAGTTTTCCTCGATCATGTTTACAATAAAACGTGTTACTTCCATAATAAGTAAGTATTGGAAATTTAGCCGGTAGATGAAAAAATAAGGGACTGATTGAACTTACCGAGAGGCAAGCAGGTGTTCGCGTAATCAAAGTTTTTTTACATTACATTGTGTTCTTGCACCGCATCAACTTGCCCTGCACTCAGCTACGGCACAATAACGCAATTCAAATGTAAAAATAATGTTGAACACCTACTTACCTGCTTAATCAAAGTTGGATATACGTAACCTTTTTCGTTTCGAAAAATTCTTCGGTGAAATAGGTGCTTAAATCCCACACTTCGGAACATTTGGCAAAGGGAGCCAGTTCGTCGGCCACATCACCGCCTTTGAGGCAAATCAGTCCGTTGGGCAAAGCATTCTGATGTTCATGGTGTACGTTTTTGCGCACCAGTTTCACGAGATCCTGTGCATTCATCACCGCACGACTCACTACAAAATCGAATTTGCGCTTTTCCTCCATGACATTAAGATGAGCCACTTCGACATTCTGCAAACCAATGGCTTGAGCCACTGCAGCAGCCACTTTGGTTTTTTTGCCGATGCTGTCGATGAGCTTAAAACGGCATTCGGGAAAAAGGATGGCCAAGGGAATGCCGGGGAAGCCTCCACCGGTGCCGATGTCCATAATCTGCGTGCCCGGACGGAACTGAATGACGCGAGCTATGCCTAAGGAGTGCAGCACATGATGAGCGTAGAGATTGTCAATATCCTTGCGCGAAATGACATTGATTTTTGCATTCCAGTCGCGATAGAGCGCATCAAGTTGGGCAAACTGACTGCGCTGAAGGTCGGTTAAATCGGGGAAATAACGGTATATAATATCTACTGTCATAATCAGAATGAGATGTAAAAAAATAATTGGTAGCAAAGGTACACAAAAGGGACGAAAACGCACCAATCAGCCTGGCATTTAAATGGATAATTTCTACGATTGAAGGGCGTGGCTGAGCGAAAGTGCTTAGTTTGGCGCAGCAAAGGAGCGATTTGAGGGGTTGAGACAAAAGAGTCTATTGAATTTTTCAAAACAAAAGCATAAAGTTTTTACTTCTCGTAAAATTGTCGTACCTTTGCTTGCGAATAGTGTTTACTTCGCTCAATAGCAATGCCGGCCTTCACTTTTTTTGCGGATGTCCGGCCAGTTGGGAAAGTAAACTGATTGCAGAATACAAAATCTTAAAAACATACTACTGTGTCAGAGACTAAGTACATTTTCGTTACCGGAGGCGTTGCTTCCTCCTTGGGCAAAGGCATTATAGCAGCTTCAATAGGTAAGCTTCTGCAAGCTCGCGGGTTTAACATCACGATTCAGAAGTTCGACCCGTATATCAACATCGACCCGGGTACGCTCAATCCCTACGAACACGGCGAATGCTATGTAACTGACGATGGTCAGGAAACCGACTTGGACCTCGGACACTATGAGCGTTTTACGGGTATTCAAACCACACGCTACAACAACTTTACGACCGGACGTATCTACCAAAGCGTTATCGACAAAGAACGCCGCGGCGACTATCTGGGCAAAACCATTCAGGTTATTCCGCACATCACCGACGAAATTAAGCGCGACATGCTCTACCTAGGTAAAAAGCATAAATACGATTTCGTGATTACGGAAATCGGCGGTACGGTGGGCGACATTGAAAGTCAACCGTTCCTCGAAGCTATCCGTCAGCTGAAATGGGAATTGGGCAAAAATGCGGTGTGCGTTCACTTGACATACGTGCCTTACCTTGCTGCAGCAGGCGAACTGAAAACCAAACCTACCCAGCACTCGGTAAAGGAATTGCAAAGCATCGGTATTCAGCCGGATATCCTCGTATTGCGTGCTGAACACGAACTGGGCAGCGGATTGCGCCGAAAAATTGCCAACTTCTGCAACGTGTCGCCCGATGCCGTGGTGCAGAGCCTTGACCAACCCACGATTTACGAAGTGCCCCTTTGCATGCAGGCTCAGGACCTTGACGGTACGATCCTTCGCAAACTCGGCATGACAGTAGGCGAAACTCCGGGACTCGGCCCATGGCGTTCGTTCCTCGATCGCCGCCACAAGGCTACCAAGGTTATCAACGTGGGCCTGGTTGGTAAATACGACTTGCAGGATGCCTATAAGAGTATTCTTGAAGCACTTTCGCAGGCCGGTACCTACAACGACCGCAAGGTGAAATGCCACTTCATCAATAGCGAAAAAATCAATCAGAACACAGTGGCCGATATGCTCAAGGGCATGGATGGCTACGTGATTTGCCCGGGATTCGGCCAACGTGGTATCGAAGGCAAAATCATTGCTGCACAATACTGCCGCGAACACAACCTGCCTACCTTCGGTATCTGCCTGGGTATGCAAATGATGGTTATCGAATTCGGACGAAACGTATTGGGCTACGAGGATGCCAACTCTATCGAAATGGATTCGAAGACTACGCACAACGTCATCGACATCATGGAGGACCAGAAGAATATTACCAACATGGGTGGCACGATGCGTTTGGGCGGTTACGAATGCAGCCTTCGCGAGGGTAGCCGCGTGCGTGCTATCTATGGCAACGAAATTATTCGCGAACGTCACCGCCATCGCTATGAGTTCAACAATGATTTCCGCAAGGAATACGAACAGGCCGGCATGGAGTGCGTAGGTGTGAACCCCGATACCGACCTCGTTGAAATTGTGGAAATTCCTACGCTCAACTGGTATGTGGGTACGCAGTTCCACCCCGAATATTCGAGCACAGTGCTGAAACCGCACCCCTTGTTCCTCGACTTCGTCAAGGCTTGTATCGAATGCAAAAACGATGAGGCTGAAGAAAACGAAGAAGCTGCAGAGGCTTAACGTGCATAGCTGTTTTCATATCTAAAACATTCAAAACTAAGGGAATCAGCTCACTTGCACCTTACATTGAAACAGAAGAACATACGGAACAACGTCGATGGACGTTGTTCCGCGTGTTCTTTTATTTGCAAAATGTAAGAACAGAAAGAAAAAACAGGATTCCACATATTTTCTAACTTGCTCAACAGAGCTATATCCTATTATGGACAAAAACACCATTACAGGTTTGATTCTGATTGCAGCCGTTCTCATTGGTTTTAGCTGGTATAACACCAATCAGGAACGTAACTTGCAACAAATTCCGCAAACCGAACAAACCAACACGCCTAACGCACACAACGAAAAAAACATTACCGCGCTGCAGGCGCTCAACCAAAAGGCGGCTACCGACAGTGCCGACATCTTCTTTGCTGCTACTAAGGGTAACGCAAACGATGTGGTGCTGAGCAACAATAAGGTGAGCGTGAAAATCAACACCAAAGGCGGACGGATTAGCGAAGTTAAACTCAAAGAGTACAAAAGCTACAAAGACTTTGCTGAAGGACACAACGAAAACTTGCTGCTGTATGCTGCTAAAGATGCAGCGCTTGAACTGACGCTCGACACAAAGGAAAGCCAAATGGCTTTTTCAAACTATTACTTCACGCCTGTTAATGCCACTGACAGCACCGTGACCATGCGCCTGACGGCTGCTGACGGTGCTACCATCGACCTGGACTACAAACTGCTGGCTGACAACTACCTCGTGAACTTCAGTGTCAAGACCAAGGGCATGCAGAAATACTTGCCTTCGTCGACCAAATCGCTCCAAATGAATTGGAACGACCGCGTGGCTCAGCACGAAAAGGGTTTCTACTTCGAAAACATGTACTCTACGCTGACGTACAAACTGCACGACGATGATGCGGAACTCTTCGAGCCCGACCGAGGTGCGTCCGTCCTCCATGCGGGCGATGAAACGCAGCCGTTTCCCTTCGGTTTCGAGCCGTCGCCGCCATGTTTCGAAGCGGGCGTCCGTTTCGGGCAGGCGATGCCAGAACTCGTCGATGCTCCCCTCGAAGCAGCTTTCGGGCAGGAAGGTGCGCCGCTCCACGTCGCGCTGTTCGACGGCATAGCCCGCTTCGCGCGTGAGGATCACCAGCTTGCGGATGACGTCCGTGCCGCTCAGGTCGACGCGCGGATCGGGTTCGGCATAGCCTGCCTCCTGAGCCATGCGTACGGCGCGGCTGAACGGAATTTCGGCGCTCATGCGGTCGAAGATGTAGTTGAGCGTCCCCGAAACCACCGCCTCGATGCGCAGGATGCGGTCGCCGCTGTTTATCAGGTCGGAGATCGTGTTGATGATCGGCAGACCGGCGCCGACGTTGGTCTCGAAGAGGAATTTCGCGTTGCGTTTGCGCGAGACGGTTTTGAGCTCGCGGTAGAGGGCGTAGTCGGACGACGCGGCGATCTTGTTGGAGGCCACCACCGAGACGTTGTGGTCGAGCAGCGAACGGTAGAGCGCCGCCACCTCCGCGCTGGCCGTGCAGTCGACGAAGACCGAGTTGTAGATGTTCAGGGCGAGAATCTCGTCGCGCAGGCTCTCCGGCGTTGAGTTTG
>OHBJ01003067.1_pt1 | contig 11088 bp, 12 predicted proteins | sample 1577241 | NCBI WGS metagenome assembly OHBJ01 (sample SAMEA3541594, study PRJEB24748) | human gut metagenome | biome: human gut; feature: human-associated habitat; material: faeces | place: China | collected 2012
AAAGAAAAACTCAAAGAACAGTCGGAGAAAGTGCGCCTTGTCATTTGGGTTATGCCGAACGGAAAACACCCCATTTGCCCTTTAAAGCGTCGAGTGCACGGTTCCGTAATACGGTTGGATGAAAATTTTCAGTCATTTTCTTCAAATGGATTAAAATCTATTATAGAGCGACGGGAAAAGTTTTACAGGTTGTAGCTATTTGTAAATCTCTTTCCGTGCGGCTTTCAGTGTGTTTTTCATCAGTGAGATAATTGTCATCGGACCGACTCCGCCCGGAACCGGCGTGATATAACTACACTTGGGGGCCACTTCATCGAATTTGACGTCTCCTAAAAGTTTCCATCCCGATTTGGTCTTGTTGCTCGGAACACGCGTGATACCCACGTCGACGATGACGGCGCCCTCTTTCACCATGTCGGCTGTGACGAATTCTGCCTTGCCGAGGGCGGCAATGACGATATCGCCACTGCGTACTACGTCTTTCAAATCTTTCGTTCGGCTATGGCAGAGCGTAACCGTACAATCCCAACCTTTTTGGGAGAGCAGATTGGCAATCGGGCGTCCCACGATATTGCTTCGGCCGATGACCACGCAGTGGCGTCCGCAGGTTTCGATTTTATAGTATTTCAGAAGCTCCAGAATGCCGTCCGGTGTGGCGGGCAGGTATGCAGGAAGTCCCGAAATCATCCGACCGGTGTTAACCGGATGGAAACCGTCTACATCTTTCTTCGGATCGATCGCTTCGATTACTTTCTGCTCGGAAATGTGTTTAGGTAGAGGTAACTGAACGATAAAACCATCCACTTCGGGATCGACATTCAGTCGGGCGATCTCCTGCAAAAGCGACTCTTCGGTCGTCTCTTCCGGAAGACGCAGTACTGTCGACCGAAAACCTACCTCTCCGCAACACTTTTCTTTGTGTCCGACGTAAGTCTGGCTGGCTCCGTCGTTACCTACGAGAATTGCAACCAAATGCGGGCGCCGGTGACCCGATGCGACCCATTGCTCAACTTCTGCGGCGATCTCTTTGCGTAGGTTGGCCGCTACCTCTTTCCCGTCTATGATTTGCATATCGTTTGTTTTTTATGGTATTCTAATATTCCCCTTAATTATTTCTGATGTGATTATCTTCTGAATTTGGGCATGTGCGGCATTTTCGGCATACCTCCGGCAACCGTCTTCATCATCTTGCGGGTCTCCTCGAACTGCTTCAGCAGGCGATTTACCTCCTGCAACGTAGTGCCGCTTCCTGCAGCGATGCGTTGTTTGCGGCTTCCGTTAATGATTGACGGATTCTCCCGCTCCTTGGGGGTCATCGAATAGATGATCGCTTCGGTCTGCTTGAAAACATCATCGCTGATCTCGACGTTTTTCAGCATCTTGCCCACGCCCGGAATCATCGAGGCCAGATCCTTCAGGTTGCCCATCTTCTTGATCTGTGCGATTTGGCTTAGAAAATCGTTGAAGTCGAACTGGTTCTTTACCAGTTTCTTTTTCAGTTTGCGTGCCTCCTCCTCGTCGAACTGTTCCTGTGCCCGCTCAACCAGCGATACGATGTCGCCCATTCCGAGGATACGGTCGGCCATACGGGCCGGATGGAACACGTCGAGGGCATCGAGCTTTTCGCCGGTACCGACAAATTTGATCGGTTTCTCGACAACGGTGCGTATCGACAGAGCCGCGCCGCCGCGGGTGTCGCCGTCGAGTTTGGTGAGGACAACGCCGTCGAAATCAAGTCGCGAATTGAACTCGCGGGCTGTGTTGACGGCGTCCTGACCGGTCATTGCATCGACAACGAAGAGAATTTCCTGAGGCTTTACGGCGTTTTTGATCGCTTCAATCTCATTCATCATCTCTTCGTCGATGGCCAGACGACCGGCTGTATCGACTATGACAAGGTCGAAATGGTTCTGTCGCGCATATCTGATAGCGTTTTGGGCTATCTCGACAGGGTTTCTGTTCCCTTCTTCGGTGTAGACAGGCACATCTATCTGCGATGCCAGAACTTTAAGCTGCTCTATGGCGGCAGGGCGATAAACGTCGCCTGCCACAAGCAGCGGGCGTTTGCCTTTCTCGCTCTTGAGCTTACGGGCAAGCTTGCCCGACATGGTTGTCTTACCTGAACCCTGCAGTCCGCTCATAAGAATAACCGCGGGATTGCCTGACAGATTCAGGTCGGCGGCCTCGCTACCCATCAACGATGCAAGTTCGTCGTGGACAATCTTCACCATCAGCTCGCTCGGCTTGATGGCTGTCAGCACGTTCTGTCCGAGAGCTTTAGCCTTGACTGTATCGGTGAAATTCTTGGCTACCTTATAGTTTACGTCGGCTTCGAGCAATGCGCGTCTGACGTCTTTGAGCGTCTCGGCAACATTTATTTCGGTTATGCGGCCCTGGCCTTTGAGTATCTTGAAACTGCGTTCAAGTCTTTCGCTTAGATTCTCAAACATGGGGTATAGTGGGATTTATTTCGGCAGAAGGTTTGTTTCGGAGTCGGGAAATACGATTGCCGGCTTGAACGAGCGCGCTTCTTCGGGCGTCATGAGGGCATAGGTCATGATAATTATGATATCGCCCGGAAGAACCTTGCGGGCGGCAGCACCGTTGAGACATATCATGCCCGAGCCTCGTTCGCCGGCTATGGCGTATGTCTCGAATCGCTCGCCGTTATTGTTGTCGACGATATAAACATGTTCGCCGGCGACGATATTCGCGGCGTCCATCAGATCTTCGTCGATGGTTATGCTGCCTATATATTCGAGGTTTGCCTCAGTTACTCTGACGCGGTGGAGTTTCGACTTGAGAACTTCTATCTGCATTGTTTCAGTATTTTACATTGTCGATTAACCTGACATCGCCGACGTAGACTGTTGCACAGCCGCGGGCGTCGTCAACCCAGCTGTCGACGTGCTGCATTGTCACGGGATCGACTATTGTGTAATATTCTACTTTCATTTCGCCGGGCGACACGGCGTTGATGGCTTCGATAACACGCTTTTCCACTTCCGCGACCGAAGCTTCGCGTGCCCATTCACGGCTGAGGCACAGAATACGGTTTATTTCGGGTGCTATCTCGCGACCATGGGCGGAAAGACGCACATTGCGGCTTGACAGGGCAAGCCCGTCGTCGGCACGGCATATCTCAACCGGAACGATTTCAGGGCCATGGCCAAGGATTTCGATCATACGGCGTATGACAGCGATCTGCTGGAAGTCTTTTTCTCCGAAATAAGCCCGGTCTGGATTGACCATCGCGAAGAGCTTGCTGACAACCTGAGCGACGCCGTTGAAATGGCCGGGGCGCATTGCTCCTTCCATCACTTCGGCTACGGGGCCGAGGTCGAAAACGCGGGTGTCGTTGCCTTCGGGATATATTTCATCGACAGAAGGCACGAAAGCTATGTCGACACCGGCTTCGTCGAGAAGACGGCAGTCGGCCTCTTCGGTGCGGGGGTATGTTGCCAGATCGTTGGCGTTGTTGAACTGTGTGGGGTTGACAAATACACTGACAACGACGGTGGCGTTGTCGCGGCGTGCGCGTTCAACCAACGAAAGGTGGCCCTGATGCAGAGCCCCCATAGTGGGTACTAATCCCACAGTGCCGCCGGCGGTGCGCCGATTCCGGAGCGTCTCGCGGAGCGCGGCTACGGTATTGACAATTTCCATGTCAGAGATTAAGTAGTTTTTTTCAGGCTGCAAAAGTAACCAAAAAGTCAAACATAGACAAAAAAGCAACAGCCCTAAAAATAAAATCGCTAATTTTGCGGCATGATAGAACAGGAATTTCAGTCGCCTTTGCTTGAAAGAGCCGTGACAGAGCTGTCGCGGTTGCCGGGAGTAGGGCGTAAGACGGCGCTTAGGCTCGCGCTTCATCTGTTGCGTCAGCCGTCGGAACGCGCGTTAAGTCTCGGCAATTCGATAATCGATCTCAGAAACGGCATCACGTATTGCAAGGTCTGCCACAATATCTCGGAGTCGGCCACTTGTGCTATCTGCGGCGATCAAAGGCGCGATGCGACCACGGTCTGTGTGGTCGAGACGGTGAAGGATGTCATGAGTTTCGAGAATACCGGCCAGTACCGCGGGCTGTATCATGTTCTTGGCGGCGTTATCTCGCCGATGGATGGTGTAGGGCCCGACAGTCTTGAGATCGCATCATTGATAGAGCGGGTTGAAGCAGGCGGAGTCGATGAGGTGATTCTTGCTTTGAGCGCCACGATGGAGGGGGATACCACCAATTATTATATATACCGTCAGCTGTCGGGATTTCCCGACCTGAAGATTACTCAGCTTGCCCGCGGCGTTTCGGTCGGCAATGAGATCGAGTATACCGACGAGATTACTCTTGGCCGCTCGCTTATCAACCGCACTCTTTTCAGCGACAGTTTTGCAAAATGACGTTTGGTGACGACATAATAGCTATCTCAGCTCCCGAACCCTCAGATCTCGACCGGATGTTCGAATGGGAGAACGATCCTTCGCTTTGGGGCGCAGGCGATAATGCCGGGCCTCTGTCGCGGGCTTCATTGTCGGCTCTCATTGACAACGGAGGCGGATTCCTGGCGGTCGAGGGGCAGGCGAGGTTTATGATCCGACGCCGCAGTGACGGCGCGACACTCGGGATCATCGATTTCTTCGGCTATGATCTGCTAAACAGCCGGGTCGGGGTGGGAATTCTGATAGGTGGAGAGTTTCGCGGAAGCGGATATGCTAAACGAGCTCTGGATATAGCAGCCGGTTGGCTTGCCGGTCATCACGGGATGCACCAGATATGGGCTCTTGTCGCCGCCGACAATGCGGCGAGCCTCGGACTTTTTACGTCGGCCGGGTATAAAGCGACGGAGCGTCGCTGCGACTGGCTGCGACGCTCCGGGGGGTATGTAGATGCTGTATTGATGCAGAAGCTGCTTACATGATTCCGCGTTCGCGCAGACGCTGCTGCCAGCGCCAGGCGTTGCGCATGGTATCTTCGATCGGGGTGTCGGCTTTCCATCCGAGAACGTTGTTGGCCCGTGAAGGATTGGCCCACACTTTTTCAATGTCACCTTCGCGGCGCGGAGCCATGGAGTGGGGGACCTTAACGCCTGTGGCGCTCTCAAAAGCATTGATGAGCTCGAGAACGCTGAGACCGCGACCTGTTCCGAGGTTGAAAATCTCGATATTCGAGTCGGATTTGTCGGATAACATCCGCTCAATTGCGATAACATGGGCCTTGGCGAGGTCGACAACGTCGATAAAGTCGCGGATGCAGGTTCCGTCGGGGGTGTCGTAGTCGCTTCCGAACACTTTCAGCTCTTCTCGGATTCCTATTGCGGTCTGCGTCAGATAGGGGATGAGGTTGTTGGGTATTCCGTTGGGAAGTTCTCCGATCTCAGCCGAAGGATGGGCGCCGACGGGGTTGAAATATCTCAGAATGACGCTTTTGATCGGAGCGCCCGATGCTACGACATCGGTTATTATGTCTTCCGAAATTTTCTTTGTGTTGCCGTAAGGCGATGTCGCTTTCTTGACGGGGGTTGATTCGGTGACGGGATTCTCGTCGGGCTCGCCGTAGACGGTGCATGACGAACTGAAAACAAATCCCTTTACTCCGAACTCCGGCATGAGGTCGAGAAGATTGAGCAGTGTGGCGAGGTTGTTGCGGTAGTAGAGTATGGGTTTGTGAACGCTTTCTCCGACAGCCTTGCTCGCTGCGAAGTTGATTATGCCTTTGACTCCCGGATAGTCTCGGAAGAGCTTGCGGAGGATTTCGATATCGTTGCAGTCGCCCTCGACAAATTCGGGGCGTACGCCGGTTATTTTTTCGATGCCGTCGACGACGCCGATGTTGCTGTTGCTGAGGTTGTCGATTATGACAACGCGATAGCCTGCTTTCTGAAGCTCCACAACAGTGTGGGAGCCTATGTAACCTGTTCCGCCGGATACGAGAATACGTGGCTTTTCTGACATTTTGCTAAACTATTAGTAAGGTTTTCTATATTTGTCTGGAGTTGTATCTTCGAGTATGCTGAGATATGAGTTGAACCGGCTTTGGGCTATGCGGTTTTCTTCGAGAGCTTCGCGGACGGCGCAGCCGGGTTCATGGGTGTGGGTGCAGTTGCTGTAGCGACAGTTGCGGCCTGTCTCGAAAATCTCAGGGAAATAATGGGCTACTTCATGGACGTCGAAATCGATCGTGCCGAAGCCCTTCACTCCGGGAGTGTCGATAATATGTGAATCGGGATGTCCCGGGAGATCGAACATCTCACTGAATGTCGTTGTGTGCATACCCGTGTCGTGGATGGCAGAGATTGCTCCTGTACGCAGTCCGAGTCCCGGAATCAGGTCGTTGATAAGCGTTGTCTTGCCGACTCCGCTGTTACCGCTAAAAAGTGTTATATGTCCGATAAGCATTTCGCGGAGTCTGTCGATTCCTTCGCCTGTTTTTGCTGACACGGCTATTGTGTCGTAGCCAATCGAGTTATAAAGATATTCAACAGCTTTCTGAAGCTCGCGTCCGTCTTCGTCGAGCAGGTCGATTTTGTTTATGACGATAGTGACAGGAACTCTGTAGGCTTCTGCCGTGGCCAGAAAGCGGTCGATAAAAGTTGTAGAAGTGGTAGGGTGGGCCAGAGTGACGATCAGCATCGCTCTGTCGAGATTCGCCGCTATGATATGGCTCTCTTTGGAGAGATTGCTTGCCCGTCGGATTATATAATTCCGGCGAGGTTCGATAGCTGTGATATAGTTGTAGTCGTCGCCGGTTTCCTGGACCTCGACAATATCGCCGACGGCCACAGGATTGGTGGTGCGTATGCCCTTTATGCGAAAATTCCCTTTTACGCGGCAGTTGAGGATTCGGGGCGAGTCCTCAAGAGTCTTTACTACGGCATTACTTCCCGTGCTGATTGTAACCTGAGCTTTCACAGGGGCAAAGATAACATAATTTTTACAAAATATCAGCGGCCGGCAATGTCATCCTCGAAAGACGACAGATCTGTCGGCCGCTGCTGTAAGGTTTTCGGCTGCGTCGGTTGTAGAAGCCGATTCAGTTCTTTATAAAAGCGAGATGATGAGTTCTTTTGCGTCTTCGGCCTCCTGGAAGTTGATTTTTCCTTCGCGGGCAAGCCATCCCAGAGCAGCATAGAGCTCTTTGTCTTTCAGCTTAGTCATTTTTTTAAGCTGTTTGGTTCCGAGGGCTTCGCCGAGGTTCAGGGCTTCCCAAACAAGGCCGGCATTCTGTCCGATTGTTTCTGTGTTCATAATTTCTCTATTTATTTAGTTCAGTTTGCATCTATTTGTTAGGTTCCGACGGCAAAATTACTAATAATTTTATAATTTTCGTTCTGTTAATAATAACAGATTGGAACATTATAAAGTTTAATTTATGTAACGTTCATGCTGTCAGCTTTTTATCGAAGCGGTCATATAGGTGTTTTTGCCGTGGCGTACTGTAGTCTTTTGTCTTACCAACATTTGTGATAAGGTTCTTGTTATATATTTAACAAAGTTAATTCACTATGTCGGGTATTGACAATCACATCACAAAAGAAGATTCCGGAAGTGTGTTTTATGCTGCCGCACAAACACTCCGGCGATATGTTTCAGGTGGTAATATGTTGTTTATCGCTACCGTTCTGGCGCTTGTAGCGGCCAATCTGCCTGTAGTTAGAGATTTCTATGCGGGATTTTGGGAGCAAAGTGTGCGCCTTCAGGTTGGCGAGTTCAATGTTTTCAGCCATTCGGGACGTCCGATGACACTGCTTGAGTTTATAAACGATGCTCTTATGGCTGTTTTCTTTTTCAGCATCGGGCTGGAGATAAAACGAGAGATTCTTGTCGGAGAGCTTGCATCGTTCCGCCAGGCTTTGTTGCCCATTATGGGTGCTATAGGAGGAATGGCGGTTCCCGTCGTTATCTTTTTGTTGCTTTCTTACGGTTCTGACTATGCCGATGGCGCCGCCATACCTATGGCTACAGATATTGCATTCTCGCTCGGAGTTCTGGCGTTGTTGGGGAGCCGGGTGCCGGTTGCTCTGAAGATTTTCTTGACTACACTTGCTGTCGTCGACGACATAGGCGGAATTGTTGTTATCGCGGTTTTCTATTCCAACCATATAGAACTTACATATTTGTTATATGCGTTTGGCGGTTTCGCCTTGATGCTGTTGGGGTCGACATTCGGAATCCGCACTAAAGCGTTTTATCTGACGATTGGGGCAGCAGTATGGTTCCTGTTTCTCAATTCCGGAGTTCATCCGACAATTGCGGGTGTGCTGGTCGCATTCTGCGTGCCCGCTAAGCCGGTTTATGCTCCGAAAATGTATATTAAGAAAATGCGTTCGGCAATCGGACGATTCAACAGTGAGAATGATGAGATGCTGACCCGGCGCACAATTCTGACAAACGACCAAATGGATTGGCTTAAACAGGTCGAGAGCGCTTCTGACAAAGTTATCTCTCCGCTTCAGGACCTTGAAGATTCGCTGCACCCGATTGTAAATATGCTGATTGTGCCCCTGTTCGCTTTCGCCAATGCCGGTATTTTTCTTCTCGACCTCGAAGCATCGTCGATAGTCGGAGGAATTTCACTCGCGATAATACTTAGTCTGGTTATCGGAAAATCGGTCGGGATTTTAGGTATGGCTTGGCTGACTGTAAAACTTCACCTCGCGCCAATGCCGGATGGTTGCAACTGGAAAATGATGGCCTCGACAGCTGTTCTCTGCGGAATCGGCTTTACGGTGTCGCTGTTTATTGCCGGCCTGACATTCGGAAGCGGATCGCCTTCGGATATCGAATTGCTGAACGAGGCGAAGCTCGGCATTGTTGTCGGTTCGCTGCTTGCCGGACTGTGTGGATTCCTTCTGTTGCACCATTTCCTTCCCAGACGGGCGATTAAGCCGGCCGATTAATTCATCGAGGGATTGCTCGGATGATAGAGCCAGTTGCGATAGGGGGTGCCGAGTGCGCGCACTGTGCGGTGCCACATTGTGTCGTCGGCACCCGTCAGCAGCGAGCTTTTGTCGGACGGCATAGGAGAAGTTGCCCAGACATGGTTGCCCATTTCATCGCGGAGCTGCCCTTCGTCCCATCCGCTATAGCCGATGAAGAAGCGTATATGACCTTCAATGGGGTAGCCTGCTTCGACATAACCGCGCATAGCTGAAAAATCGCCTCCGACAAACAGATCGTTGACGATAGGTGACGCTCCGGGAATAATATCGCCGAGGGTGTGGATGTAGAAAAGCCGGTCGGTTGACATCGGGCCGCCGCAGAAAACCGGAACTTTCCGTGAGATGCCTTCGGCGAGTGTGTCGAGAGTATGGCCTGTGGAACGGTTGAGCACGACGCCCATCGAGCCGCGGCCTTCTTCACAATCGATCATTGCTATTACGGCATGATTGAAGAAGGTTTCGCGCAGAAAAGGTTCGGCGATGAGCAGTGAGCCCTTTTCAGGCATCGGAGATTCTATATCGATATTGAACAAGTCTGGTTTCATCCTATAAAAAACGTTTGAACACCGCGAAAAATTGCGCGATAGCTTTTCGCTTTTGGCATTGTGGCCTCTTTTTGTAACTTTGCGGGAAAGAACCAATAATTATTATGTATAAGAAAGACAAACGTATTGTAGTTACGCTTGACGCTGGCGGTACTAACTTTGTGTTCGGAGCCATGCGCGGGTGCGAATATATTACAGAACCGCTTACACTGCCATCTTGTGCCGGTGACCTCGATCGCTGTCTTGGACAACTTGTCAATGGATTCCGAGAGATTATCAACGGACTGCCTGAAAAGCCGGTTGCGATATCTTTCTCATTTCCCGGCCCGGCAGACTATGCCAATGGCATCGTTGGAGGTTTCCTGCCGAATTTCCCCTCATTCCGCGACGGAGTAGCGCTCGGGCCTTACCTTGAGAGTGTTTTCGGTCTGCCGGTGTTTATTAATAACGACGGCGATCTGTTTGCCTTTGGCGAGGCGACAGCCGGGCGACTTGTCGACATCAATCGCCGAGTGGCAGAATACGGCAGCGAGCGACATTACCGCAATCTTTTGGGCTACACTTTCGGAACCGGGTTCGGAATAGGGTCGGTAGTCAACGGTCAACTCAATATCGGGAATAACAGTTGTGTAGAGACATTCTGTCTGCCTTATAAATACGATCACAGCCTGATGACCGAAGATTTTTGCTCAATCCGAGCCGTCACACGCGAATACGCACGCCTTTCAGGCGACAGTTCGGCTTTAACACCGAAGGAGATCGGAGAAATTGCCGACGGACGACGCAACGGCGACGTCGGTGCGGCCCGCGAGTCGTTCCGACGCTTTGGCGAAGTTGCAGGTGACGCTATTGCCACGGCCGTGACACTGACCGACTCTCTGGTTGTGTTAGGTGGCGGCCTTACAGGTTCCGCTCATCTGATAATGCCGGCTTTGCTGAAAGAAATGCGCGAAAAGATCCGTATGATCGACGGGAATACCTTACAGCGAGTTCAGATGGAAGTATTCAACCTTGACGATGAAATGGAATTCGAAAGATTTCTCAAAGGAGACGCACGTCCGCTGAAGGTTTATGGAACAGAGCAGACAGTCAGCTACGATCCGATGAAACGCACAGGAGTGTGTATCAGTCGTCTCGGTGCATCCCGTGCAATCGCCATCGGCGCCTACACAGTGGCTTTGACGGCCATTGACTCGTGCAAATGAAAAAATCTGATAAAAAAATTGCCGAAATATTTGGTCAACTCAAAAAATCCCCCTACCTTTGCACCGTCAATAACCGAGAGAGGTAAATGACAGACACCTTGCCTTGTGGTGTAATGGTAGCACGTCGGATTCTGGTTCCGCCTGTGAGGGTTCGAATCCTTCCAAGGCAACTCCTTAAAATTGCAGTTGGCTGATAATCAGCTAACTGCAATTTTATTTTGCCATGTTTGCACAACATTTGCACAACAGAATGACAGAAGCCATACCCAATCAATCAAAAGAAAACTATTGCTGTCCGATAAAAGTTTTTGAGCACAGATAAGATTAGGGCTGGCACCTTGCCACACTCAATTCAAATCCGATATGACATCACATAATTTTCTTACCGAGCGTTAGAATGAT
>OHBJ01003075.1_pt1 | contig 11070 bp, 4 predicted proteins | sample 1577241 | NCBI WGS metagenome assembly OHBJ01 (sample SAMEA3541594, study PRJEB24748) | human gut metagenome | biome: human gut; feature: human-associated habitat; material: faeces | place: China | collected 2012
AAATAAATGTTCCCCAATGACATTGAACAGTGATGCATAGAATGCCTATCTTGTTCAGTCTCTACCGCAGTTTTCAACAAGATTATTGCATTTTCCAAATCTCCCTCATTTCTTTTTGCAATTCCTTTTACTTGTAACAAAGAAGGAGTTACTCGTTCAAAATCGATACATCCTTTCTTTTCTTCACACAAGGACAAAGCCCTATTGATGTAGTTATAAACACTGTCATATTGTTGTTCTACATAATAAATACGAGCAATATCCCGATAAGCATATATAACCCCTAAAGTATCGGCTGCCTTTTGAAAACAATATACCGAACTTTGATAATTATCAAGAGCATCTTTGTGTAGCTTTCTATCTGCATTCAAAATACCGATATACTCATATGCCAAGCCTTGTAGCTTATACTCTTCCGTTTTCTCCAATTTAGCCAAAGCATTCAAATAGGCTTGCATAGCCAGCGTATCATTCCCCTGCAAATCCATCACTTTGCCATAATAAAACAATGCCTTCCCCGCTTTCACGTTATCACCCCCATTCTTATAATAATCTACCGCCAACTTTATCAACGAATCCGACTGCATGCTATCCAGATAGTTCTTATCACGGGCTTGTGTCAACAGCAGCACATAGTCTGCCCGCTGCTTTCCACGAAGCTTCTCCGGATGAGGAATTTGCTCCAACAGCAGCAATGCACTGTCAGAATATACATCCATATACCTCTCTACCTTATCAAAAGCATTGAATACGTTCTTCTCTACGCAAGAACCTAACAGTACGCAAACGGACAAAAGTCCAAGATATAGCAGTTTTTTCATATGAACATGTTCTTTACCAGATTATCATTACGTATAACTCCTATGCCCACAGAATCCTTTTGGAGATAAATATTCACACCAGCCAACGGCAATCCTTTTTCCCCATCAGTCACAATGCCATTTGTCTACGCATTAGAAACAACTGCACAGCAGAATGTTATGAACAGTACTATACATCGCTTCATAATCCATGTATATATAATTAAACTTTGGATGAGAATAAGCTTTTTTACGGCCTCTCCCTTCAAAGATACAAAAAACCGCTTCAACAATGTACAAAAACAAGATAAATGTGGCAAACAAAACAAATAGCTCAGAGCTTGTTTCCCCTTACATAGGCTTCCTTTCCATTTTCTGTACGGAGTTATCAGCGCCTATCGGCCGTGATGCGCTCTGCCAACGGCCGTCAACCACTCGACTAACGACCGTCAACAAGGTGCTTCATAACCGTTGAACACCTATTATACTCATAGTTTCCCCATACTGTGCACCTATCTTATTCCTATTATGAGCCCAGCTGCAGTCTATCGGTAAACGGTCTTTTACGAAGTTAATACCGTGTTTACACGAAACGCTTATCGTGTAAACAAGATATTTGCAAAATGCTGCACATTCTATTAATACACTAACAAACAAGATATTAACTTACCTTCCGGCGTATTTCCGCTGTGGAAGCAAAAGTTGCTTCCACCTTTTTGAGTTGCTTCCACAGCACTTGTAATGCCGATGAATAAAGGGATGCAGGAAGTAGGTGGAAGTGTGGAAGCAGAAATGATAAAACTAAGCAGAGATAATTTTCCCTTAAAAGCAATAAAACTCCAGAATCTGCTGGAGCAAAGCATCCTGCTTTCCCGGACCTTTTTCCAACTCCACACTTTTCAGGTTATAGAGTTGTGCCAGCAAAGCTGACGACTGCTTCTCGCAAAGACGGGAATCATGTACCTGCTCCATCCAGCAGACGGTCTCTCCCCAAACATCTACCGAAAGATGTGACAAGACTTCTGTCGGGGCTCCCCCCTTCTCCACCTTACGGAAGATTTCGACCAAAGCACACAACAAGCTGGACATTATCTGTTTACAACGGGAATGGGAACGGGATTCCCGGTTTCTGAAACGTAGCAGGAAATAGTACCCCAGCCATAAATAAACGGTGGTGACTTCTGCATGGATTTTCTCTATCCTCTTCCAATGCGCAACCAAGGCAGCATCAATTTCTTCCAGAATCGCATCCGTATCATCTTCTATGTAGTATTTCTGCGCAAGACACTCTATCACGCACCCCCATTTCGCCATATCCACACACTCTTGCGTACGCCCCATCCATACATGGGCTTCCTCCAATATCCGGAATGCCTTTTCTCCACATTCCGGAGCATCATAAAACCGATACTGACGAAACAACAGAAGAGACTGACATAATAACTCATCCAAAGAGTACTCCGCACTTTCCATATTTAAAATTCAAGTATCCATTCAGGTAACAAAATCGAGCAAAAGTAATCATTTCCTAAGAAAATCACGCTGTTTCAGCACAAAAACCGGCAAGAAAAAGAAGATACCGATGACGGACATCACCAGTCCGCCAATGGTACCCGCCGCCAATGGAAACCAGAAAGCTTCCTTGTCCTCACCTATCATGAAAGGGATAAATCCCAGAATGGTAGAAACTACCGTGAGGAAAATAGGAACGACCTTCGCATTCCACGCCTTGACGTAGGCACGAAGAGCGGAAAGACGGGGGAAACGACGTCGGATGCTGTTGTACTCGTTCAGGATATAGATGCTGGCATTCACCGTGATGCCGCACAGCAGGACGAACGAGGCAAAACCGCCCTGGTCGAAGTTCAGCCGGAACCAATAGAAAGTAAGAAATACCCCGATATAAGAAACCGGAATCACAAAGATGATGGCAAGCGGCTGCTTCAGGGAGTTGAACAGAACGCTGGTCGTAAAGAAGATGATGGCTATCACCACCAGCAGAAGCAGGTATTGGCGGTTGTCCTTCTCGCCCCATGACCAACTGTTGCTGTCCGACTCGGCTGTATAACCCATCGGCAACAGTTTGTTGAACTCCTCCAGGACACGTTTCTGTATCTTGTTGCCCATCTCATTGGAGCCGATATATTCGTATTGCAGGCAGAGGCGGTACTGCTGGTTTTCTTTGGCAATCTCCTGCGGCATCTGTCCCTTTTCCACAGTAGTCAGTTCGGAAAGCTTGTAATGCTTGCCGTTTCCTACTCCATAGGGAAAGAACTGCATCGCCCAGATGTCATATTCGGCAGACTGGCGGGAAGAGAGCTTGATTTTCTCCGTTCCCTGCTCGGCCGCTACCGATCCAATCTCCAGATTCTTGCCGAAGATGGGGCGCACCGCAGAGAAAAGCACTTGCGCGTCGATGCCCTCTTGCGCCATGCGCTCCTTGTTCAGGTTGAAGTAGAATTCCTGATAGTCATCCTTCCACCAGGAGAACTCCGAATTGATGAGCACTTCCTTGATACGCCGGTGCGTCAGCAGCTTGGCCTTCAGCTTCTCCGCCCACTCATAGAGTTCGTCGTAGTTGTAGCCGTACATCCTGATGCGGTAGGAGCCGGCACTCTCGCGGACGTCATTACTGAACCCCTGGTCCTGCAATCCGTAGATGCCCCAGCTGCCGCCTCCCAGTTCCAGTGCCTTGCTTATCATATTGGCTTTCAGTGTATAGGGGAAACCGCTGTTCCGGGCTTCCTTCTTGAAATAAATCTGCATACTGGCACGCCGGGGGCTGTAAATGGAAGTATGAAACTGCCTGATTTCCTTGAACCGGCTGAGGTAGGTCTCCATACGTTTCATCAAAGTGTTCATCTGCTCGAGGGTGCTGCCATTGGGAAGGTTGGCGTTGGCATAGAGCACCACCTCCTCATTACGGGTGAAGTAACTGCCTTCGTACACCTTCTGTATGAAAAGCCGCAAGCTGCCGCCCAGCGCCTTGTCCACAACGGGTTTCACCGACTCCTTATAGGTATCCGAACCGAATACCTTATTGTAAGCAGCTTCCCATTTTCCCCCTCCTTCCAGTTTGCCGGGCAACAGAAAAACGGGCAGACCGAAACCCAACAGTAACAGCAGGCATACAGCCCAGCGCCAACGGCACAGAAAACGGATGAGAGCAGAGTAACAGCAGGAGAAATAAACGGGGAAACGTCTGAAAATCCGTCCCAACCTTGTTTTGAATGTTTGCGTCAGCCCCGGCAAGACAAGACGCCTCTTCTTCCCCGTAATCCGCCTCACCAGTCCTATCTTCTCAATCATCGACGGAACAAAGAACAATGCCACCATCAAGGAAACAGCCAGATTGATGATCACTACCGCTGCAAAGTCCTGCAGGTTGAGCCGTATCTTCTCGTCAAGGAAGAAAATGATAACAAGCGCACCCATCGTAGTGAGGGTTGCCGCCAACACCGACAGGAAGGCCTTGAGATTACGCCGATGCAGAATGTGGTCGGTCATGACAATGGTGCTGTCTATCACCAGATTCAGCGAGACAGTGATACCCGCCAGCGAATAAAGCTGCATCTCAAGTCCGAAGAGGTAGTAGAAGATAAGTGCCACCGCTATATTTACAGCCAGGCTGGTAACTATCAGAAAAAGATATTTCAACTTACGAGTAATGAGCCATACGAATACAAGCAGGATGAGTACCGTCAAACCGGTACGGAAGTAAATCTTGTCCAGTTCTTCCCGTATGTACTCGGTCGCATCATAGCTGGTATGCACTTCATATCCGACAGGAAGTACCTGCCGAACAGCTTCCATCTCGTCCATCACGGCACGGTTCAGTTGCAACTGGTTGGCAGTTTCTTCCGCAGTAATGGATAGATAGACGGAATTCAGCCCATTGATGCGGTAATAGCTTTGCGGCTCCTCCTCCATACGGACAGCCGACACCAGTTCGTCCAAGCGGAGCAGTTTCCCGTCGGTAGCCGTCACGGTGATGGCAGCAGGATTAAAACCAAGGGAGTTGCTCTCCGGCACCAGTGTCAGGCGTATCCATTCCCGGCTACCGTTACCTGTATCCACATTGTGCGTACCCAGAAATTCCTTCCGGTAATGCCGCTGTACTGCCTCGCTGATGTCCGATAGGGTCACACCCAGCAAGCGCAACTGTTCACTGTCATATTCCAGTCTCCACTCCATGGGCGTGGCACCGCTGAGTTCCACCTTATAGATACCCGGAATATTTGCCAGCCGCGGCTTGATATGCTCCTCGGCATACTGCTGAATCAATATCGGAGTGGAAGGGGCATTCAGTGTGAAGGACATGAAAGGGCGTGAGGCGTTCTCGTCGGGCACTTTCATGTGAATGGTGGGATAGCTGACACCTTCGGGCAATTGGGGCCACGTCTGCCGGATGATGGTGGAAGCTTCGAAGCGGACTGCCTCGACATCGGCATGCTTGTCCAGCTCCACAGTAATGTTGCCGTAGCCGTTACCCGAGGTGGAGTTCAGCCGCTTCACTCCGCGGATACGCGCCAGCATGGATTCCAGCTTGCTGGTCACTTCCATCTCCACCACCCGCGACGAAGTGCCAGGCATGCTGAAGCCCACCGTGAAGCCGGGCAGGCTGCGTGACGGATTCAGCTTGACGGGGAGCAGCGGTATCAACGCCACCCCTACCAAAGCAAGGCAGACAAACGCCACTATGACGGTGAAGGAAGAAACTCGTTTCATCAGTTATTATAATCAAATTTTTCCGACAGCGAAAATCCGCTGGCAAAGTCGTGCAACGTCAGTTTCCGTATCTTGTAATAATTCAGCCAGTAGTCCTGCAAGGCGGAGATGTAATTGCGTTGCGCTTCCTGCTGGCGGTTCAGCGAGAGGGTCAGGCTGTTGATGTCTGCCTTGCCGATAATGAAGCGCTGGCGGGTTTCGTTATACGCCAGGATGGCAAGGTCGAGGGCCTCTTCGGCACTGGCGACGAGGGCTTGCTGGACGTTGAAGTCGCTGACGGTCATGATAACCTCCTCCTCAATGCTGATTTCACTCTGCCGGGCAGAAGTCTTCACCACGTTCAGATTGTTCCTCGCCATGTTGTATTTGCCTTTCCTCACGCCCCAGTCCACCAGTGGAATGGAGACACTGACCGACACCATCTCCTGCTGCATGGGATGCCTGTATGCTTCACCGAATTTCTCTGCCACCTGGTTGAAGCCGACGCTGGCGTTGATGCTGGCGTTGAAGCGCGATTCCTTCTTCGTCTTGTCTACTGTCTGCTCGGCTTCCAGCACTTCCTGACGAAGCCCCAGAAATTCCGGATTGTTGGCTTGAGCGGCCAGCAAAGCCTCATCAACCGGTATGGTCAGCGCCCTCGGACGTCCCGGAAGCGACACCCTGATATCCGTGTTCTTCTCCATATTCAGGAAAGATGCCAACGAAAACATGGCGCGCTTCAAGGCACTGGCGGCATTCTGCAAAGTATTGCGGGCATTCACCACGTCGAGTTTCAGCGTCAGCAGGTCGGCACGGCTGATGGCGGCTATTTTCAAGCGCTGCATGCCGATGCGGTAGAGGGTATCGGTGGAGACGGCATTGTCCTTGGCCAAGTCATATTCCGCCTGTGCCATGGCAAGCGCAAAGAAATAGGTAGTGGCCTGCTCGGATACTCGCTCTGCATTGTAAATATACTCCTTCTTCACCTTTTCGTACTTCAGCGGCTCAATCCTGCGTTCCCAACGGAAAGGATTGTAACCGACCAGACTCTGCGAGTAGCCCAAACGAACCGGAACACTGGTGAACTGGGTATACTTGTTTCCACCGAAGCTCCGCATATAGCCCAGCTCCGTATCCAGATAGAACGTACCGCCCGTCAAGTCGAAATTCTGTCTGACGGCAAGATTGCCGTATGCATAGAAGGATTGCTGGCTGCGATAGATGTCAAGGTCCTGTTCGGAGTCGTAACGCTTGGTGATATCGCGGTTGTACTGTGCCGGAGTCATGTTCAGCGTCAGGCTGGGAAGGCGGTTTGCCTTATAGGTGCGGTATTCCCAATAACCGGCCAGATACATGTTCTTGGTACGGAAGGCTTCCAGCGAACTGTCATTCGCCAGGGCAATGGTCTGCTGCAAATCGAGCGTTATCCGCTGCTGGGCAAAAGCGGAAAGGGCTCCCAGACTGAACAAAAGTATAAGACTTAATTTCTTCATGCTCTTTCTTTTCTATAAATAAACCAATATATCAACGGGATGATGAACAGACTGACCAGTGTCCCCACGAACATCGCCCCAATCATCGCTATGGAAAGCGGCTTTTGCAACTCAGACCCCATATCGAACGAGAACAGCAGCGGAACCATGGCAAATATCGTGGTGAGCGATGTCATGATGATGGGCCGGAGCCTTCTCCGTCCCGCCTCGTGGATGGCCTCGAGCAACGGCATCCCCTCTTTCCGTAATTCATTAATGGCATCCAGCTTCAGGATGGAGTCGTTGATGATGATACCGCACGTCACAATCAGTCCGATGGCAGACATCAGGTTCAGGGTATGCCCGCATATCCACAACAGAAGCAGGGCAAACGCCACATCTATCGGAATTTCCAGCAGCACGATGAGCGGCTGCACGAAGCTTTCGAACTGGGCGGCAAGAATGAAATACATCAGCAGGATAGAGATGAAAAGAATCACCACCAACTCGTCCAGCATCTGGCGGTTGGAGAAGAAACTGCCGGAGAAGGCCGTATCCCAGTCACCCGTGGCATCTGCCTCCCGCTTCACCTTTTCCATCAACTCCGGAGCATCGTCCACTTCATAGAAACGGAACGGTATATATTCACCGTTGCGTCCTGCCGTAATCGTTTTCAAATCCTCGGCCGGACGCACCTTTACCAGCTCCCGAAGCGGAATATACTCCACTTCGCCCTTACTGTCCGGACGGGTCTGTATCAATGTCTGCTGCAGCACCTCATTCACTGTCCGCTCCTCGCCCACAATGCTGATAGGCAGGTATTGCTGGTAGGAATGGAGCATAGCTACGCTGTTCTCCTTGAACGCTGTCCGCAGCGTACGGTAAAGCTCGTCATACGAAACGTCATAGAGCAACAGCTTTTCCTGCAGGATGCTTATGTCGAGCTGGTTCTCGAAAGCGATACCTACGGGCGCTGTCCCCGTAAGCTCCGCAAACTGTTGTTCCAGTCCGCGCAATTCTTCCGCCGCCGGCGCCTTCTCCTTGTTACGGGCATAAAGTTCCGCCACCACATCGGCCTCCCCGGTCACGAAAAGCTTCTCGAACACGGTTTCGGGTGGAGAAAAGGAGACTGTCGCCAACGGATATTCCCGCATCAACCACTCGCCCGCCTGCTTCTGCAAGGGAGCAATCCCGTCAGGCGAGGAAGTCTTGAAATACAATTCTGCCTCCGAAGAAGAGAGAGCCTGCTCACGGTTCAGCAGATAGTCCTGCTGGCCTATGGCAGCCGTCTGTTCCACAGTCTTGTCCAACAACTGTCCGAACAGCACATTCACACGATGCCGGTTCTCGTCCACATGTATATTTTCGTTCCATTCCACGTGGACTATCAGTTCATTCTGGTCTATCTGCGGCATACGCTCCTTGGCTATGGAATAGAACAGAAAGACACAAAGAGGAATAGAAACCACACAGAATATGATACTTACCGTCTTGTGGGAAAATACCCAGTCGATGCCCGCATCATAAAAACGGTCCAGCGTATGTTCCTTCAACGGATTGTTGATGCGGATGCGGGAGAACCACGACCTGCCGCGCAACCCCATCCGGTAGACCAGCATATAGAGGACCGGCAGCAGCATGATGCCCGTGAAGTAGGAAACCAGCAACCCTACCGTAACAGAGAATGCCTGGTCGTAGAACAACGCCCCTGCAATGCCGCTCATGAATATCAGCGGCACAAATACGGCAATAGTGGTCAGCGACGAACTCAGCATGGGCGTAATCACCTCACTCGTTCCCGTCACGCAAGCCCGCCGCAACGAATAGCCCCGTTCGCGATACTGCGAAATGTTCTCCGTCACAATGATACTACTGTCAATCATCATACCCAACGCCAGGATTAATCCCGACAAAGAAATGATATTGAGTGACATCTTGAACAAGTAGAAGAACAGGAAGCAGATGACAATAGATACCACCATACTCAACCCGATGATGAACGGTGACTTGATGTCACCCAAGAAGAGTACCGCCACAATGCAGATGAACAGGAAACCCAACGACAAATTTTGCTGAAGATTGGAGATGGTATAGTCCAGCAACTCCGTCTGGTTACGGCTGATGCTAAAATCAATGTCGGGATATACTTTCTTGAAGTAGTCCATCGTGCTGTTGATGGCAAGCTTCATGTCTTCCATATTCTCGTCCACCTGCTTGATGACGGCAAGGGTAACGGCACGCTTGCCATTGCTCATGGAGACACCTTTCTCCTTGGCAGGAACAATCTCTACCCGGCAGAAGTCTCCCAAGCGGATGATACGTCCTTCCTTTCGCAGCAGGATGCCCTTCACGTCCTCCTCTGTCCGCAGCAGGGTGGAGAACTTAATGTTGTATTCGTAGTAGCCGTCGCGCACAGTCATGCTGCCCGGCTCCACGTTGTTTTGCGCCAGCACGTTTTCTATGTCTTCAATGGAGAGCCCCAACACAGCAAGCTTATCCGGGTCGGGCACAATCTGTAACTGGCGTTCGACCAAACCCGTGACATCCACCATTGCCACTTCTGCCAACTGCTCGATGCGACGCTTTATGACATTTTCGGCAAACTCGCACAAATCAAGAAACGCACGTTCGTCCGTCTTGCCGTATGCACTGTCGTTTTTTAGGGTCAGATTGAGATAGAAGACAGGAATGTCCGTCGCACTTGCCTTTATCACCTTCGGGCGTTCGGCATCCCTGGGCAGATAGTTCATGGCGGCGTCAATCTTCTCGTTCACTTCTATGAAGGCAAGGTCGGTATTCGTACCGAAGTCGAAGCCCAGGCGGATGATGCCTGCACCATCGCGCGTCTCGCTGTCCATGTCCTTCAGTTTCGCCACCTGGATGAGCTGCTGCCGCAGAGGTTTCACCACCGTATTCTCTAATTCACGCGCCGAGGTATTCTGCGCCGACACCTGCACTGTAATTTCCGGGATGGCAATATCGGGCAGCAAGGATACCGGCAAGGTGAAGTAAGTCACCAGCCCGACAATGAAGCATGCTGTAAATGCCATCAGTACGGCAATAGGCCGCTGTATCAAAAACTTTATCAATTGAACTATGAATTTTGAATTACCACTTATCACTCATTATCTATCAACCACCTTCACCGATGCTTCATGTGCCAGATTCACATTTCCCGTCACAATGACCGTATCGCCTTCTTTCAGGGCATCGTCGGCCATACTATAGCTTTCCGCATTCTCCAGACCGGTCTGCACATAGTTCCACTGCGCCTTTCCGTCTTTCAGGGTAAACACCACCTGCTTGCCCGAACGCAACACCACGGCACTCTTCGGGATTACAAGCTGTCCGCCCAGAGAGCGGTGCACGTTCACCCTCACGTTCATCCCACTGAACAGCCGTCCCTTGCCATTGACGGCAGCCTTCACCTTAACCATCCCCTTGTCATCCACCAGAGGATTGATTTGGGTGATGCGCCCCTCCTGCCTAAAGCCGGCATCCGAATAAGGGGTAACAATCACCTTGTCGCCACTCTTTATCAACGGCAGTTCGCTTTCCAGCACCGTGAAGTCCACCTCCATACCTTGAGTGCCGATAATGGAGCAGAAGGCTTCCGAGGTACTTGCCTCGTTGAACGGTTTGGAGAACAGGTTCGCCACTACCCCGTCAAAAGGCGCAACCAGCGTGGCGTGTTCCTCTTCATACGCGGCAAGCTCATACTGGGCGAGGCTCTGGTCGTAACCGCTCCTCACGCGGGCCAGCTTCATGATGTCAGCAGGTACTTTGGAGGCATCACCCACCGGATAGCCTTGCCCTATCAATACGTCCTGCAGCTCAAGTTCCGCTTTGTCCAGAGCATCCTTGGCTTGCGCGGTCTTGTTCTTCAGACGGAACTTATCCAGTTCGGCAAGTTTCTGCCCTTTGCGCACCGGGGCACCGTTCTTCACGTAGATGTGTGCCACTACACCGGTGGTCTCAAAACGCAAATCCGCCATGGCACCGGCGGTTACTTTTCCGTTGCTCACCAGTTCATGCTCAAAGGTCGCCCGCTTCAGGACTTTCACGGTCACTTCATTGCTTTCACTTGGCAG
>OHBJ01003084.1_pt1 | contig 11056 bp, 5 predicted proteins | sample 1577241 | NCBI WGS metagenome assembly OHBJ01 (sample SAMEA3541594, study PRJEB24748) | human gut metagenome | biome: human gut; feature: human-associated habitat; material: faeces | place: China | collected 2012
ACGGAATCCCGTTCCTGATCATCCGTGCCATTTCGGATAAGGCAGATGACAGTGCATCCATGGATTATCCGACGTTTGAGAAGCAGGCAGTTGCTCACAGCGTCAGACTGGTTCGCGGCATGATGAAGAATCTGGCTGCAAAAGAAGCGTAGAAAAAAGAACGAAAACTGAAGAACTTCATAAAAAAATCCCCCGATTTTCGAGCCATAAGAGCAGAAATTGTCGAACGATTCTGCTTTTCAAATGCAAATTCTGAGGCTATAATGTGCCTGCAACATTCATCCGGAGAATGTGACTGCTGCAGCAGCGACACGTGAAATGAAAACAAGCAGGATCAGAAGGGGGATTATCCATGTTACAGTTTTTAAGTCAGCAGACAATATTGTTCTACACAATGGCATTGATCTGTGCCTGGGGAGTGATCAGCCAGGTGGTACTTCGTTCGATGTATGGACACCTGCTCAGAGATGTCAGAAGGCAGGGCATGGTGAAAGGTAAGTTTATGAAAAATAAAGGATGGATGCCGGAAGATACGAAGAATTATTCTATTACAGCCAGTGAGGCTAACTGTTTGTCTAATTTCTTATACAAAGAACAACTGTCCAATAAGTTCCTAAATGGAAATCTTGCTTTTGGTCCAGCTGCTGATATAAACAAAATTCGTGCGTATATGAGTAATAGCGCAAATAGCAATGATATTGAGTATAATCCCTATACATCAAATTCTGCTGCAGATGCTTTCTTCTATGATGCCAATGAACGAGTATTGGCCGGATATGCGATGAATAAAATCCAATTGCAAAATTTGATGATTTTGGCAGCAAGAGCGATAACCGGATGCTGCTCATCATCCGCGCCCACCGCAGCAAGCAGGAGCCGATCAAGGCGCAGGTTTACAAGCTCTTTCGCGCCAAAGCGACGCTGCGTGTGGAAAACACGACGGAGGATACGGTCGAACTGATCTACGAGATCACGCAAAAGCTCCTGCGCCGCGCGGAGCTGACAACGCCGGACATTCCCGGCAGCATCTATTCGCTGGGAAGCATCGACTATGTCAATCTTGTCATGCAGAACGACGAGGTGTCGAACTGAGAAACCGGAAAGAGGGGAGCGGAGACGAACATGAAATACAAGCGAATGGCTCTTGCGGCCTGTGCGCTGCTGCTTCTCCTATCCGCAACAAACCTGTCAGCCGTGCTGACCGATGAGCACCCACGCTATCATCAGCATCTTGAGCGCCCCGCCTATACACCCTGCGCCGACCACGGAGAAGATCTGCTCTGCTCTCATCTGCCGCTCGTTCTCATCGACACCGGCGGCGCGGAGATCCCCGGCGTTCCCATCCGGAGCGGCGGCAGCGGCCGTGAGGACGATGCTTTCACCACGACCGCAGACGGCAGTACGCTGCTGCGCGCGTCCATCTCGGTGGTGGATCATGCCGAGGGCAACAATCACCCCACCGACACGCCGACGCTTCAGAGCGTCATTGACATTCGAGTGCGAGGCAACTCCTCGCGCTATTTTGATAAGCACAGCTATCTTGTCAAGACGCTGACGGACGAGGGTGCGGCCTCGCGCGATGTCGCCATGCTGGGGATGGATGCCTTCGACGAGTGGGCGCTGCATGGGCCGTACCTCGATAAGACGCTCATCCGCAATTATATGTGGTACAATCTTGCGGGCGAGATCATGGACTACGCGCCGAATGTGCGCTTCTGCGAGGTACTGCTCAACGGAGTGTATCAGGGGCTTTATGTTATGACGGAGACTGTCAGCTCCGGCGCGGATGCCCGCTTGAAGCTCACGGAGCCGTCGAAGGACACCGTGCAGACGAGCTACGCTCTGCGCCTTGACCGCGGCAGCGGCAGCGAGGTCAAAAACATCGAGACCTTCTCCCAATACGCCCTGCGAAATCTGCAGGATATAGACATCGTCTATCCGGGAACAAAATGGCTTACGCCGGAGCGCGCGGCGTGGATCGCACAGGATTTCTCCGACTTTGAAAAGTCACTCTACTCCTATGACTATGATACCGAGCCCTATGCATGGTGGGAGCAGGCGGACATGAGCTCTTTCGTGGACTACTTTATCCTCAACGAGTTTACCTGCAACTATGATGCGGGCTGGCTTTCCACCTATATCTACAGGGATGTGCGCGGCAAATACAAAATGTGCATCTGGGACTTCAACTCCGCCTGTGACAACTACAGTCATCCGGTCGCAGAGCCGCAGCATTTTGAGCTGCAATACAATGTCTGGTACTATATGCTCAGCAAAGACGAGAAGTTCATAAACGCCGTCATCGACCGCTACCGCGAGCTGCGTCAGGGCATCCTCAGCGACGAGTATCTCTGCGCCTACATGGACGACGTTACCGCATGGCTCGGCGATGCCGTCGAGCGCAACTTCTCCGTCTGGGGCTACACGCTCGAAAAGGATATGCTCTCCCCCGCGTGGCGCAACCCGCACTCACACGCGGCTGCCGTCGCGCAGATGAAGCGCTTTTGCATCGAGCGCGGCGCGTGGATGGACGAGAATATCGACATTCTTCGCCAGTACAGCCACGAATCCAAAAACAAGAAATTCAACCACTGAGCCACCACACCATCGAGAAAGGAGGGCGGCGGCTTGAAAAGATTTCTCATCGTGCTCACCGCCCTGATCTTAGGCTATCTCGCCTACGACACCGTGCGCTACTACCTCGGCTGGTACATCGACCTTCAGCCGGACGCGCCGGTCAGCGCTTTCATGTCCACCGACGCGCAGCACCTTTATATGGACCGCGGCGCGGGACCGGAGGAGTTCACCGTCAAGGGCGTGAACCTCGGCGTGGGCATCCCGGGCGAGTGGGCGACGGACTACGCCGTCAGCAAGGAGACCTATCTGCGCTGGTTTGCCCAGATGCAGGAGATGGGCGCGAACACCGTGCGCGTCTACATTACGCTCCACGACGACTTCTACAACGCCTTCTACGAGTACAACACCGCGCGCGAGGAGGCGAACGAGGAACCGCTCTGGCTCATCCACGGCGTATGGGTGAACGACTATATCCAAAACTCCCACCGCGACGCCTATGACAAGGACTTTCTTGAGACCTTCGTCAGGGACGGGCGCACACTGGTCGACGTTCTGCACGGCAACAAGAAGATCTCGCTCGGACGCGGAACGGGCTCCGGCTTCTACACCAAGGACGTTTCCCGCTGGGTCATCGGCTATATTCTCGGTGTGGAGTGGGAGGATGTGACCGTCACCTACACCAACCACAAATACCCCGATCTGCCGCCCTATCAGGGAACGTACCTCTCCGCGACGGAGGACGCCTCCGCCTTTGAATCCATGCTTGCGCAGGTGGGCGATCGGATCATTGAATACGAGAGCCGCCGCTATAAGAGCCAGCGCCTTGTGGCGTTTTCCAACTGGCCGACCACCGATCCGTTCCTCTATCCGGAGGATATCACGACTTTCTTTATGAAGTGCGCGCAGGTGGATGTGGAGCATATCCGTGCGGAGGATGCCTTCCTCGCCGGTCAGTTTGCCTCCTACCATGTCTATCCCTACTATCCCGACTATCTCAACTATATCCTCAACCCCGCGGCGATGGACCGCACGCCCATCTGGGACGGCAAGGCCGTCATCTCCCGTGCGGAGACCGGTCCCGGCACGCCCATCGGTTCCGTGCTGCGCCGATCGGACTTCTACGATGAGACCGGCGCGGCGAACACCTACCTTGCCTATCTGCGCGCCCTGCGGCGGCATCACACGATGCCCGTCGTCATCTCCGAGTTCGGCGTTTCCACCGGGCGCGGCATGGCGCAGATCGACCGGAACACCGGACGCAATCAGGGCCATATGTCCGAGCAGGAGCAGGGGCAGGCGCTCGTGGACTGCTGGCGCGACATCACCGCGGCAAACTGCGCGGGCGGCTGCGTCTTTACCTGGCAGGACGAGTGGTTCAAGCGCACCTGGAACACCATGCACGCGGTGAACCTGCAGCGCACGCCCTACTGGAGTGACTACCAGACCAACGAGCAGTATTTCGGTCTGCTCTCCTTCGACCCCGGCGAGGAGGAAAGCGTCTGCTATGTGGACGGCGACCTCAGCGAGTGGACGGAGGAGGATAAACTCTTCGATACCGGCACGCGCGCCCTTTCGATGAAATACGACGAGAAGTTCATCTATCTGCTCGCCTATGAAAAGGGCTTTGCGAACGGACAGAAAACGCTCTACATCCCCATCGACACCACGCCCAAGACGGGCAGCACCTACTGCGAAAACTTCGGCCTGCGCTTTGAGGACCCGGTGGACTTCGTCCTCGCCATCGACGGCAGGGACAACAGCCGCCTCCTAGTGCAGGAGCGCTACGAGGTGCTGCGCGCCATGTTCTACCACGAAACGCACGACGCGGACGCCTACCTTGACCCGCCCGACGCGGACACGCCGCTTTTCAAGCCCATCAGCCTGATGCTCCAGACGGCGACGCCGCTGCTCACGGGCAACTGGCAGGCAAGCTCTGAGACCTACGAGACGGGCGATCTTGCCTACGGCAACGCGAACCCCGCCGCGCCGGACTACGATTCCCTCGCGGACTTCATCTTCGCGGGCGACTATGTGGAGCTGAAGCTCCCCTGGCAGCTTCTGAACTTTTCAGACCCCTCGCGCATGACCATCCACGACGATTACTATGAAAACTACGGTGTGGACTACATCACCATCGACACGATGTACCTTGGCCTTACCGACGGCGCGGCGCAGGAGCGCACGCCGCTCTATCCCGCGGCGCTCAAGGGCTGGGGCAATACGGTCAGCTATCACGAGCGGCTCAAGCCCTCGTACTACATTCTGCAAAAGCTCTGGCAGTAAAACACACAAGAAAGGAAGAACGCCGGTGTTTGTTCAAATCCTGATCTACGTTTATCTCGGCATCTGCGCCGGCATGATCCTCTTTAACATTGTAACGGCGCTCCTTTCGCAGCGCAGGGAGCATCGGTCCTCCCGCGCCGGCATCTGCCTTGAGCTGGCGGTGGAGCGCGAGCTCGACCACCTCGCCCTCACCGGCGAGGTCAACGAGGAGCACCTTCGCTTCATGGAGCGCAGACTGCGCCGCGTGAACGGCCTGGCGGCCTTTGACGCCGCGCTGGAGCACCTGTGCGTGAGGCGGCCAGAGCTTGACCCGCTCCTATCTGACGGCGCTTAACGGTGTAATGATCGCGCTGGCAGAGGATTACTGCCGCCGCGAGGAGATCGAGGCGGCGTACTTCCCCTACATCATCAAGAAATACCGGCTGCTCGGCGGCGCGGACGACGCGCCGCTCAAGGAGGTGCTGCTCGAACTGCTGCACGAGCCGAGCATCTACTGCCGCGAGAACGCGATGCAGGCGCTCTACACGGCGGGCGATCCCGCCGTCCTTGTGCGTGCGCTGCGGATCATCGACGCAAGCAGCCTCTATTATCACAGCAAGCTCCTCTCCGACGGCTTGCTGAACTACACGGGCGACACATGGGAGCTTGCCGACGCGCTTTGGGAGGCGTTTGATGCGTTTCAGCCGTGGATGCAGGTGACGCTGCTCAACTATTTCCGCTTTTCCTCCGGCGCATACTGCGAGAAAATACACGCGCTCCTCAACGATCCCGCGCAGGACGACGAGGTGCGCTTTGCCTGTCTGCGCTATCTTGGCCGCTATCCCTATCCGCCCGCCTACGCCGATCTGCTGCGCTATGCGATGCCCTCGGAAAACGCGCGCTGGGAGTATGCAGCCATCGCCTCGTCGGTGCTGGCGAGCTATCCCGGGGCGGAGACTGCGGCGGTGCTGGAGAGGAACCTCTATCATCCCAACTGGTATATCCGCTTCAACGCGTCAAAAAGTCTGGAGCAGCTCGGCTTCGGCTACCGCGATCTGATCGACGTGATCGAGGGGCACGACCGCTACGCCTCCGAGATCCTGCGCTATCGTTTTGATGTGCGGGAGCTGGAGGAGCGAAAGGAGGACGCAGTATGTACGACGGTATAAAGCTGTTTCTTGAGTGGGTGGGCTATTTCTTTATCGCTTATCTGATCGGCTACTCGACCTTTCTGTTTCTGTCGGTCGTCGTCGGCTCACTTGAGCTGTACAAGCACCGCCGGCAGGAAATGTTCAAAAGCATTCTGCCCTCGGATTACTACCTGCCCATCAGTATCATCGTTCCCGCCTACAATGAGGAGGTCACCGTGGCAGACACCGTGCGCTCGCTGCTGACGCTGGAATACCGCACCTATGAGATCATTGTGGTGGACGACGGATCGAAGGACCGCACCTCGGAGGTGTTGGCCGAGACATTTGATATGCACCTTGTTCACCGGCCCATTCGCCGGCAGATCAACTGTCAGCGCGAGGAATACGTCTATGAGACACGCGCACAGAAGGTACCGGTGACGCTCATCCGAAAAAAGAACGGCGGCAAGGCAGACGCGCTGAACATGGGCATCAACGCCGCAAATTTCCCGTACTTTATCTGCATGGACGCGGACTCCATTCTGCAGTACGACTCTCTGCGCCGCATCGCCCAGCCGATATTGGAAAACGGCAATGTGGTGGCGGTTGGCGGCATCGTCCGCATCTCCAACGATGTTGAGCTGGAAAACGGGCGCGTCAAACGCTACCGCCTGCCGCGCAGCATCCTCGCTTTCATGCAGGTGCTGGAATATGACCGTTCGTTTCTTGCCTCCCGCATCCTCTTTGACCGCTTCAACGGCTCACTCATCATTTCCGGCGCGTTCGGACTGTTCAAAAAGGATACCGTCATCGCGGCAGGGGGCTATGACAGCGGAACGATGGGCGAGGATATGGAGCTTGTGGTCAAGCTGCACGAATACTGCACGGTCAACAACATCGACTATGCCATTCGCTACGCATCCGACGCGATCTGCTGGACGCAGGCGCCCGAGCGGCTGCGCGATCTGTGCAAGCAGCGCAAGCGCTGGCATCTGGGCCTGTTCCAGAGTATGTACAAGCATCGCGTCATGTTTTCCAATCACAGGTTCGGCGCGGTGAGCTTTGTATCCTATTTCTATTTCCTCATCTATGAGTTGCTCTCGCCGTTTATCGAGGTCTTCGGCGTGTTCACGATGGTGCTCGCATGGTGGTGCGATTTGATCAACGTGCCGTTCATGCTGCTCTTCTTCCTCATCTACGCCGTCTTCGGCGGGGTCCTGACGCTCACCGCCTTTTTCTCGCGCATCTACACGGCGGACCTCACGCTCTCGTTCGGCGACGGCCTCAAGGCCGTCTGTCTGTGTCTCTTTGAGCTGGTGTTCCTGCGCTTTATTCTCGCATGGGTGCGCTGCACGGCCTTTATCGGCTATAGGAAGAAAAAACTCAGCTGGGGGCGCATCGAGCGCCGCAAGATCGATTTGAAATAGAGGGGGTGCCGCCTGTGCGCCGAAAAAAGCTCTTGGAAATCACGCTCTGCGCCGTGCTGACGATCGGAGCGCTGCTGTGCTGTATGCAGGATGCAAGCGCGAGGGAGACGCTTCTGATCTCGGGAAACGCCGATCTCTATCCCATCGAGTCCTATGACCGCGGCAGAGAATGCTATGTCGGATTGCTGCCGGAGCTGTACAAGCGCCTGAGTGAGCAGACAGGGTACGATCTTGTCTATCTTCCGTACAGCAAGAACACAAGGCAGGCGCAGCAGACCGCAAACCGGCAGGCGGACATTATTTCCGCCTATCCCTCCGGCACGGTCGACAGCGGCGCGATGCGCCGTCAAGTGCTGCTCTGCACGATAGAACATGACGGCGCAGAGCGCGCGATATATGTTGGCTTTACCAACGCACTCACGCCGGAACTGGCCGGCGCGCTTGCACAGGCGCTGGAGGACCTCTCCGGCGCGGAGAGCATCGGCGTTCTGGCAGACTATATGAATAGCAGCGGCGCGGAAGCCTACCGTACCAGGTGGCTCATTACGCTCGCCGCATTGATCGCGGCGATGCTTGCCGCGGCGGTCGCGCTGATAGTCTTTGCGCGAAAAAAGCGTGCCGAGCAAAAGGCCAACGCCCTCATCGACCCGCGCTACGGCATCGGCAACGACGGGTATTATCTGAACTGCATGGAAACGCTCATCCCCGCCCCGCTCAGAAGCATCGTCTATGTCTTCTGCATCGGCTGCGATATGCCCTCGCTCGAACGGCGCTTTGGCGAGGCGGAGCGCGGGGAGATCTTCTCCCGCGCGGCGGAGTATCTGCGCCTTGGCTGCGGACGCGAGGAATACCTCGCCTGCGTGGGGCGCGGGATGTTCGCGCTCGTGTGTCAGTGCGGCAGCCGCGAGGCGGCACAGCAGCGCGCCGAGGGGCTTATCCGCGGGCTGGACGGCTACCTTGCGGGCTTCCGCGCCGAATATGCCGGCGCGTTCCGCGCGGGCATCTGCTCGCTGTCGGAAAACCCCGACTGCAGCGCCGAGGCTGCGCTCTACAACGCGCGCCAGGGCTGTGCCCACGCGTTCCGCACGGAAACGCCCTGCGCGTTCAGCACGCGCGGCATGATCGACGAGAGCGAGCAGCTCGAGCGTCTGCGCGGCAGCATGAGCAAGGCGGTGGAAAAGGGCGAATTTGAGCCGTACCTCCAGTTCGTTGTCGATCGCGCCGGCACGGTCGTCGGCGCGGAGACCGTCTCGCGCTGGCAAAATCCGGAGGAGGGACTGCTCATGCCCTCAAAATACATCGACCTGATGATCCGCGCCGGCACGATCACCGAGCTGGATCTCTATATGCTCCGCTGCGCGTGCGTGCAGCTCCAGACGTGGAAGCGGGAGGGGCGCGGGACGCTGTGGCTCTCGTGCAACTTCACGCGCCAGTCCATCGCAGACGAAAAGATCCTCGCGCGCGTGCACGAGATCGTCGAGCAGTACGACTTTACGCGCGACCGCCTTGTGGTGGAGCTGACGGAGGACTCCTACGCGCACGACCGCGAGGCGGCGCTGCGGACGATCGAGGGGCTGCACGCGATGGGGCTTCGCATCGTGCTGGACGATATCGGCGCGGGCTATTCCTCGCTCTCCGATCTGAGCACCTACCCAATCGACGGCGTGAAGATCGACCGCAGCATCGTGATCGAGTCCGCCTTGCCGCGTGCCCACGCGCTGCTGGAGGGCATGATCCGTCTTTCGCACGACATGGGCATCCGCGTGCTGTGCGAGGGCGTGGAGGACAAGGCAACGTGCGACGCCGTGCTTGCGGCGGGCTGCGACTTCATTCAGGGCTTTTATTTCTCGCGCGTCCTGCCCGGGCGCGAAGCGGAATCCTTCCTGCGCAGCCTGGCGGCGCGCGACAGGGAGGAAGGATAAAGGAGAAATGAACATGGTCAACAAGAAACGAGTAGGCATGATGGTGGCGGTCACGCTCCTGATCGGCGTGCTGCTCTTCTGTTCCGTCTTTTTCCTCGTCCGGCGGGCGAATCGTGAGATCACACAGCGCTCCTTTGACGAATTGGCTACCGCGACGCGCGAGATCGCAAAGGATCTTGCCGACGCGGCGAACGCGGACCAGACCATCCTCTCCGCCATGGCGGAGCTGATCGCGGGGCATGACGAGCGTGACAATGACGCGGTGCTGCGCATCATGAAATCCTTCAGCCTCAGTGAGACCTTTGTCTCCACCGTCGCGCTGCTGCGACCCGACGGCACGCTGCTGCTGACCGACGGCACCCGCTGCGACGTTTCCGACACATTCGATTTTGAAACAGAGGCGGCGCGGGGCGCGTACATCTCAGACCGCGTGACAAGCTACTTTGCGCCGGAAAAGCTGGTGGTGCGCAACGTCGTGCCGGTGGTGCGCGACGGCGAGACCGTCGCCATCCTCTACGGCGTCGTCCTCCTGCAGGAGCTTTCCCGAAACTATCAGATCGACCTCTACAACGGCAATGCCTTCCTCCTTCTTGTGGACGGCAACAATGGCGACATTCTGCTGGATACCTGGCATGACTCGCTCGGCAACCTCTCGGAGCTGCGCGGGCGCAAGATGCTCAAGGGCTACACCTACGAGCAGGCGATGGAGAATATCCCCAAGGGCATCGGCGGCGATATGTGCACCGTCTCCCAATCCACGGGGCTGACGATCTACCTGCACTACGAGCCGGTCGGCATCAACAACTGGAGCGTCGTGCTCGGTGTGAGCGAGGCGGAGGCGCTGGCGGGCACGCGCGGCGTGGTGGAGACGCTTTCGATGATGGCGATCATTGTCACCGCGCTGCTGCTGAGCTATCTTGGCTTTATGGTCTGGTATCTCACCTCGGCGCGGCGCGGCGTTTACCGTATGAGCATTACGGACCAGGGCACGGGCCTGATGAACCGTGTCGCCTATGAGAAGTGTCTGCGCAAGAACGACCAGCGCGTCATCGCTCCGGCCGCCTGCATTTATATCGACGCGAACGGCCTGCACGAGATCAACAACGAGCGCGGTCACGAGGCGGGCGATCAGCTGCTGCGCGCGGTCGCAGAGCGTCTGCGGGAGCAGTTTCCGAGGGACGATCTCTACCGCGTCGGCGGCGACGAGTTCATCGTGTTTCCCGCGCCGGCGGCAGTCCAGCAGGCCCAGGAAGAGGTGTTCCACGGAGGTGTATTCGTCCTTCATCTCCCCGGCGATCTTCTCTGCCCGGTTCAGGGCCTTTTCGGTGTCGGCGGAGATGTAGATCCGGCCGGGCTCATGGCCGGAGGAGGACACCCGGGGCTGCCGCTCCACCAGGTCCTTCACCGCTGCCTGGAAGGAGGGGACGGTGATCCCCATCCCTGCCAGCAGCTGGGGGATGAGGCCTTCGGCATCCTGGAGGAGGGCCCACAGCAGGTGGGCCTGCTCAATCTGGGGGTTGCCGTACTCCTGGGCGATGGTCTGGGCCGCGCGAATGGCCTCGGCGGATTTTTGGGTCAATTTTTCTGCATTCATCAAAAATCACTCCTTTCCGGGGTGGGTCGATGGAAAATGGGTTTTCAGAAATGGGGCCAAGGCCCCGGATGGTGCAGCCCCCTTCACGGCGACCTGCGGTCTGACCCATTTCCACAACGCCGGCACGACGCCCGATTTCGACTA
>OHBJ01003085.1_pt1 | contig 11053 bp, 10 predicted proteins | sample 1577241 | NCBI WGS metagenome assembly OHBJ01 (sample SAMEA3541594, study PRJEB24748) | human gut metagenome | biome: human gut; feature: human-associated habitat; material: faeces | place: China | collected 2012
AAAGGAGCGCAACGTGAATGTTATTGTCAACTGCGCAGCGCCAGCGCAAGCAGCCCCTGCACGGTGCCGTCCTCGCCGTTTTTTCCATGCAGCACGGGAAACGCCGCATCCAGATACAGGCTGCCCGCGCCCTGCACCAGCAGGCCGTGGACAGAAGCGTCCGGCGTCAGCGTCACAGGCGCACATTCCTCTTTTTCCCATACGCCCTCCCCTACGGCGTCCAGCGGGCCGCGGTACCAGAACCACCTGCCCTCCCGCGTGATACCCACCGGCACGGCTTCAAAGCGCGTACCCTTCATGGCGTGCAGAACGGCGCAGGCCGATTGCAGCGAGACCGCATGCTCGGTGGACTGTCCCCCGAACAGCACGGCGACTTTTATTTTTTCCATTTGGATGGCCCCTTCCCATTGTTTGTTGAGAACAGGACCATCGTACCGCACGTTCCTGACGGACGGGCTGGGGAAAGGCTTTCAAAAATCTTACGGCATTCTGAACATCCTTTGAAGCGCGGCCGCTCACAGCGTCACCTTTTTTATAATAAATTCTTAAAAAGCCATTGACACCGGGGCGGATCCGCCCTATAATTGTTAGTAGCCTAACTAAAAAGCAAGGAAGTGTCGAAGGATGAAGGGTGAACGCCACGTGGGCGGAGAGATCCGCGTGCTTTCCAACCTGATCAAACGCTGTATGGACGACGGCATGCCGCCGGAGACCACCGGCATGCAAGGGTGGATCATCGGCTTTTTGCACCGCAACGAGGACCGTGACATGTTCCAGCGGGACGTGGAGGCTGAATTCAACATCCGCCGCTCCACGGCCACCGGCATATTGCAGCTGATGGAAAAAAACGGCTTTCTTCTGCGGGAGCCTGTTGCCTATGACGCCCGGCTGAAAAAGCTGGTGCTTACGCCCAAGGCTTTGGCGGTGCACGAGGGCGTGATCTCCCGCATCCGCGCCACAGAGGCACGCATCACCAAAGACGTCACGCCCGAAGAGCTGGAGCAATTTTTCGCCATCACAGCCAAATTCCGCCGCAATCTGGAGTGAGTGTCCGCTTTGCCTTTTCCATGCCGCCGGCGCAGGCGCGGCTTTTTCCGTGCCTGCCGCCAGCGGTTTTCCTCGGCGTATATAGTTAGGGTGCTTACTGTAATGGTACTAACAAGTTAAGCGAAACAAAACCAATCTCAGGAGGACATTTTATGCTGAAAACCCTATTGGCTGAAGTAAAGCAGTACAAAAAAGCGTCCATCCTCACGCCGGCATTCATGGTGGGCGAAGTTGTCATGGAGATTCTCATCCCCATGCTGATGGCCCACCTCATCGACAGCGGCGTGGAGAAAGGGGACGTGCGCACGATCTGCATCACCGGCGGCGCAATGGCCGTGATGGCAATGCTGTCTCTGGCCTGCGGCGTGCTCTCGGGCAAATACGGCGCGCGGGCCTCCAGCGGATTCGCGCACAATCTGCGCCAGTCCATGTTCCGCAATATCCAGACATTTTCTTTTTCCAACATCGACAAATACTCCACGGCCGGGCTCGTCACCCGCATGACGACGGATGTGACAAACGTGCAGAACGCCTACCAGATGATCCTGCGCATGTGCACCCGCGCACCTGTGATGCTGCTGTGCGCAATGGCGGCCGCGTTCTCCATCAGCGCGCGGCTGTCCCTGATCTTCGTGGCGGCCATCGCGTTTCTGGGCGTGGCGCTGTTTTTCATCACGAAAAATTCTCACCCCGTATTTCGGCAGGTATTCCGCAAATACGACGACCTCAACGCCAGCGTGCAGGAGAATGTCAGCGCCATCCGCGTCGTCAAGGCCTATGTGCGCGAGGACCACGAGACGCAGAAATTCCACACCGCCAACGACAATGTTTACAGGCTGTTTGTCAAGGCTGAGACCGTGCTGGCGCTGAACAGCCCCGTGATGCAGTTCACGATGTACATGTGCATCCTGGCCATTTCCTGGCTGGGCGCGCACATGATCGCCGCCCATTCTCTCACCACGGGTCAGCTCATGAGCCTGTTTACCTACGTTATGAACATCCTGATGAGCCTGATGATGCTCTCCATGATTTTCGTGATGGTGACAATGGCCCGCGCCTCGGCGGACCGCATCGCCGAGGTGCTGGAGGAAAAGGCGGACCTCACCTCCCCGCCCGCCGCCCGCACACAGGTGGAGGACGGCCGCGTGGACTTCGACCACGTATCCTTCTCCTACAAAAAAAGCGGCAAGCCCGTACTGGATGACATTGATCTGCACATCCGCGCGGGCGAGACCATCGGCATCATCGGCGGCACGGGCAGTGCGAAATCCAGCCTGGTGCAGCTCATCCCCCGCCTGTACGACGTCGCGGAAGGCGCGGTGCGCGTGGGCGGCGTGGATGTGCGGGAATACGACGTGGAAACCCTGCGCAACGAGGTGGCCATGGTGCTGCAGAAAAACGTACTGTTCAGCGGCACCATCCGGGAAAATCTGCGCTGGGGCGACAAAAACGCCACGGACGAGGAGATGGAGCGCGCCTGCCGCCTGGCACAGGCGGACGAGTTCATCCGCGCGCTGCCGGACGGCTATGACACTTACATCGAGCAGGGCGGCACCAACGTGTCCGGCGGGCAGAAACAGCGCCTGTGCATCGCGCGCACGCTGCTGAAAAAGCCCAAGATACTGATCCTGGACGATTCCACCAGCGCCGTGGATACCCGGACGGATACCCTGATCCGCCGGGCTTTCGCAGAGGAGATCCCCGACACCACGAAATTCATCATCGCCCAGCGCATCAGCTCCGTGCAGGACGCAGACCGCATCCTCGTGCTGGACGGCGGCCGCGTGGCCGCCTTCGGCACGCACGACGAGCTGCTTGCGAGCAGCGAAATTTACCGGGATGTCTATGATTCCCAGATGAAAGGAGCGGATGACGATGCGCGGCGTACCTGCGGATAAAAGCGCGGCCATGATGGCCCCAAAGCAAAAGGTTGAAAAGCCCATGCGCATCATGGGCCGGCTGTTCGGCTATATCCTGCGGCGCTACAAGCTGCACTGCCTGGGCGTGCTGCTGTTCATCTTCGGCAGCACCGCGGCCACCGTGGTGGGCAATCTGTTTATGAAAACGCTCATCGACGACTACATCGTGCCCTATATCGGCGAGGGCGGCGCGTCGGACTTCGGCCCGCTGCTGGCGGCGCTGCTGAAAATGGGCTGCGTCTTCCTGTTCGGCGTGCTGTGCACGCTGCTGTACAACCGCATCATGGTATATGTGTCCCAGGGCACGATGCGCGCCATCCGCGACGATTTATTCCGGCATATGGAGCGCCTGCCCATCCGTTATTTCGACACCCATGCCCACGGCGATATCATGAGCATTTACACCAACGACATCGACACGCTGCGCCAGATGATCAGCCAGAGCATGCCCCAGCTCGTCTCTTCGGCGGTAACGATCGTCAGCGTATTCTGCTCCATGCTTGCCCTCAGCCTGCCGCTGACAGGGTTGACGCTGGTGATGGTGTGCCTTATGCTGTTCACCACCAAAAAGCTCACGAGCAGGTCCGGCGCATATTTCGTAGCGCAGCAACGCAATCTGGGCACGGTCAACGGCTATATCGAGGAGATGATGGAGGGCCAGAAAGTCGTCAAGGTATTCTGCCACGAGGATGAGAGCATCGCCCGGTTTGACGCGCTGAACGACGCGCTGGCCGACAGTGCCGATAACGCCAACCGCTATGCCAATATCCTCATGCCCGTCATGGCCAACATCGGCAACCTCAGCTATGTGCTCACGGCCATCCTCGGCTCGCTGCTGGCGCTCTTCGGCACGGGCGGCTTTACGCTGGGCGGGCTGGCATCCTTTCTGCAGTTCAACAAAAGCTTCAACCAGCCCATCTCACAGGTATCTCAGCAGTTCAACTCCATCATCATGGCGCTGGCAGGCGCGGAGCGCGTATTCAGCCTGATGGATGAGCCTCCTGAAACCGACGAAGGCTATGTGGAGCTGGTGAATGCGGAACAAACCGCGGACGGCAGTCTGGAAGAATGCCGCGGGCGCACGGGTGTCTGGGCCTGGAAGCATTACCACAGGGCCGACGGCAGCACCACCTACCGCAGGCTGGAGGGCGAAGTGGTGTTCGACGACGTGGATTTCGGTTACGACGACGCCAAGATCATTCTGCACAACGTCAGCCTGTATGCCAGGCCCGGCCAGAAGATCGCTTTTGTGGGAGCCACCGGCGCGGGCAAAACGACCATCACAAACCTCATCAACCGCTTTTATGACATTGCGGACGGCAAGATCCGCTACGACGGCATCAATGTCAACAAGATCAAAAAGGCGGATCTGCGCCGGAGCCTGGGAATCGTTTTGCAGGACACACACCTGTTCACAGGCACCGTAGCGGACAACATCCGCTACGGCAAACTGGACGCCACCGACGCAGAGGTGACGGCTGCGGCGCAGCTGGCGGGCGCCCACGCGTTCATCGAACATCTTCCGGACGGCTACAACACTCTGCTGACAGGCGACGGGGCAAACCTCTCACAGGGCCAGCGGCAGCTGCTGGCCATTGCCCGCGCGGCTGTGGCGGACCCGCCCGTGCTTATTCTGGACGAGGCCACCAGTTCCATCGACACACGCACCGAGCGCATTGTACAGGAGGGCATGGACCGCCTGATGGCGGGCCGCACGGTGTTCGTCATTGCACACCGCCTCTCCACTGTACGCAATTCAGACTGCATCATGGTGCTGGAACAGGGCCGTATCATCGAACGCGGCACCCACAGTGAGCTGCTCGCGCAAAAAGGCAGATATTATCAGCTCTACACCGGTAAGTTCGAGCTTTCCTGACGCCGGACATGAAAACAGCCGGAAGGGAATCTTCCCTTCCGGCTGTTTTCATTTTCTTTCCGCCGCGGCTCAGTCCTCGAAGCACACGTTCATATATCCCATAATGAAGCGGATGATCTTCTCCTCACCCATATGGTCGGAATCGAAGCAGATGTCATAATGGCCGGCGTCGCGCCAGTCGCTGCCCGTGAAAGCGCGGTAATAGTCCGCGCGGCGTTTGTCCACCTGGCGCATGTGGCGGCGCGCCTCGGCCTCAGAGAGGTTGTGGCGCTGCATGACGCGGCGCACGCGCACTTCCTCCGGCGCGTGGATGAACACACGCAGCACATTGGGCCGGTCGCGCAAAATAAAGTCCGCGCAGCGGCCGATCATCACACAGCTCTCGTTCTGCGCCAGGCCCAGCATCACCTTGGCCTGGTAGCGGAACAGGTTCTCGTTGGAAACAAAGTTGTCGCTGTCCGGCGGGATGACCTCGCCGTTGTAGGCGTCCTTGGCCACGCGGAACAGCAGACTGCTGCGGAAGCTTTTCTCCGCGTTGGCAAACAGTTGTTCGTTGATGCCGCTGTCATCGGCGGCCATGCGCAGGATATCCCGATTGTAAAAAGGGATGCCCAGGCGCCCGGCCAACGCCTCGCCGATGGCGCGGCCGTTGCTTCCGTTTTCCCTGGCGATGGTGATCACGTAATTTTTCATAACGTTCCCTCCCTGAAACAGCAGCTTTTTTCACTTTCAGTATAGGCGAACGGAGCGCAAAAATCAACCGCTTTTCACGGTTTTCCCCGGTAAAAAACAAAGCGGCCGCGCCCATTCGTGGATGGGGAACAGACGCGGCCATGGCCGGCGCGAAGTGGGATGCGCCGGGAGTCTATTTTACCATGTCGAACGGTGTCGAATCAAGTTAAAAAGCCCGTCTCCCCTAAGATTCCGTTGTTTTTTGCAAAAAAGCACCGCTGCTGCAAAAAGCAGAGCAGTGCGCCGGGCAGCGCGGCCGCAAATCCGCCTGGCTTCCACGGCCGTAAATCAAAAAATTTGATTTTCCATGCCTGCCGGCGGCACAGGCAACACATATTTTGTAAAGTTGCCTCAACCGGTTCCTTTGTGTTATCATGAAACAAAACCAATGAGGAGTGAGGCACATGCGGCGTACGGACCGCGAGATCACAGATGCAGAAAAAATCACACAAATCATCCAGACCTGCCATTGCTGCCGCCTCGGCTTCTGCGACAACGGCGCGGTGTATATCGTGCCGCTGAATTTCGGCTACGCCGAGGAAAACGGAAAGCGGGTGTTCTATTTTCACAGCGCTAAAAGCGGGCGGAAGCTGGATCTCATCGCCGGGGCGCCCTCCGTCGGCTTTGAGCTGGACGTAAACTACGCGCTGGTAGAGGGCGAGGAAGCCTGCCGGCATACCGCCCGGTTTCAAAGCGTTATCGGCACGGGGCGCGTTTCCTTTGTGGAGGAGGCCGCGCAGAAAGAAGCGGCTTTGCAGGCTCTGATGCTGCACAATACCGGAAAAGACGGCTGGACGTTTTCCGGCGCGATGTTGGATTCCGTCCGCGTGTTTAAGCTGGAGGTCGAAACGCTGTCGTGCAAGGAGCATGAATGATTTTGCAGTAAAATCGTCCTTCCCGGTGGGTTCTCATAAGACAGTATTAGAAAACTACTAAATTACGGCATCTGTCAGGCAGGCGCGGTTTTTTGAAGGGGGTATCCTGTCATTCCCCATGCCTGAAAATCAAACTACTATCACCATTTAATACTCATGCGGTTCACCAAGAGACATACTAAAAAAATTGCTATGCTGTAAATCACACAAGGAACAGGCGCGTTAACGGCCTGTGAGGCAGGGTTCGGGGAAGCTTCTCAACAGGTATTTTTGCAGGGCTGACAGCCCCGCAAAACAGCAAGCGTGTCCATTTTGCGTTGCTTGCGGTTTCGTGCAAGGTGTAAACGCTACTAAAATAATTTGCAGAGCGCTATTGACAAACGAGATAATGGTGCATATACTGTTCACATCAAAACTTTTTAATATGAGGCAAACACATGAGAACTTACCAAGAAAGCGCAAGGGTGTTTAAAGCCCTGTGCGACCCAAAACGTCTTGCCATTTTGGAGCAACTACGCAGTGGCGAGAAATGCGCTTGTGTTTTACAAGAGCCGATGGATTTAACACAGTCTGGCCTATCTTATCACATGAAAATTCTATGTGATTCCGGGCTTGTGGTGAGTCGTCAAGAGGGTAAATGGACGCATTACCGCTTGAGCGAGACCGGCAAAGATGAAGCGGTGGAGTTACTACTGGCTCTTACCACACCGAACACAGAACGGGTATGTGAATGCCCCTCATGTGATAAATAAACGCCATCATAGCAAGATGGCGTTTATCTCGGCACTAAACATCAATTTTTTTTGATATGTTGTCCGGCAAATTGAAAGCGAGGTTTCTCTATGGGTGTGTGGCAATTTATCCAGGATCAAGTGTTCGGCATGAAATGGCTGAATGAGCTAATTGGCAAGGGCCTTTCCAAGCTGGGGCTGGATGTAGGGGAACGTATAGGAGGAAGTATTCAGTTTTTCTTCTATGATGTGTTAAAAATCACGGTGCTGCTCTGCCTTTTGATTTTCGTAATTTCCTACATTCAAAGTTACTTTCCGCCGGAACGAAGCAAGCGGATATTGAGCCGGTTCCATGGTGTCGGTGCAAATATCATATCTGCCCTGCTGGGAACTGTGACGCCTTTCTGTTCTTGCTCGTCCATTCCACTTTTTATCGGCTTCACCAGCGCAGGGTTGCCGCTGGGAGTTACATTCTCTTTTCTGATTTCATCCCCTATGGTGGACTTGGGGAGTCTTATTCTTTTAATGAGCATTTTCGGGGCAAAAGTTGCGGTCATCTATGTGATTGTCGGTTTAATGATCGCTGTGGCAGGCGGCACCTTAATTGAAAAACTACACATGGAACCGTATGTGGAGGAATTTGTCCGTGCTGCCGGCGGCGTGGATATTGAATCTCCTACCCTGACGAAACGGGAACGAATACAGTATGCCAGAGAACAGGTCGTTTCCACATTTAAAAAAGTATTTCCATACATTTTGGTTGGTGTGGGAATTGGCGCAATCATTCACAACTGGATTCCAGAAAGCTGGATTGAAGCGGTATTAGGCGGCAACAATCCCTTTGGTGTTGTTCTTGCCACGCTGGTAGGTATCCCCATGTATGCGGATATTTTTGGTACAATCCCGGTGGCAGAAGCCCTGCTCTATAAGGGCGCACAACTCGGCACAATTTTGTCCTTTATGATGGCTGTCACAACACTGAGTTTGCCGTCCTTGATTATGCTTCGCAAGGCTGTGAAGCCGAAGCTGCTGGCGCTGTTTATTGGTATTTGCACTATCGGTATCATCCTTGTGGGCTACCTGTTCAATGCGTTTCAATTTTTGCTTATATAATTTTCAGGAGGAATCAATTATGGGACTTTTTAACAAGAAAAAAGAAGAAACGAACTTCTGCTGCTGTGTGGGAAACTGCACCCCAAAAACAATGGCAAAAACAGAAGCGTCTAAGTCTGGCGTTGGGGTGAAGGTGCTGGGAAGTGGCTGCGTTAAATGCAAAACTCTGGAAAATGCTACCCGTGAAGCTCTTGTGGAATTGGGAATGGATACAACCATCGACCATGTAACGGACTTTTCACAAATCGCCGCTTACGGAGTTATGACTACTCCTGCGCTGGTTGTGGACGGGAAAGTCGTGTCTTATGGCAAGGTGTTAACAAAGAAAGAAGCTAAAACCATCATTGCGGATGCAAGGAGGTAACGCTGTGCTTTTCTATCCGTCTCCTTGGCTTTTCAAAAAAGCCACTCTCCAGGGCGGATAGAGATTGCCCAAGGATACGAAAATCATCGTAATACACAGCATTTGAAAATAACGCCCGTTTCTCCTGCGTCCGTACAGCTTTAAGCTGTGCGGGCGCTTTCCTATGCTCTGAGACACTTTGTCTCCAGGCGCCCCGCCTGCCTTTTGTTTCGATTCACCCAACCAAAAAATCAAAACGGAGGAATAAAATGCCAGCCATCAACCTGAAAGATTTTTTCTGCCGGTACACTACGGACAAGTTCATTGATGTTTCGGAAAAAGGTCCTGAAGAGCTTCGGACGGATAAGCGGTACGAGGCAACCCAGAGTATCCGAATCACTTATGCTCCGTGGGCTTTATTCCGCTGGAAGAGCTGACAAAAGCAGGAACGGCATGATTCATAGGCCATGCCGCTCCCCAAAACTTCACTCACTTTTTTATGGCACCCCGCCTAAGGCGCTGTTCCGCTTGTTTTCAAGGTGCCGGTCAACACAAAAAAGCGTCCGAAAACCGTATAAAACATAAGAAAACACCCATTGACGCCTAAAACACAGGAAAATCAGCCGCAGCGGCATTTCTACCTTTCCTCAACCTGCGGCTCCTGGATGCGGCCTATGACAAACATTGCCGTGACAAATAACAGGAGTGTGAAAACGAAAGGCAGACGGCGGTCCATACTGGAGAGCCACCCGGCCAGATAACCAAAAGGAGAGGAGAGGGCAACTGTGGAGGCCATGATAAGGGCATTCAGGCGTGCCCGTTCCTTCGGAGTGATGTTGAGCTGGAGAAGCGCGTCCTTACGCGGATTCACCAGCGCTGCCGCCACAGCGGCAATAAACACATACAACAGCACAAAGCCCAGTCTGTCCGCAGGAGAGAAGATCAGCACCAAGGCAGCCACGATGTACAACGCCAGCCCGATCCACAGCGGGATGCGAAATTTCGTGGCATTGATGCGGTGCTGAAGCCCTATCATAAAAATCAGCATGACAGCCGCGTTCAAAATGGGGAACAGCGCCAGAAAGTTTTCCGAAAGCCCCAGCCGCTGTGTCACATACAGACCAAAAAAGTTTGTGCTCACCATGTTGGTGACATACAGGATCACAGAAACAGCCACTGCTTTGAGCACACCCCTATTCTTCAGCATACCGGGAATCAACTGGCGGTATTCCCCCAGCATATGAAAAACAGATATTCCCCTTGTCTCTGCGCGCCGGATTTTGCCCTGCTTCGTTTCATGGCAAAACCGGAAGGTGATGAGCGTTTTCAGGATCATTGTCAGCGCAAAAAGAAAATACAGCACCCGTACTACCGGCACGATCGAATACGAACGGACGAACAGACCGGAAAGCGGCGCAAAAAAGATGGCCACCAATCCGCCAATATTTACCCAGGTATAGATTCCTACCAGATCCTTTGGGCATGCGTCCTCAATCAACAGGCAGTACCATGCCGTCTGATTGATCTGCTCAAAGCAATTCAGGATTGCAGCGGCCAAAAACAGCCAGAAATTGTTCGAAACAGCCCACACCAGGCAGGCCAGCCCCCATCCGAAAAAATCCCCCATCATGGTAGTGAATTTTCGTCCCAGCTTGTCAGACAAAATGCCCCCCAAAAAGGAAAACAACACCTGGACTGCCATCGTGACGGAGAGAATCAGGCCAATCTGCACATCTGTGATGCCCTGTGTGTACATATAAAGAGTGGCGAACGGTGCGATAAGGTTGTAAGGGACGCCCCACAGCGGTTCGATCAGCACAAGCGTACGCGGATTCCCCCCATTGTCGGCCAGCACCTGAATGAGAGGATGTGCCTTCAGACTTCTTATTTTTGATTCCAGACTCATATACAACATCCCGGCTTTATCCAAATTTCCCGCTTATTCTATCATACTTCCAAACAAACGGAAAGAGGGCACATTTCTTCTTCCTGGCATATTGTCTCCTTGCCCGCTCCGGGGATGCCTTATGGATGAGACGGGCAGCGAGCCCAAACCGTTGTGAGGACATTTACAGGTGAGCAGGCTGCATTCATGTAGTCTGTCCGCGGAAGGAGAACTGGCGAAGCGGCATAGGAAAAGCCGGGCATTGTGATATGCTCCCTCTATGAGAGACAGTGAAAAAGCAAACTGCCAACCAGGAAGGGAGCATTGCTGCGGCCAAAAAACGAAAAATAAGTTTGGAAAAGAAAGTGGAAATAGTGAAGGAATATCTGGGTAGCACAACCGCGGCATTTTAGCACCAATGGAGGAGCCTGAACATCTTCTCGCCGCATAATAAATATCCCCCGGCAAAGTCGGGTTTTTTTCATATGCGGGCATAGCCCTAGAATACTAGCACGCGCGTCACGTCGCGCAA
>OHBJ01003089.1_pt1 | contig 11040 bp, 14 predicted proteins | sample 1577241 | NCBI WGS metagenome assembly OHBJ01 (sample SAMEA3541594, study PRJEB24748) | human gut metagenome | biome: human gut; feature: human-associated habitat; material: faeces | place: China | collected 2012
TAGGTTCGCTATGCTTGCGATTGCGCCAATACCATATTATATAAGGTATCAGCAAAAGAAACAGAAATAAATATTCTATATTCGCAAACGTCATAATCTATGTTTCCTTTATGCAATCAAATTGTATATCAGCCACACAATCCATCCGAATAAGGCAAGCCCCGTGACAGAAAGAAGTACCAACGTCAGGCGCATATTCATGATGGTGCGCCGGCTCCTCTTCTGCTCTATCGTGATTTCATCAGGTACAGGCTTGGCGTTCGGATCGGCTTCAACCTTAGTCCGGTTGATAAACTCTATTGCATTCACCAGATTCATGTCGTTCTCATTAATCTGCGTATTGTATTTCGCAAATTTAACGAGGTCGGCTGTGGCGAACAAAGCGCGCAGTTCATCAAGCGACTCGTCTGTCTGTCCTTCCGTCAAACGGGCGATAATCTCGGACGAAGTCATCTCCATAGCATTGAATCCGTAACGGTTCTCTATATATGTACGCAATGTAGCGGTCAGACGGGTATAATACTCCTTTGAGTCTTCCTTGGCCCAGACCTTTTCTGCCTTGATTTGGTCGATTTCCTGCATGGCCTTGGCATGGGGAAGGAGTTTGGGGACCAGCTTGATAATCTTGATAATCGGTTTGTTGTCACGATAGCGGATATACAGATATGACAAGACGCTCTATGAAGAAAGCTAAGTATACTACTGAATGTGTAGGACATTTTGGACTCGCTGCCAAGTATTACTGTCATTTCACATCGCCTATCAGAAGATATCCTGATCTCCAGATTCACAGAATTATCAAGGAGAATCTTCACGGAGGTTTAAGTCCTAAGAGAGCTGACCATTATGATGCAATATTACCGGATGTTGCTGTCCAGACAAGTGCGATGGAGCGGCGTGCGGCAGATGCTGAAAGAGATACAGACAAGCTTAAAATGGCTGAGTATATGGAACAGTTTGTTGGAGAAACATTTGATGGAGTTGTTTCGGGTGTTACCGCGTGGGGCGTATATGTTGAACTTCCAAACACTATCGAGGGCATGGTTTCTATCAATAATATGAAGGGATTCTATACATTTGACGAGGAACACTATGAGATGGTAGGAGAACTTGGGAACAGAAGTTATAAGCTCGGACAGAAGGTTAAGGTTGTGGTTATAGGCACCGATAAGATACTAAGAACAATTGATTTTGCATTTGCATAGAATAGAATGGAGACTGACATGGCATCAAAAACAAGCGCATCAGGAAACAGACTTATAGCGAACAATAAGAAAGCTTATTTTGATTATTTTATAGAAGAGAAATACGAGGCAGGTATGGTACTTCACGGCACTGAGGTTAAATCAATCAGAGCAGGTAAGTGCTCAATTAAGGAATCTTATATCAAGATTGAGAATGGCGAAGTGTATGTATTAGGTATGAATATTACACCATATGAGAAGGGAAACATATTCAATAAAGATCCTTTAAGACCTAAGAAGCTGCTTCTTCACAAGAATCAGATTAATAAGCTTACTGGTGAACTTACAATTAAAGGTTACACACTTGTTCCTCTTCAGGTATATCTGAAAGAGGGAAAGGTGAAGATGGAAATTGGTCTTGGAAAAGGTAAGAAGAACTTTGACAAGAGAGATTCTATTGCAAAGAAAGACCAGATAAGAGATGCACAGAAGGAATTCAAGAACAAGAATCTTAGATTTTAGAAATATTTTATCAGTTTTGAATCACAAGTTCATTGACTTGGCATTATGCCAATGTTAATATAAATAAGCAGGTGAAACTGCTTACACACGGGCTAGTAAAGGTTTCGACGGGGATCTTGAAGCTGGTGAAGCTATCCGCAGGAAAGCGTCAAATTCCAAACTTAAATATAAACGCTAACGATAATTTAGCATACGCTGCCTAATTGCAGCAGTCTGACTTAAAGCACCTACACTTTAAGACCCAGGCTTCGAACATGTAGGAAACGACAGTATCAAAGCTTTGAGGTGCTGGTCGTATCATGAAGCTACTAAAGGTACAAGGGTGTTGATTCCCGTGCACCGGAGGGAATGTCAAATAATCAACTATGATAGTAGAAGAACAGGGAATGGGTTTTCGGACAGGGGTTCGACTCCCCTCTGGTCCATAGGGAAAAGGGAGTGAGGAAGCGTGAGCTTCTTCGCTCCCTTTTTCCTATGGACCAGAGGAAGTCTTATTAATGGATAAAACATGGCGTAGCCGGGTTTTTGGACAGGGGCGCACGAGGTCCGGTGGACCTCGGCTTTGCGCCGACCGGAGCGGAGCGAAGAATTCGACTCCCCTCTGGTCCATTTTTGATGCAAAATCCGAACTCTTTGAGTTCGGATTTTGTGCGTTAAGCATCTTATTAATTAATAATTCAGATGTTCTTTTATTAATATCCATATCCGTACAGATTTTTTGAAGTGGATGACCTTATATGTAACACGCTTGGTGGAATGTTAGGATTTGTTATGACACCTGTATTCGTATTCATGCTTCCTAAGCATGAGAGAATGGATGAGATTGCATATAAAAGAGGGCAGGTCGTTTCGGAATTCAGAAGAGCGGTTGCGTGGATTATTGACATTGTGGTTATAATATTTGATGGAGAGTGATGTAATTGCTTTTATAATGTCTGGAAAAATGCCATTCATGCCTTCCCAGAATTCATTTTCAATATTTGTCATAGTAATCCCCTTTGATTAGCTAATTAAAAGTTACGAACAAAAACTACATTAATTATAACTCAGTATACGGGCAAAAGTATACAAAAATAATTGAATTAAAAACATGAATATTATACAATCATTATAGCAATAGTAAAGATAAATTTACAGGGGAACGTGGAATGAGATTATTATCGGATATAGTGGAGTCAATCAGGCAGGTATGCAGATATGAGAAAACTGTCAGAGTAGATACCAAGGCACTTCAAAGTGTCATGATGATATTTGTATTAGTTATGTTGCTGATTGACATAGAGAATTTTAAGCTTGGTAAATATATTATCGGTGGTGTGACACTGGCAGTTGCAGTTATGAGTATAGTGCTTGTAATTGTATTAAAATACATTAAAAATGTATACAGGATATGTCAGGCTGCTGTTGTAGTATTTTTTATATTGGCAGTTATTATATCAATTGAAGGAACTAATGATGGCTTTTCACTATTATGGTTTTTATTACTGCCAGTCATAACACTTGTGCTTTTAGGCATGCCATTTGGTGCACCGGTGTGTATATTTTTTGGTTTGTATATTACGGTGTTATTCTGGACTCCTCTTAATAATATGCTTATATATAATTACACAAGGGATTATTTATTCTATTATCCGATTTTTTACTGGGGTTTCTGTCTTCTTGTAGTTGCCATGGATATTTTCTATAAGCTGTATCAGATAAGACAGGCGGACAATGAGAAAAATCTTGAAGCAGAAGTACTTGAAGCTGTAGAGGGGACTAAGAAACTTATGATTGATGCTGTTACAGCAATAAGCCAGATGCTTGATGAAAAGGATGTATATACACAGGAACATTCAAAGAGGGCTGCAGAGTATTCCAAGCTTATCGCAAAGAACCTGAAGGCGCATGAATTCACAGACGAAGAGATTTCACTGATATATAGAAGTGCCTTTCTGCATGATATTGGCAAGATTGCAGTTCCAGATGCGGTACTTAACAAACCTGCAAAGCTTACAGATGAGGAGTATGGAATAATGAAGAATCATACAGTCTGGGGCGGTCAGATATTATCTGGTCTGGAATTTCTTCCACAGGCAGATATGGTATTTTTGGTTCAGCTAAAAGAACTAAAATAAAAGCTTACAAACAAAAGTTTCATAAAATAGCATTTATCAAAATAATTTGCGTAATTCATCGCAAAATCAGAAAACAAACAACAAATTGCATAACATTTTATGGATAATTACATGTTGATAATTATTATTGATAATAGCAGTGGCAAAATCGCTAAAACTATAATATATTTATATAAACAGTAATTATTCTTAATAAGAATAATTATCATTAACTATAGCAATTCTGAAAAAAAATTTTAATTTTAGAGGCTCCAAAATATTGTTTTGTGCTATATTTTCACGAAATTTAACAAGCCTTGATGGAAATTAATCATGCTTAAAAAGAATATAGTTTTAGCTATTTTAATGTCTAGCCAGGTTGCTTTTGCAGCAGATAATTCGGCAGATATGAACGACAAAATCACTCAAATGCGAGGCACCATCGATAGCATCAATGGAGAGCTTACAAATCAAAGAGCCGCAATGAGTGATCTTAGAACTGATATTGAACGTTCTAACAGTAAGTTAAAGAAACAAATTTTTGATGAATTAAAAACAATTCAGAGACAGAATCAATCTTTATATGATTCAATGGTTTCAGAAAAAGAGCGTGACGGAGGCAAAATGAACGTCAAGCCACTGAGAAACTATGATCTTCAGACACCTGACGGCAAGATGATTTTAGGTGGAGAAGAGTATGTTTACGTTAAAGAAGCAAATGCAACCATTGCTGCTCGTATTGATACTGGTGCATCTCAATCATCTATTTCCGCTTCAAATGTAACTGAGTTTGAACGTAACGGAAAAAAGTGGTTACGTTTTGACGTTATTCACAATGACAGAACTATCGAAGTTGAAGCTCCTTTCGTTAAACAAACCAGATTAAGACAATCTTCTATTGAAGGCTACAGCTACAGACCAATCGTAAGATTAAATGTAAAGATAGGTGATTACTCAACTGCAGCTGAGTTCAACTTAATCGATCGCACCCAGATGCAGTACGCTCTTCTAATTGGTCGTACTCTGCTTACCGACATTGCAGTAGTTGATGTTTCAAGAAAAGATGTACAGCCAAGAGCTGATAAAAACGGTCTGCTCATTATCTGTACTGATGACTACAACGAAAATAAAAAGAATGGCATTGACGTCAACGAAAAATACGACAAGATGGTCAAGGAAAATAAAGGTGGTCAGAAAGCCTTCCCTGCACCAAATGATACTCAGAGCTTAGGAACCAATCCTGAAAGATCACTTCCATCTGTAAGCAATAAGATTGAAAAAGAGCAAGGAAGTCTTCCTAAAGAGAAAATAGATAAAAAGAAAGCTACTGCTGATAAAAGTAAGGATGCAGCACCAAAGAGCTCTGATAAAAAGAAGTCTGCAGAATCTGACAGTAAGAAAAATAACCACAAGAGTAACTAGTTAAGAAGGAATAATCATGGCTTCCCGCGGTCTGTTTTATTTTGTAACAGCAATTTTATTTTTGGCAGGTATTCTCCTAATTGCTTACCAAAGAATTACATTTGATATTCCTTTCGTTCCTAACGTAAAGAACGAAATTTGGACAGTTGAAGCAAAAGTAGAATTTGAGCCTGAATCTAAGAAAGCATCTGAAGTTGTATTAGCTCTACCTGCAGTTCAGCCAGGCTTTACTGCTTTAAAGCAAAACACTGCAAGTTTAGGTTATGGTGTTAACTACGTTCAAAGAGATGGTTCAAACTATGTTGAGTGGACCAAGCGTGACCCACAAGGTATGCAGATCTTATATTACAGATCTGATATTCTTGTAGATAAAGACGCAACCGACTCTTCAATGATTGTACCAGCCCTTGAGCAGAACACAGAGCAGGAGCCTTATGCAACTGCTATGAGTGAGATTGCACAGACTGCCCTGCAGCGCAGCTCAAGCCCATTCTCATTTGCAACTCAGGTTATTCATGAAATCAACCAAGATAGCGAGATCAACTCTTTACTATTCACTAAATATAAGAGAGCAGATCTTCTAGTTCACATTCTTCAGGTTGGTAAAGTTCATGCAAGAACCGTCGGTGTGCTAGAGCTTCGCGATCGTCCCTAAACATACATTTGCAATAGGCGGACAATACATTTTCCCGCTGCGCAAGAACGCTATTCTGGACAACATCACCCTGGATGCCAACTATCGCGCTGCCGGCCGCATTTACTGGACAGAACAGAACAATGCCAGTCAGGCACTTTACGGCACATTGAACGGCCGACTCAGCTTGAACAAGGGTAACGGACAAATCGGTTTCTGGGTAAACAATGCCTTAAACAAAGATTATCAGGCTTTCTACTTTGAAACAATGAGCCGTGGATTCGCACAAAAAGGACGTCCCGTACAAGTGGGAATTGACATCCGTTGCCGCTTCTAAAAAGCGCAAGAATATTAAAAACAGAACGCTTCGACGTTTGAAACAAGACGCAAGTCCGTTTCAAGTAAAACGCAAGTACATTTAAGACAAAACGCAAGGAGGTTTCAAAACAAACGTCCTTGCGTTTTTTACATTGATATAAATCCCTCTTTAAAACAGCAGAAAGCCATTAAATTCCAGTCAAATATCCTTTCAATGCTTCCACATATTCGGCCATAGCTTCCCGCCCTTTTGAGGTCATCCGGCAAACAGTACGAGGTTTCTTGCCCACAAAACTTTTTTCCACCTCGATATAACCGGCTTCGCTCAACTTGTCAAGCTGCACACTAAGATTACCTGCCGTGGCATTAGTCTGCTCTTTCAGGTACACAAAATCAGCCTCGTCCACAGACAAGAGTACCGACATCACAGCTAGACGAAGCTGTGAATGAAGCAACGGATTCAGTTCTTTCAACATACGTTACGGGCCTTTCGGTTTAAATAATGGCCGGGCAACACCATCATGACCACAAACGACAATCCAAAGTACAGATACCAGTCAATGGTAACAGCCTGATGAAGGGTATAGGCCATCAGCATGTAAATGGCAAAACAAAAGCCTACCAGCGGTGACCACATCACGACTCGGCTACGGATGATGATTCCCGTAATGGAAACTCCGATACCGCTATAAAGCAGAGAAAGGGGCAGCATCAATGAAAAATTGACTCCTCCGTAGTGGAATGCCAGCAAAGACATGATGACTACGGTCAGCACAAACAGGCTGCCTATCACTTTCCAGACCTGCAGAATGGCACGGTCGGTATACGTAATTACCGAAGGAGTTTCCTTGCGCTGCATGCGAAGCATAAAGCCCCAGAACAGAAACATACTGAACCAGCCGATGCTCCAGCGAGCATCGCCCGTATAGTACACCAATAAAAACAACAGTACTGAAAGCGCCGCAGTAAAATATCCCCAGTAAAGAAACTGGTTTCCACTGCCCACTTCCATATTCTTCCGAGTAGAACGAATCATTTGTGAAATCAGTTCCAGGCTTTCTTGTTCTGATAATTTCTTTTCTTCCATAAGGCAATCAGTTTTAGGTTTTAAATTCAACATGGTTTATTTTATAAACCATAAAGCGAAAAATAAAGGCAAGGAGGCGCGCTTCTCTCTTGCTTTAATGCAAATATAAATAAGTTTATTTTATAAACCAAATAAAACAGCAGGAAAATAACAGAAAAAAAGCCGCTCCAATCTTTACGACTGAAACGGCTCATATAGAATAAAAAAGATGTACTTACTTATTTCTGCAAGTCATTCTCATTCACTAGCAACTTACCTTGGTATTCTCCGGTCAACGTACGCAGGAAGGATACCATCTGTGCGACTTCCTGTGTTGACAAATCCACGCCTACCTCGTACTTAGCCATGGCAATGACGGCATCTTCCAGCGTAGCCTGTGTTCCATCATGGAAATAAGGTGCAGTCAATGCCACATTACGCAATCCGGGCACTTTAAAGCGATGACGGTCTCTTTCGTCTTTTGTTTCCTTGAAACGGCCATTGTCTTCTATGGTCAGTTCCGTACCACGGTCGGCAAAGTAATCATGCTTGATGCCGAGCAATTCGTACGACTGTCCACCCATATTCTCACCTACATGGCAAGTGGCACAGTTGTATTTCTTGAACAAATCATATCCGGCCAGTTCTTCAGCTGTCAGAGCTGCATTATCCCCTTTCAGGTACTTATCGAAACGTGAGTTCGGTGTAAGCAAGGTTCTTTCAAACTCCTGAATGGCATCTGTAATGTTTGCCTGATTGAAACCGTCGGGATACACTTCCTTAAATGCCTTGCTGAAAGCTGCATCCGCATTCAATTTCTCGCAAATCTCATCAAACGACTTGCAAGCCATTTCTACCGGATTCAAAGGAGGACCAGCTGCCTGATCGGCCAATGTAGCGGCACGTCCGTCCCAGAACTGCACGAAATTATAATGTGCATTATATACAGAAGGAGCATTTACTCCACCAAACTGACCTCCTACTCCTTCAGAGAACTGCTTGTTGTCTACTCCACCGGTATTCAATCCGTGACAAGACGAACAAGATACAGTATTATCGGCCGACAGACGTACGTCGTGGAACAACAGATTACCTAAAATCACCTTCCGCATATCTACCGGAACGGAATCCTGAATCGGACGGATGGTCTCATTGCTCCACTGTGCATGAGCCAGCTGATTGGGATAGAAGGCTGCACGCTGTGACTTCACCCACGAAAGTGCCATCTGTTTTTCCGTATCATTCAACGAAGCTCCCCAATGTACCAGATAATATTTGGCCATAGGCATAGTACCGTCCAATATCACCTTCTCTACTTTTGCCAAATCTACCTCGCTGACTTTCTCTCCTTTTTTCAAGGCTTCTAACATCGGAGTCATGTCGAAAGAGCGGTAGGCCAGACGAGCATCTTCCTTGACCAGCTTTCCGGCAACCGGCAGACTGGCATAAAACGGTAATTCCGGATTGGCAGTATGACAAGCCATACATCCGCTGCTCGCAATGATTTCTTCCACCTGAGCACTACTTTCCAAACTGGCTGAGGGAGGACGGTTCACCACCCGATAGGTTGCGGCCAATACCGCAGCTACCACCAGCACTGAAAAAATGATTTTTGTTCTTTTCTTCATAAGAAACTGATTAGATTTTAATAACTCAATAAATATCTCACACGTTAAAATACTAAGAACGGTTGTATAAATGCACGCTTTGCTGTGCGGCAGGAAGGTAATTCACTCCATACCAGCACATCTGTAGCGAAAGGAAAGACACAATCAGTATCCAATACAGCGTACGCGGAGTATTCCTGCGGAACAAGCGCAGATGTACGTACAGCAAATAACCTGTCCACGTAACTGCTGCCCAAGTTTCTTTCGGATCCCAGCTCCAATAATGTCCCCAGGCCGCTTTTGCCCAAATTGCTCCGGTCAGCATACCGACTGTCAGAAAGGCCAATCCTGCATAAACTAACTTGTCGGCGGCTTCAAGGTAATTCTCCCGATGCTTGTAAAGTCCCATACAGGCCAAAATAAACGCACAGCCTAATACAGAATAGGAAAACATATACACCGTGACATGAGGAACAAACCACGGGCTTTGCAAGGCAGGCATGAGGGACTGGTCATGAATTTCCGGTTTCAGAATATTGATAATCGCAAATACCGCACCTACTACAGTGGAAAAAGACAATATCCAGGGGTACTTCCAACGAAGATAGGTCAGCAAGCCGGATATACCCATAAAGAACGAATACCACAATCTGGTCTCGCCCATGGTGCGCAAAGGAGGACGCTGAAGGCTTAGCCAGAATCCGGTAATAAAGGCGGCAAACACCAGTATACCTGACAAGGTCAGCCCAATAGCCCATCGGCTCCGCTCTTTAGAGAACAAGGCAAAAACCGCTCCGGCTCCCCATAAAACGATGGCAGGCAGGGCAAACAAATAAAAATTATCCCACGTAATCATTCAAGAATAGTGTTAGTTATATATAAAGTCAGTCAACAAGTTCACTTACAGATTTACTCATCTGCTTGTCTGGCCCTGCCAGAAAGAGCAGTAACCCTCCGCACAGCATCATCACAATGCCCAACAGCATGACGTATTTCAGCGGCTCACGCACAATCTGCACTACGCAGTATTCCGGTTCGGCAGAATGCACATCATAGGAAGTCAGGTAATAATCTTCTACCCAGCTTGCCGAATAGGGCTGGTTTACTTCCAGATGTATCGGTTTTCCGTCCATTGACACTTCGGCAAAGAAGCGGCGTGGCGTACCATTGGGATAATGCTCTATAGTAAAGTTTGTCAGCTGCAACGGTTTTTCCAGGTATACCACATTTCCCCCGGAGGTAAAAGCTTCATTGTTCGGATTAGCCCGAAATACCGGAATGCGTAAGGTCTGTTCCTCTGCACTTCCCATAAATCCGGCAAAGAGCGCCAGCCACAATCCGGCATGATTCAGCATAAAACGCCACCGATTACGCCCCGGCGTGAAAAATCGTCTTACGGTAATCATTCCCAAATGAGTCAGCAACCCGAATAATCCGGTAACAAAAATCCAGGAAGACATAAAATTATAGCAACCCAAACGAGAAAATAAACCCGACTTCTCTGCAGCCTCTTGCGCAGAAAGCTGGGGAAACAAGCCTATCACCAGACAACCGGCCAAAAACCAGCCTAATGTCCAGCAGGTACATTGCGGGGAAAGCCACAGACGGACAGCTTCCGAATGACGCTTCTCCTTATAGCCATATCCTATCAATGCAATCCACAGTAAGGCTAAAATAGCATCTAATGGAAAAGCAAAAAAGGCAAACGGAAAATTGCCAAAAACACATTGGGCTGCCACAGACAGCAGCAATAATAAAATGAATAGTAAGTTAGTCTTTAAGTTCATTCATCAGTCGTTGGTGAAATATGTGCAAAGATAGAGAGTTTATTTAATACTGCAACAAAATTGTAAAGATAACAAATCTTTTTCCCTGCAAAATTCGGAAAAAAGATTTGTTATCCTCCTTTTTTAATGCTCCCGACGCATTCTGTGGCCATATATGGTAATGACCACGAAACAAACGAGCGGAAGTACAAACGACAGATTCACTGCAGGCATCCCCCACAAGGTCTTGCAATCAATGATAGCGGCCTGCAAAGGAGGAAGTACCGACCCGCCCAGAATAGCCATAATCAATCCTGCGGCACCAAACTTGGCATCATCGCCCATTCCTTTCAATGCGATACCGTAAATGCTTCCCGGTGCTGTAAAGCATGGCCTCAGACAGGGTTGTCTTTCCCGCATCTACA
>OHBJ01003095.1_pt1 | contig 11034 bp, 9 predicted proteins | sample 1577241 | NCBI WGS metagenome assembly OHBJ01 (sample SAMEA3541594, study PRJEB24748) | human gut metagenome | biome: human gut; feature: human-associated habitat; material: faeces | place: China | collected 2012
ACAAGGAATGGATAAATTGGTAGTCCTTGCCTATGATCTGGCAGCGGTGCTGATTATTCTAATGACAATCGCGTACAGCGCCCAGCGTGGGTTTGCCACTGGAGTTGTCCGTCTGATCGGTCAGCTGGCAGCCTTTTTTGGCGCGGCATACCTGTCCAGATGGGGCTCGGAAATCATTTATAATCAGTTTTTTAAGACGGAGGTTACAGCATTTTTAAATCGCAACCTCCAAGGAGGACAGCTTTCGGACATTGTGGCTCAGCTTCAGGCTGGTGTGGAGCAGCTGCCGAGGATATCCGCTAACATCTTGGGGATGGCGGTGGATACCGATGCAATTTCCCAGGCACTTTCGGGCGGTGTGTCCGAAGTGACCGCCGCACTGGAACAGATGGTGATTGGTCCGGCAGTGCGGGGATTCCTTTCGGTTGCGCTGTTTACCATCATCTTTGCAGCATTGGGAATCTTTGTGCGCCTGTTGACTTCGGCGGTTCATTTTGTGTTCCGTTCGCCGATTTTGTCCCCGATCGACCGCTTTTTGGGCGGTGTGATGGGATTCTTGCAGGCATCGCTTAACCTGTATCTGATCTGTGTTGTGCTCAAGCTGGTGTTTTATTTTATCGGAAGCATGAAGTACTGCAATCAGGGAATTATCATGGACACGCTGATTTTAAGCAAATTCTATGCGTTTGACCCACTGACCTTATTTGCTTAACCAATGTTTGTGTTGTGAAGCAGTTGTACTACAAAGCATTTGTGTTACAAATAGACAGAACTTTTTCATGACTTGTTCATAAAATAAGATTATAATGAATAGAAAGCTTGGAGAAGCTTCTGTTAGAATTATAAATGTTGGTTTCCTGAAAAAGAAAGGATGTTATATAGATCGATGAATGAAAATATGTTGTGTTCCAGATGTAAAAAAAGGATGGCAGTTGTGTTCATCACCCGTATGGAGGGGGACAAGTCCATCAATGAAGGACTTTGCATCAAATGTGCCAAAGAGATGAACATTAAGCCGGTGACCGATCTTGCCGCAGAAGGAACCCTGAGCGGTATCGTACTTCAGCAGGTGAGCCAGCATCTTGGGGCTGGTCAGGTCGTTGATTGCGACGACCTCGTAACCCTCAGCATCAAACATCTGACGGAAAGCCAGACGACCAATACGACCGAAACCATTGATAGCAACTCTAACAGCCATGTTAATAGTACCTCCTAATTATTTTACCCATAATCGGATAAATCACGGTATCTTTATTTTAGACCAAAACGCAGAAAGTTTCAAGTGTCTGCCAAAAAATTAACAAGACATTCACTGCATTTTTTGCTTTTGTACGATTTTAATTCCTTTCATTCCCTGCTTTTCGGCAATTGCGCCAACAGAGTGCCAACATTTTTGTCAGCTCTCCCCGTTCAAGCAGGCTGCAACGCACGCTCCGCCAATGCCGCCCACGCAGCAAAGGCCCAGTCCGGCAAAGATCTCCGGCCAGACAGCCGGTGCGGCCCAGCTCAGGCCGCTCATCAAAACCAGTACATAGGGCAGCTGCCAGCACAGGCAAAGTGCAAATGCGGCAAGCCCGGCTGCGCACAGTGTTTTGCCATTGCCCGGCTGCGGGACATGCAGCGCCCGGGCCAGCGCTGCCAAAAACACCAGTGCCGCAAGCGCCTGCCACACCGCCGCTGTAGGGGTCACGCGGTGCCAGCTGGAGCTGTTCTCCATAAAGCGCAGCAGCACGTTCCAGTAGAACAGCAGACTGCCCGCCACGGCCAGATACAGCCCACCAAAGGGCTTTTTCCACTCGTTGGGGCTGAGCCAGCAGCGGCCCATGGTGCTGAGCCACGCGGAGCACAGGCATTCCAGAATGCACCGCACAAAGCCGCCCAGACCGGAAGCTGCGCCCAGCGCGATCTGTGCACCCGCTGCGGCCAGAAAACATACTGCACCGACAAAAGCCAGAATACCGGCCAGCGGCCTGCGGCTACGCACCGCTTCCGAGTGGGAAGGCTGTGTACGGCCCACAAGCACTGCAGCCAGCACCACGATACCCAGTGCCAGATAGCGCCACCACACCGAGCCGACCACGCACAGACCGGTGACGGCATCGGTGCCAAAGGCAAGGTCTGCCGCGCGCAGCACGCCCAGCAGAATGCTCAGGATAAAAACGAACAAAACAGAAGGATTCATCAGCGTTCCTCGATCGGCTTATATTTCTGGCGCACGCCCAGATACTTGTAAGCGGGACGAATGATACGGTTGGCGAATACCACCTCTTCCACGCGGTGTGCACACCAGCCGGGCACACGGGCAATGGCGAACAGCGGGGTGTAGATATCCTCAGAGATGCCCAGCATGTTGTAGATCAGGCCGCTGAACAGGTCCACGTTGGCGCACACCGGCTTGGTACTGCCCTTTTCCTCGGCAAAGATGCCGGGGGCCAGCCGTTCGATGCTGCACAGCATATTATACTCTTCCTCAAAGCCTTTGTCGTAGGCCAGATGGCGGGCGCGCTGCTTCAGGATCACCTCACGAGGGTCGCTGATGGTGTACACCGCGTGGCCCATGCCGTAGATCAGGCCGGAGCCATCGCCCGCCTGCTTGCGCAGGATGCGGCGCAGATACTCGCGCACCTCATCGTCGTCCTCGGGGTTTTCCACATGCTTGAGGATATCCTTCAGCTGACGGTTCACCATCAGGTTGGCACCGCCGTGCTTGGGGCCCTTCAGTGCACCGATGGCCGCCGCGATTGCGGAGTAGGTATCGGTGCCGGAGGAGGACAGCACACGGGCGGTAAAGGTGGAGCAGTTGCCGCCGCCGTGGTCGGCGTGGACCAGCAGGCACATATCCAGCAGTTTGGCTTCCTCGTGGGTGAACTTCTGGTCCGGGCGGTAGGTGCTCAGGATGTGCTCCGCGGTGCTCTGGCCGGGCTTGGGCATGTGGAAGAACATGCTCTGCTTGTCATAATAGCGGCGCTTCATCTGGTAAGCGTTCACCATCATGGTGGGCATACTGGCGATCAGGTTGATGCTCTGGTTCAGGATATTCTCCAGCGTCAGGTCCTCGGCGTGCTCGTCGTAGGAATACAGGCCCAGCACACACCGCTGCATCTTGTTCATAATATTGGGCGAAGGAGCATTCATGGTATCCATAAAGCCATCGGGCAGGGCGCGGTGCTCTGCCAGCAGCTCACAGAAATCGTCCAGCTGCTCCTGGGTGGGCAGGCTGCCGAACAGCAGCAGCCAGATGACCTCTTCAAACACAAAGCGATCGTTGCGGTAAGCCTCGTTCACGATCTCGTTGATGTCCACACCGCGGTAGATCAGGCGGCCCGGAATGGGAATGACATGCCCCTCCTGATCCTTTTTGTAGCCCACAACGTCGCAAACATTGGTCAGCCCTGCCAGCACACCGGTGCCATCCGGGTTGCGCAGGCCGCGCTTGACACCGAGACGCTCACTCGTCTCCGGGTCGATGTAGTTGTTTGCCAGATACTCTTCACACAGCGTCCGCATGGTCTGCGGGTCCAGCGACGCTACTCCTGCATGGGTATAGTTCATGCGCGATTTTCCCCTTTCTCTTATTTCTCTCTTATATACTTTCCGGCCATCCACCATGATGGCACACCCTTATGATAGCGCTTTTGTGAAGTAAATTCAAGTCTTGGATGAAATGTGCGCTTTTTCACCCCGCCGGGCTGGTACACTATGCCCAGAAAAATGCCTGTCCGGGAGGGAAAACTACGATGAAAAAGACATTCTTTCTCCTCTGCGCCCTGCTGCTGGTGCTGGGCACGCTCCTGCCGATCGCCGGTTACCGGCTGACACTGGCGGTGTTCGGCCCGGCACAGGGGGCTTCTTCCGCTCCCCTGCCGGACGCTGCAGCTTCGGAAGCCGCCCCGGACAGCGCCGCCGTGCCGCCCTCCGATCAGGACAGCGAGAGCTTTCTGCTGGCCGACCAGAGCGCCGGGGCCGTGGTCTCGGTACCCCGGCGGGACTATCTGATCGGTGCCGTGGCGGCGGAAATGCCCATCAGCTGGCCGGACGAGGCGCTCAAGGCGCAGGCCATCGCGGCCCACAGCTATGCCCTCTACTGCCGCGACCATGCCGCCGAACCGGCTTCCGGCTGGCTGAGCGTGGACCCCGTCCGGCGGCAGGGATACTTAACAGATGCAGTCCTCCGCAGCTACTGGGGCACCGCCTATGAGGAAAACTATGCCCGCCTCTCGGCGCTGGTGGACAGTGTGCTGACCGATGTGCTCTACTATGGCAACGCCCCCGCCGGGACAAGCTACTTTGCCATCTCCAACGGCATGACTGAAGCCAGCGAAAACGTCTGGGGCACCGCCCTTCCCTATCTTGTGGCCGTGGACAGCTCCACCGACCTCAATGCGGACAACTACCTTTATACCGTCCAATTTACCGCCGAGCAGATGCAGCAGACTCTCGCCGGGCTGGGCCTGCTCCCTGACCCTGCCGCACCTGCCAACTGGTTTGGAGAGGCCGCGCTCACCCCTTCGGGCTATGTAGCCTCCCTGCCCGTCTGCGGGCAGAGCATCACCGGTCCGGCCCTGCGCAAAGCGCTTGGCCTGCGGAGCGCCTGCTTCACGGTGCAGTATCAGGAGGGCAGCTTTCTCCTCACCACCAAGGGCTATGGCCACGGTGTTGGTCTGAGCCAGTGGGGTGCCAAGGCGCTGGCCGAACAGGGACAGAGCGCGGAGGAAATTTTGGCACACTATTTCCCGGGGACAGAGCTGCGGAGGTGAACGGGCTCACCCTCTCCGTCATCGCTTACGCGATGCCACCTCCCCCAAAGTGGGAGGCCTTGGCAGTAAATGCAAGGTTTGCGGTTTTGTCAAGAGCTCTCCCTTTGGGAGAGCTGGACGCGAAGCGGCCTGAGAGGGTGAGGATGCTAACAAAAAAGGCAGCTGACCCAACGGCCAGCCGCCCAAAAGATCAATATTCAGCCAAACAGGCTCGTCCACCAATCCTGACTGCTGCTTTCCTCACCAGCAGCGACTTCAGTCTCCGCCGTGGTCTCAGTTTCCGCGGCAGCTTCCTCCGCCTGCACAGCCTCTTCCAGAAGCTCCAGACCATCGTCATTGCCATCCTCGGTGATGTACCAGTAGCAGGACGCGCCGCCAATGGAGATGCTGGCGGCAGACAGCGGCACACGGCCGGAGGCAACCCCATTGGAAGGATCGGAACAGTAGAACACGCCGTCGGTGTAGTCCGTCAGGAGCACGGCATGGGGTCTGGTGCGGTCGTACAGCACGATGCCCTCCGGATGCTCTGCCAGAATGGAGACCAGCGCTCCCGTCTTGGCCGCCTTGCCCGAGGGCAGGGTCGCATAACCCACATGCATATCGTTGTATGTAAAGCTGTGGGAGAGCCCGCCTGACCAGGCCGTGCTCTTGATGCCGTTTTCGGTCACATCCACCCAGCTGTCCATCCCGTCCAGATAGGCCCGGCGGCGAAGCATCATTGCGGCAGAGGCCAGGGTGCAGGTGCCGCCCCGGCTCTGTTTGAAGTAGAACCCAACATCAACGTTCAGGTCCACGGCCAGTGCCCCGGGGAGCAGCACGGCCATCAGGGCCATCGTTGCAAGCAGGGCAGCGAGAGTTTTCCGAAGTTTGCTTCCAAAGTGCTTGGCTGTTTCCACGTCAGTATCCTTTCTTCACAAAAGAGCGTTTCATTCACTGGTGTAAAGTATATCATCCTGTTACTCTTTTGTAAACACTTTTGCAGCCATTTTCTCAATATTTACACGCTTTGGTCACAATTCAAGGGCAGATTGCACAACCGTGCAGTGAAGTGGTTGGTTATTTGCTACAAAAGTCCGGAAAAGTTTTTCATCGTGCTTCCCACGCCTTCTCTCAACTGCCGGTTTCTTTTTCAACGCAATTATGGTATAATCTGCCTTGAAGTTGAATTTTCAGGAGCATTTATATATGAAAGCAACCATCGTCATCCCCAACATCAACGGCAAAGGCTGGCTCAAGGACTCCATCGAGTCGGTCTATGCCCAGACAGAGCAGGATTTTGAGCTCATCATCGTGGACAACGGTTCCACCGATGAAAGTCTGGAGCAGGCCCGCAGCTACTGCGGCCGCCCCAACTTCACCCTGATTGAAAACGGCACCAACACCGGCTTCTCCCACGCCGTGAATCAGGGCATTGCCCGGGCCAAGGGCGAGTATGTGGTCATGTTCAACAACGATGCCTTTGCCGAGCCCGGGTGGCTGGCCGAACTCATCCGCACCGCCGAGACCGATCCCAAAATCTTTGCCGTGCAGAGCCTGATGCTCCGCCACTTTGAACGGGAGCTGGCCGACGATGCCGGTGATTACGTCACCTGGATGGGCTTTGCCTGCAAGACCGGCGACGGCCGCCGGGCCAGCCGCTACACCAAACAGAAGCGCATCTTCTCGGCCTGCGGCGGCGCGGCGCTCTACCGCAAGAGCATTCTGGAGGAGATCGGCACCTTTGACGAGAACTTCTTCGCCTACTTTGAGGATGTGGACCTGAGCTGGCGTGCCAACAACGCAGGTTACAAGTGTGTCCTCTGCCCCACCGCCAAATGCTACCACATCTGCGGTGCCAGTACCGGCGCGGTGAAGTACAACGCCTTCAAGAGCCAGCAGAGCGGCCGGAACAGCATCCTGCTCCCCCTCAAGAACGAGCCGCTGCTCATGCTCATCCTGAACTTTCTTCCGCTGGCGCTGGGCTATCTGCTCAAGTGCTACAAGTTCCACAAGCAGGGCTTTGGCGAAGCCTGGGACAAGGGAATGCACGAAGCCTTTGCCCTGCTCAAAGAGGGACGGCTCGGCAAGCGCCCCTTCCGCCTGAAGGACCTGCCCAACTATATCCTCATGGAGCTGTGGATGATCTGGAACATGGTGCCCTACCTGTGGTATCGTCTGGTCGTGGTCAGGTTTGATCTGAAATAATCTGGAAAACAAAAACACCCCTGCGTGGAATGCTTCACACATTCCGTGCAGGGGTGTTCTGTCAGATTTCGGTTTTCGGTTATGCCGCCGGGCTCTCAGAGGAAGCCTCGACGCTCTCAGCCGGGGTGCTCTCCGCCGCCTCTTCCACCGGGGCAGCCCCGTCAGCAACGGCGCTGGCGGCGGCAGAATCGCCTGCGGTTGCAAGGATGGCATCGTTGACCTCGCTCTCAGCCAGCGGGGCAGGCTCCGCGGCAGAGGCTGCACTGTCGGCAGATTCAGGCTTGGTCTCGCTGTCGGTCAGGCCGGTCAGGTACCAGCTGCCGCTCTGGCGGCTGAACAGGTAATCCATATACTTGGTGGGCGTGTCGGACGAGGTGTTCAGGATGCTGTCATCACTGCTCTGGGTGGGAATATAGCCCACGGTAACGTGGAGCAGGCCGTCCTTCTTGAACAGTCTGGTGACGGTAGCGCGGAAGGTACCCACGCTGCCGGTGACGGGGATCTTATAGCACTGGGTCGTCTCATCGAACTCGACAGTCATGTCGTCCATCTCAAAGCTCTTGTGGGTCAGCTTGAAGCTGGGGCCCACCAGCTTTGCCAGATAGGCATCCACATCCACCGAGGGCAGCAGCAGCTGTTCGGTGTCGGGGTCCGTATTGTAGTTGTCAAAGCTTCCCTGGGTCTCCTGGATGCTGTACACGCAGCCCCAGACGGCGGCTTCGCGCAGGGTCAGGTCATCGATGTTCTCGATGCCGTCAAAGGGCAGCGGGTCGAACAGGACCAGACCTTCCAGCCGGTCCTCATATTCCGCTTTCTGCTGGGTGTCGTCAAACAGGGTGGCCACACCCTTCACACCGGCCCGCACGACCGTTACAATGCCCACCAGCGCCAGCACGGCGATCAGCAGGCCAAGGGTCTGCCGGGCGCGGCGGCGGTGGAGCCGGGCGTGTTCTTCCGGGGTCATATAGGTTTTCATATCGTTATCGTCTCCTAAATCAGGTCATCTTTTGGGGAAATACCAGCTTTCAGTATACCACAAACTGCCCGCCGGTGCAAAACCCGGGGCGTGGATTTTTTGTGAAAGTGCGATTTATTCCCACGTTTTCCAGATCTCGGGCTGGTAGCCCACGGTGGCCTTTTTGCCGTTGCGCACGATGGGCGTTTTGAAGAGCTGCTGATTCTCGAACAGCTTGTCCTCCTTCTGCCAATCCACCAGTGCATCCAGCAGGGCCAGCATCTGCTTATCCTTTGCCGCCGGGTTCACCAGCTGCTCCCAGCCGCCCAGCGCACGGGCCACGTTCTCAAACTCGCCCCGGCTCATCTCTTTTTCCTTCAGGTCGATCATCTGGAACTTGATGCCCCGCTCCTTGAAATAGCGCTGGGCCTTTTTGGTATCAAAGCACTTGCTGGTGCCAAAGATCTGAATGTTCATCGTTTTTCCTCCTGGATCCTGTGTGCTCTATTGTATCATATCTGCCGGAAAAAACCTAGGGATAATTCATCTTCTTTCCGTCCATACTTGCTTTATCACAAGCCGACCCTGAGATTGAACGAAGGGCTGGCCATTTCAGAAAGAGAGGAACTTCCCATGAAAGCATTCGTTGACCCCGATCTCTGCATCGGCTGCACCCAGTGCACCGGGATCTGCCCCGAGGTGTTCCAGATGACAGGCATCCTGGCCGTCGCTGTGCCGGGCGAGCTGCCGCCCGACACCGTACCCACTGCCGTGGAAGCCGCACAGGCCTGCCCGGTGAGTGCCATCACCATCTCGGAGTAACACCTTCACCTGCCTTCCCAACACGGGAGGGCATTTTTGTTTTTTCTGCAAAAATCCCCCGCTGGCCCCCATTTTGTGTTATACTATAAATTGAGTTATAATGCAATGGAGGAGACTGACTATGCGTTTACTGGTCATTGACGGCAACAGCATTGCCAATCGTGCCTTTTACGGCATCAAGCTGCTGACCACCAAGGACGGCCGCTATACCAATGCCATCTTCGGCTTTTTGAATATTATGAATTCCCTGCTCCGGGAGTGTGAGCCCGACGAGGTGGCCGTGGCCTTCGATCTGAAGCACCCCACCTTCCGCCACGAAATGTATGACGGCTACAAGGGCACCCGCCACGCCATGCCGGACGAGCTGGCCCAGCAGATGCCCATCCTGAAAGAACTGCTCACCGACCTGGGCTACCGCCAGGTATCGGCAAAGGGCTGGGAGGCCGACGACATTCTGGGCACACTGGCCGCTGCCTGCGAGGCCCGCAGGGACGACTGCTTTCTGGCCACGGGAGACCGCGACAGCCTGCAGCTGGTGAGCGAGACCACCACTGTACTGCTGGCCACCAGCGCCATGGGCCGCAGCAAAACGGAAACCATGGATCTGGATGCCATCCACGAAAAGTACGGCATTGAGCCCAAGCAGCTCATCGAGGTGAAGAGCCTGATGGGCGACACCTCTGACAACATTCCGGGCGTGAAGGGCATTGGCGAAAAGACAGCCATGACTCTGGTCAAGAACTTCGGCACCCTGGACAGCGTGTACGACCATCTGGACAGCCCGATCATCAAGCCCCGGCAGCGGGAAAATCTGCTGGCCTGCCGGGAGGATGCCTACCTCAGCCACACGCTGGGCACCATCCGCACCGATGCTCCCATCGACACAGCGGAAGGGGCCTACAAGGTGACCGAGGGCAACAAGCCCGCCGCTGTCCGTCTGATGCAGGAGCTGGAGATCCAGACCCTCATCACCCGGTTCGGGCTGGACGGCATCGTTCCGGAACAGGACCCCGATACCCTGCCAGAGGTGGACGCAGCCATTGCGTCCCTGCCCGCAGAACCCTCCGGCCACTATCTGGTGGCCGCGCGCCCTGCTGTTCTGGGCAAAAAGAGCGCGGTCGTGCAGCCGGAGGCCTGGTACGCCGTGCAGGACACCACCGTGTATCCCCTCTCCGAGGAGGAGCTGGTCTCCCTGCTGGACGACCCCAAGGTGACGCTGGACGTATTCGATTCCGCCCCCCTCTACGCCAGAGCCATGGCCGCAGGCAGCTGGGGCAGCAGCATCGTCTGGGACGGCAAGCTGGCCGCCTACTTGCTGGACGCTTCCGCTTCCCACTATCTGCTCACCACCCTTGCCACCAGCTACCATGCAAGATCGGCGTTCTCCTGTGAGGAGTACCCCGATGCCGGTTTCCTGGCAGACCTGTTCGCCAGAATGAAGGCGGAGATCACCGAAAACGGCGAGGACGAGCTCTACAACAACATTGAATTCCCGCTGGCACAGGTGCTGGCCGATATGACCCGCACTGGCATCCTTGTAGACCGTGAGGGCATCGAGGCTTTCGGTGTGCAGCTGCGGCAGGAGCTGGACCAGGTGCTGGCCCGCATCGAGATGGAGGCAGGCACCTCCGATTTCAACCCCAACAGCCCCAAACAGCTGGGCACCCTGCTCTTTGATACCATGGGCCTGCCCCACGGCAAAAAGACGAAGAACGGCTGGTCCACCGATGCCGAGACACTGGAAAAGCTGCGGGACATCCCGCTGGTGGAGGACATTCTCCAGTACCGTGCCTGCCAGAAGCTGAACTCCACCTATGTGGAGGGTCTGCTCAAGGTCATTGGCGAGGACGGACGCATCCACTCCACCTTTAACCAGACCGAAGCCCGCACCGGACGGCTCTCCTCCGATAATCCCAACCTGCAGAATATCCCCATCCGCACCGAGCTGGGCAGCCAGCTGCGCGCCTACTTTGTTGCAAAGCCGGGCTGTGTGCTGGTAGACGCGGATTACAGCCAGATCGAGCTGCGCATCTTGGCGCACATCACCGGGGACGAGCACATGCAGCAGGCCTTTTTGAACGGCGAGGATATCCACCGCAGCACCGCCGCCAAGATCTACGGCATTCCGCAGAGCGAGGTGACGCCCCGGCTGCGCTCCTCTGCCAAGGCCATCAACTTTGGCATCATGTACGGCAAGGGCGCGTACAGCCTTTCCAAGGATATCGGCGTGACCGTGAAAGAGGCAGACGCCTTCCTCAAGAACTATCTGGCTGCCTTCCCCAGTGCTGTGGGTTCTTCATACGTGTCGCTGAATTC
>OHBJ01003097.1_pt1 | contig 11028 bp, 7 predicted proteins | sample 1577241 | NCBI WGS metagenome assembly OHBJ01 (sample SAMEA3541594, study PRJEB24748) | human gut metagenome | biome: human gut; feature: human-associated habitat; material: faeces | place: China | collected 2012
GAACACGAATGGGAAATACACAAATGCCAAACTAAAGAAGATATTGGCCAAAATAGCAATAATTCGCCCCGTGCACTACGATCGCCCGTTCTTTTGCCCGGTCGTTGATCCCTTTTTCCAAGCCGTTCAGGACTAAGGAGTAGCCATTTTTGCCCTGATAGGTATTTTCCGTAACGAAAAATCCCAATGAACTTTTGTAAGAATTGACTTTGTTGGAGAAAGAAGTTGCGTAATTTCCTCCGCTGTTTTTTCCGTGTGAGACGAGAGAGGAGAACAGGAGTCTCTTATGCCGGATATCCAGGACGTAAAGCCGTTCTTCTGTGGAAGGCTTTGTGAAGTCGATTAGGGTAATGATATCCTTGTTACGCCGTTCGATTGCCTGTGCTCCGGTTATCGCCTGTTCGAAAGCGGTATAGTCCACCATACTATCCAGCTGCATATCAGCATAGAGCTGTCGGCATACCGAAGACATGGCCGCCGCGGGATCAGCCGGAATCAGGGGAGACGAACTTCTGGTTGTCGTATAATTAGCCGGAAGAAATAATAAAAACAAGTATAAACAGATACGCAATAACATAAGATTGAATAATGTCGCACAAAGATAAGACTTTTAATCAAAAACGAAAACAATAGTCTCATTTACAGGTGCCCAATCATAAACGAACTTGGCGTGAGAGGTCGCATTCCGGACGCACATATGGGAGCGTGGGGTCGTTCCAAGTGTTGGGCTGTATTCGATCAGCGACTTGCGTGGCGCGTTTACCGGGACCCCGTGGATATAACCTCCGTTGGTGAACCGGCTGGCATAAGGAGCGAATCCGCCTGTCTCTTTGCTGCCGTCTACGAGGTAAATCATCCTTGCCTTCTTTTCCTGAACGACAAATATGCCTAATGGCGTTTCCTGTGCGTATGGAGGACGGTGCTGCCCTGTTGTGGCCGGATTCATGCTTCTGACCAACCATTTGGAACCTGCATGCTCGAGTGTTGCGATGTTCTGGTTGGTGACGTCGACGAATATGGCCTTGTCGAACGTGACGCTATCGGCTATCGGCTTGACATATTTTCCGGGAACCAGCCATTCCCCGTTTGTATAGATCGTTTGGATACGGAAAAGGCGGTTGCTGTCATCAAGCAATTTCACAAGAGCACCGTCACGGCCATAGCGTTCGGCAGTCAGTGTATCTTCCGGCAGATATAGCGGGACAGACTGGTAACGTTCGATACCTAAAGTGTCGGAAACCCGCTTGTAAGCATCGCGATGAAACTTCCGGACCAGCGGGGCTTCCCCGTTCTTGTTCCTGTAGTTTTGAAAGATCGCCCAACGGGACGGCTTCTGCCGGAGCGAATCGAGCAGACGGAGACCGGCACGGATCTTATCCCATTGGAATTCCCGCATTGTATCCTTGTATGGGTAAGTATCGGCTAACGTATGCTGGTCGTAAAGCAGTTCCTTTTCTATAACGGTTTCAATGAGGGGAGGGGCCGCCTCCGGTACTGTTTCTGCAACGGGAGTGTCTAGTCCGGGTAAACCGGATCCTTGCGGCTCTCCTGGCTTTGTCGTACAGAAACTCAGTGTGGAAAGGCAAAGCAACAAGAGTATGGGAATTGTTTTCATTGTATCTGTCATTCTATTCATTATATAAATATAAACAAAAGAATAGAACGATTGTTTGTTTTTCTTTTTTTATTCCTTTTTAGGCAAACGAAGGACAAAGCGGATCAGGGCGACGAATACCTTGCCGTATTTGTCTAGCTTGAGCTGTCCGACACCTCGTATTTCGCTGAACTCGTCGAGCGTAACCGGTTTCTTACGGACCATATCTTCGAGGGCGTCATCCGAAAAGAGGATATAAGCCGGGGTATGTTCGCGTTCGGCAATCTGCTTACGGAGTTGTTGCAGGGAGTCGAGCAACGTTTCATCCACGGAAGTGGATTCGATCGGACGGATCGGACGGTATTTGTAGCCGCCTTTCTTGGTCGGCAGGGCAAAATCTTTGATCTTTTGGTAAATGGTCATGAGCGCCTGCTGCTCGCCGAAAAGGACTTTACGTCCTAATGGAGTCACTTTCAGGTGACCGGCCGACATATAGTCGATTTCAATATAACCGAGCTGAAGCATCTGATATAAGTATTCTTTCCACTCTTTGTAGCTGAGGTCTTTGCCAACACCATAGGTTTTTAGCTTGTCGTATCCTTTTTCCTTCAGTTCATCCTTTTCGGCTCCCCGGAGTATATCGATTAGCAGGTGCATATTGGCTGTTTGCCCGGTACGAAAAATACCGCTCAGGGCTTTCTGTACCAAGATGCTCCCGTCGAAACGTTGGGGAGGGTTCTTGCAGACGTCGCAGTTCCCGCAGTCCTTGTCCGTTTCTTCTCCGAAATAGCTCAGCAAGATACGACGCCGACAGATGTCTGCCTCGCAATACCTGCGCATCCGGTTCAACTTCTGTAAACTGACGTCTTTCTGTCCGCTTTCCTCTGCAAAACGGCGAAGGAGCAGGATGTCGCCCACGGAATAGAACAGAAGCGTGTCGCTTTTCATTCCGTCCCGTCCGGCACGGCCTATTTCCTGGTAGTAGTTCTCGATGCTTGTCGGCATATTATAATGAATGACCCAGCGGACATTGCTTTTGTCTATCCCCATCCCGAATGCGACCGTTGCACACACTACATTAACACGGTCGTTGATGAAATCGTCCTGTGCTTTCTCGCGTTTGTCGGAGCTTAGCCCGGCATGATAGGCGACTGCCCGGATGCTGTACTCAGACAGTTCTTCGACCAAAGACTCCGTACTGTTACGGCTCATGCAGTAGATGATACCGCTCTGCCGGTGATGCCGGTTGATGAAATGGACGATCGCTGCGATCTTTTCCTTTTTGCTCAGCCCGCGGCGGATAGTGAGCGACAGGTTCGGGCGGTCGAAAGACGAGATGAATGTTTTAGGATCACGCAGTTTCAATTGATTTAGGATGTCCGTCCGGGTGATTTTGTCTGCCGTAGCTGTCAGGGCGATGATCGGTACTTTCGGAAAATTCTCTTTCAGAACGGACAACTGGGTATATTCGGGGCGGAAATCATGTCCCCAATGCGAGATACAATGCGCTTCATCGATGGCGATCAGCGAAATGTCGATGCGGGGCAGGAGCCAGTGCAGTTCGCTAATGATCCCTTCGGGGGAGATGTAAAGCAGTTTCACCTTTCCCTGTATGCAGAGTTGTCGTACCCGGTGGCGTTCTTCCTCCGGCATCATGCTGTTGAGCGTAGCAGCCGGTATGCCATTGGCGATCAGTCCTTCGACCTGGTCTTTCATCAGAGCGATAAGGGGAGATACTACGATGGCGGTTCCCGGCATATAGATCGCCGGAAGCTGGAAACAGATCGACTTGCCGCCACCCGTAGGCATCAGGACCAGCGAATCTTCTTTCTGCAAGGTGCGCTGTATGATTTCGGCCTGTAAGGGGCGGAATGAAGTGTATCCGAAGAACCGTTTGAGTAGTGACAATAATTCTTTCATGAGAATCAAAAAGAACTGAATATTTTTAAAAAGCACGCAAATATAGCAAATTATTGCAGAGATGCCGGATTTTTGTGTATCTTTGTCACCATTATTTATTTAACGAGCCGTGACGGCTCATTCTTATTATATGACATTTGAACAATTGGAACTAATCGAGCCGATACGAAAGGCTCTCAAAAAAGAAAAGTACACAACTCCCACTCCCATACAAGCCGAAGCCATTCCCGTAGTATTGGACGGATCTGATTTATTAGGTTGCGCACAGACCGGAACAGGTAAGACGGCAGCTTTCTCCATCCCTATCATCCAAAAGATCGAAGAGCGGATTTCGAGGGGACGTAAACCGGGCATCAAAGCCTTGATCCTGACTCCGACACGCGAATTGGCGATCCAGATAGGTGAAAGTTTTACGGCATACGGGCGTTATACTCACGTAAAACATACCGTTATTTTCGGTGGCGTGGGGCAGAAGCCGCAGACAGATGCATTGGAACGGGGTGTAGACGTATTGATCGCAACTCCCGGGCGTCTGCTGGATTTGATCAACCAAGGTTTTATCCGCCTGGACACATTGGAATATTTTGTTTTGGACGAAGCCGACCGGATGCTGGATATGGGATTTATCCATGACATCAAACGCATCCTTCCTTTACTGCCCCGAAAGCGCCAGTCCCTGTTCTTCTCTGCAACGATGCCGCCGGAGATCGAACGCCTGGCCGGAACGATCCTTCATGAACCTGAGAAAGTGGAGGTGACTCCTGTTTCTTCAACCGTCGATACGATCGACCAGTCTGTCTATTTTGTTGAGAAAGTGGAAAAGATCAACCTGTTGAAGAATCTGCTGGAAGACCGCTCACTGGAATCCGTCTTGGTTTTTACTCGTACGAAGCACGGAGCCGACAAGGTTGCCCGTGTCCTGAACAAATCCGGGATCGGTGCGGAAGCCATTCATGGAAACAAAGGGCAGAGTGCCCGTCAGCGTGCCTTATCCAGTTTTAAGGATCATACGCTCCGTGTCTTGATCGCGACCGATATCGCCTCCCGCGGTATCGATGTCGACCATCTTTCGCATGTCATCAACTATGATTTGCCGAATGTACCTGAAACCTATGTGCACCGTATCGGCCGTACCGGTCGTGCCGGCCGTAGCGGGATCGCTTTTTCCTTTTGCGATGTGGAAGAGGTTCCGTATCTGAAAGATATCCAGAAGCTGATCGGTAAAGAAGTGCCGGTTGCAGGAGGCCATATGTTCGAGACGGTCGAGGTAAAGGAAGCGGTAGCCGAGAAGAAAAAAGCGATAAAAGAAGAGTCCAAGCGCCGGAATATGTTCGGTAGCAAACGGGATGGCAGCTTTTGGCGGAATAAGAAGAGAACGGCTGCAAAATAATGGGCTATCTCCTTTGATATATGCATGGAATGTTATACATTTGCCCACTTAACATAAAATTCTAAATTGAAAAATGGAAAACACTCGTCGTTCATTCCTGAAAAAGATGACCGCTGCCGGAATCGGTACGGCTGGTCTTGCATTGAGTAGCAATGCTGCTGCTACGGTTACAACAGAAACTAGTGCAGAGAAGAAAAAGAAACCCGCCGGCAAAGACGATGGTAAATTACGCTTCGGTTTTATCGGTACAGGTTCTCGTTGTCACGAACATATTAACAACGTGTTGTCTATCCCCGGAAACAAGATCGTGGCTATCTGCGATATCCAAGCTGGTCCGATCCAGCGTACGCTGGATCATATCGCCAAGTTCAATGTTCCGGCTCCGAAGGTATATACAGGCAGCGAACGTGAATTTGAAAAAATGTTGAACAACGAAGAATTCGATTGTGTCATCATCGCCAGCCCGTGGGAATGGCACGTGCCGATGTCGGTTGCAGCCATGAAAGCCGGTGTCCCTTATGTCGGTGTGGAAGTATCTGCCGCCAATACGCTGGAAGAATGCTGGGATCTGGTCAACGTATCGGAAGCTACGGGAAGCCATCTGAACATCATGGAAAACGTTTGCTATCGTCGCGACTGCATGGCTGCGTTGAACATGGTCCGCAAAGGCCTGTTCGGTGAATTGCTGCATGCGACTTGCGGTTACGAACATGATTTGCGCGATGTCAAATTCAATGATGGTAAACATTATACTTACCAGAAAGGCGGTGAGTTGCGCATGGGTAAAGATGCGTTTGCAGAAGCCCAGTGGCGTACGAACCATTCTGTCCGCCGTAACGGCGATGTCTATCCGACGCATGGAATCGGACCGGTGGCAAACTGCCTAGACATCAACCGTGGTAACCGTTTTCTCTCCTTGTCTGCTATGGCAACCCAGTCTCGCGGTTTGCATAAGTTCATCGTGGACAATGGCGGTGAAAATCATCCGTTGGCAAAAGTCCGCTTCAACTTGGGTGACATCGTGACTTCCATGATCAAGTGTGCGAACGGACAGACGGTTATCGTTACGCATGATACGAATTCCCCCCGTCCTTACTCTTTGGGATTCCGCATTCAGGGAACCGAAGGTTTATGGATGAACGATGGCGATCACGTATACGTTGAAAACCAATCCAAACCTCACCGTTGGGATGATTCGGAAGAATGGTTCAAGAAGTTCGACCATACATTGTGGTCCAAACATGAAGCCGAAGCTGCTCAGGCCGGACACGGTGGTATGGACTACGTGATGATGTTCGACTTGATCAACGCTATCCATAACAAGAAACCGGCTCCTATGGACTGCTACGATGCTGCTGCATGGAGCGCTATTTCCGCTTTGTCCGAGATGTCTATCGCCCGTGGCGGCGCATTGGTAGACTTCCCCGACTTTACTCGTGGACAGTGGATTCACCGTCAGCCGGCATTTGCATTGTCTGAATAAGAAAACTGAAATATCCATTAAAAGGCTATCGGGTTCCGGTAGCCTTTTTTTGTGGGAACGGTTGGCTATATGTAAATATTTCAAAGAGCGTTTGTGAATCGATTACCCTGCAAATATATGGTATTATAAAAAAGCGGAGTCGATTAGAGTCGAATAGAGTCGATTAATCTTTTCATGTTCATGGATCGATTCTTCCGGATTGTGATCTGCTTTTATATATAGCCTGCTGCTTTATGGTGCGAATCACCGGTGATTTGAATTCAAAACACCGGTGATTCGTTTTCAAAACACCGGTGTTTTGATTGGGGGGCTGAGATACCGGTCCTTTAGGAGTTGGCGGGATTTTTTGAAGTTTCGCCTTTTGTCGTTTTCAAAAATTGAAAAAAGTCCCGTTTTATAATTAGTTATAAGAGAATACTTAGTTATTATATATAAGGAATCGTCATAGCAAAAGGTCAAGAGGTGGTGATTTGCTGTTGCAATGTATTGGTATTCATTGTTTTATTGATCGTTTGCAAATGGACATAGCTATCAATAAAACAATGAATACCAATAAAAATCGTTTTAGCAGTCATTTTAATCGACTCTAATCGACTCTAATCGACTTTGCTTTTTTATGGTTTCGTATCTTTGTCGGGTGAATCGGTTCGGTATCTATATGTTGATCCGTTCTATCTCTTCCAACCAAAGTCGTGACACCGCATCGCTCGGCATACGCCAGTCACCACGTGGCGAGAGGCTGACGGAGCCGACCTTGGGGCCGTCTGGCAGGCAACTGCGTTTGAATTGTTGTTGGAAGAAGCGGCGGAAGAAGGTGTAGAGCCATTTCTTGACCGTTGCATTGTCGTAGATGCCTGCGAAGGCTTTTTGCGCTAAGAAATAAATCTTGGACGGATGGGAACCGAAACGCAGGAAATGGTAGAGGAAGAAGTCGTGCAGTTCGTACGGGCCGACCAAGTCCTCTGTCTTTTGCTTGATGTTGCCGTTCTCGTCTGCCGGGATCAGTTCGGGGCTGATCGGCGTGTCGACGATATCCAGCAAGGTGAGGCGGGAGGCATCGTCCACCTTGTGATTGGCAACCCATTCGACCAGGTATTTGACCAATGTTTTCGGGATGCTGCCGTTCACGCCGTACATCGACATGTGGTCGCCGTTGTAGGTCGCCCAGCCCAGCGCCAGCTCCGAAAGGTCGCCCGTGCCCACCACAAGGCCGCCGGTGCGGTTGGCAAGGTCCATCAGCTCCAGCGTGCGCACCCGTGCCTGCCCGTTCTCAAAGGTGACATCCAGCACGGTCTCGTCCTGCCCGATATCGGCAAAGTGGCTGCGCACGGTGTCGGCGATGCGAATTTCCTGAAAGCTTACGCCCAGCTCCCCGCACAAAATTTCGGCGTTGCTGCGGGTGCGCTTGGTGGTGCCAAAGCAGGGCATGGTCACCGCCAGCACATCGGCGGCGGGGCGGTGCAGCTGCTTCATGGCGCGCACTGCCACCAGCAGGGCAAGGCAGCTGTCCAAGCCGCCGGAAATACCAATGACCGCTGTTTTTGCGTGGGCGTGCTCCAGCCGTTTGGCAAGGCCGTCGGCCTGCATCTTCAAAATCAGCTCGCAGCGGGCGGCGCGGCGCTGCGGGTCACTGGGCACAAAGGGCGCGGGGTCGATGCGGCGGGTGAGCACCGTTTCCTCCGGTGCAAGGTCAAATTCCACCGTGACGTAGCCCTCGGCGCTGTGCTCAAAGCTGGTGTTGCGGGCACGCTCGGCTTCCATGCGCTGGCAGTCCAGCTCGGTCTCGGCATGGTCGCCCGCAAAGGGCGCAGTCTCGGCAAGAATGCTGCCGTCCTCGGCGATGAGGTCATGCCCGGCAAACACCATGTCGGTAGTGCTTTCACCGTGCCCCGCCGAGGCGTACAGGTAGCCGCACAGCAGCCGGGCAGACTGGTTTGCCACCAGTGCGCGGCGGTACTCCGCCTTGCCCACGGTCTCATCGCTGGCAGAAAGGTTTGCAATGACGGTAGCGCCCGCCAGCGCGTGGAAGGTGGAAGGCGGCAGCGCGCTCCACAAGTCCTCGCACAGCTCCACGCCCAGCACAAAGCTGGGCATCTGGCGGCAGCGGAACAGCAGCGACGTACCAAAGGGCACCTGCTGCCCGCAGACGGTCACCGTCTGCACCTCGGTGCTGCCGGGGGTGAACTGCCGCTTTTCGTAGAACTCGCCGTAGTTGGGCAGGTAGGTCTTGGGCACGATGCCCAGCAGCTGCCCGCGGCACAGCACGGCGGCGCAGTTGTACAGCTTGCCGTGTACCAGCAGCGGCAAGCCCACCAGCACTACGGTGTCCAGTGCGCGGGTCTGCGCAAGCAGCCACTCCAGTGCATCCAGTGCGCCCTGCTGCAAGGTGCGCTGCAAAAACAAATCGCCGCAGGTGTAGCCGGTAAGGCAAAACTCCGGGAAAACCGCCAGCTTTACCCCACGCTGCGCGGCAGCTTGCAGCTGCTCCAGAATCTGCTGCGCGTTATAGGTGCAGTCTGCCACCCGCAAGGCGGGCGAAAAAGCAGCTGCCTTTAAAAAACCATCTTTCATAAGAGGATTTCACATCCTGTCTGTTTCAGTGTAGCCATGGTGACCCATGTTGACCATAGTATACCACAAACCGCATAAAACGGAAAGTAACAGTCTGGTAAAAGAAGTGTGAACGTGGGAAAACCCTCTCAGTCAAAGTCTGCGGCTTTGACAGCTCCCCCGAAAGGGGGAGCTGGCGAGTGCAGTGAGGCGGAAGGGGTAAAAAAACACCCCCGCAGGTATAAACCCGCGGGGGTGTTATTATGCTGTTATGTTCCCTGCACCCCTAGGGGGTACAGTCACGCAAGCATCAATCAGTTAAACTGATTACAGCAGATCGGTAGCAGAGAACTCAGTGATTGCAGCCTTCTCAGCGCCGTTCTTCACAGTGCCGAAGCCCAGGTTGTAGATAGCAGCCAGGTTGCCAGCGATGTTCAGACCAACGTTCAGAACACCTGCCATGCCGCTCAGGATCTTGGACTTGGTGTCGGTGCCATCGAAGTTGGCATTCCAGATGCCGCTGATGTCAGAACCGAAGTTGGACAGAACGCCGCCGGGAACGTAGGTGCCGCTGAAGATAACACCCAGAGTGTTGTTGACGAAGTTGCCCAGGTAGCTGTTACCAATAATGGTCACCAGGTTCTTGCTGAAGTTGCTCCACTCCTTCTTGGTCATGACAGGAGCCAGGTAGTCAGCAACGCTACCACCCATAACGTAGGTCATCTCGTTCTCAGACACAGCAGAGAAATTTGCAGGCATCATCATAATGAATTACTCCCTTCAAAAATAGAAAAAATATTTTCGAACCGGTGTTTCCGGCTCAATCCTTATTAGGATGGCAATAATATACCACACTTTCCAGAAATGTTCAAGTACTTTTTTGAAAAAAGTGTAAAAACTGTGAAACATCGTCCCGGCTTTTGTAGCAAAACTGCACTGTTCATGCGGGTTTTTCTGGTGTGACAAGTTTTTTCGCAAATTTGTGAAAAATAGACTACCAGAACCATAAGGCGGTGCTTTGCAATGAAAACAGTTGTTTTTGTGGACGAATTGCTGCTGGTAAACTTTGCCGCAGCCGCCGCGCTGCTGCTGGGCGGTTGTTTCAAGAGCGTGGGTTACGATACCGACGTGATCCTCAAAAGTTGGGTGCAGACGGAGTCGGCCGCCGAGCTGAAACCGGCGCAGGGGGTGGTCGCCTATGCCTTCGAGGCCGACACCGTGACGTGGACGGTCGCCTCCTACGAGGATGCGTTGAACGGCGTCCTTACGCGCAAGGGAACCGACGAGGCGGGCGTTTCGCCCGTGCAAGGTACGGCCTACCGCGTCGACTCGGTCGACATGGATCTGCTGCTGATGCGGGTGGGCAGTACGCCCGTCGTGGTCGTGGCGGTCGATACCGAGAACCGGCTCTACGGTTATCGGCAGCAGGATTTGGGCGAGAATCTGCCGCAGCTCTTCACGTCGGTCATCTTCCGCCCGTGGAAACAGATGAAAAAATATGTCGACGGCACGTGGCGGATGTTCAACGACTTCTATGTCGAGGAGCCCGACAATCCCGGCGGCGAAACTGGTGGCGAGACTGGCGGTGAGACTGGTGGTGAGACTGGTGGCGAGACCGGCGGTGAAACGGGCGGCGATTCGTCCGGTTCGCAGGGGTCGGGCGTCGACAATCGGAATATACGGCGATGAGAACAAGCGATAAGGACAAACGACGGGGCTTCGTCCCGCTGCTGGGGCGCGCGGCGCTCGCAGTCTTCTTCTGTACGGCGTTTCTGTGGCGCTGCGCCACGATCATGACGCCCACGGGCGGCCCGAAGGATACGCTGCCTCCCGTCATCACGCTGATGACGCCCGACAACTTCACGACCAATTTCAAGGATCGCAAGATCTATATCGAGTTCGACGAGTTCGTCCAGATCAAGGATCAGCAGAAGGAGTTCTTCACCTCGCCGCAGATGAAGAAGAAACCCACCATCACCCTGCGCGGGCGGGGAATCTCCGTTCAGTTGCGCGATACGCTGAGGGAGAATACCACCTATGCGCTCAATTTCGGCAGCGCGATCTGCGACAACAACGAGGGCATGTCTATTT
>OHBJ01003104.1_pt1 | contig 11012 bp, 9 predicted proteins | sample 1577241 | NCBI WGS metagenome assembly OHBJ01 (sample SAMEA3541594, study PRJEB24748) | human gut metagenome | biome: human gut; feature: human-associated habitat; material: faeces | place: China | collected 2012
AGGTGTAGCTCAGTTTGGTAGAGTGCTTGGTTTGGGACCAAGATGCCGCAGGTTCAAGTCCTGTCACCTCGACCAAAAAAGGTGGTTTTTTAACCACCTTTTATTTTTTGTTAAAATTACTTAAAATGCCTTAAAAGTGGCTTAAACACTGGGTTTTTGAGATTTCAAAAATTCAGTTGAGTAATTTTGAATTAAGTTAAAACAAGATAAAATGCAGTCAAACTTACTGTCATTTTAGTTTGCCTGCCGATTTTCAAGGAAACAAGATAATATATTTTTAAAATTTATTACACCGTAACACAAAAGATTTTTTATTATTAAAACAACAAAGAGGTTAAGCAACTTTTTCTAATGCTTAACCTCTTTTTTTATTTTGTTGATTACAGAGCATTCCCTTATCATAACTACCCTCTTCGGGGTTATAACTTTTCATATAAATATCTCCTTTAATATGTTTATATTATACCATATATTATAACTAAGTTAAATACTTTCTTTAGTATAATATTTATTTTTAGCATAGAAAAAGAGGGTTCATAAAGAACCCTCTCTTCCCAATAATTATTTTAAGGATTTATACTTGCTATCGAATTAATACCAACCTGCTTTTCTAACAAGAACTTTCTTATCCCAGTTATCATTTGCAGATACTTCTTCGTCATAGGCTTTTGTAATAGTTTCTGTATAAGCTTCTTTCCAATAACCATCTTCTACTGTCTTTGTGCCTGTCTGTACATATTCCTTCTCGTGATGATATGCACCTGCACCATTTGTCTTTAATTCCCAAGTAAGATGAGTTTTTCTCTGGTTAGCATCTGTCATTTTCATACCGCAGTTATTACATACATCGTATCCTACCCATTCATATACTGGTTCCTCGTGAGTACCTGTTACAATCCACTCTTTATCGTGATGTTTTGTCACTGCATCGTGGTGCTTATAGTACTTATATACCGCCTCGTGATATGTCTTACCTTCGTGGGGGTCTTTAGTCGCTGGCTGAACCTTTGAAGATTCGCTCGGCTTAGATGCTGGCTTCTGAGTTGGCTTCTGATCATTCTTTGAAGTATTTGTTTTTGAAGATGAATTGTCCTTCTTAGTATCAGCCTTTGAAGAAGTGTTGTCTTTCTTTGATGTATTTGACTTGGTATCTTCTTTCTTTTCGGTGTTACCCTTGTTGCTGTTATTGTTGTTAGATACTGTAGTTTTTACATCGTCAACCTTAACTGTAACTGTCTTACCGTCATTGGTTTTTACTTCTACTTTACCGTCTTTTACTTCGACTTTCTTACCATTCTTGTCTGTGATGTTGCCGTCTTTGTCAATTTTTAGACCGTTATCCTCAATAGCCTTGCTGACCTCAGATGATACAGTTGAAGTCTGTACGGTTGAAGATATTACTGACGGTTCTGTCGGTTCTTTCTCAGCGTTACAGCCTGCAAGAATGCTTATGCCGACTGCTGATGTGCCTGCAAGTATTGTAGCACCGCAGACAACTGCGATTACCTTGGCTTTTACTGTCGCATTTGCTGTTGCCTTTACGATAGATGAAACTGTTGACTTTGCACCTGTTGCAATGCCTTTTGTTGCAGAGGTTGCAAGTGTCTGTCCGTTCGGGAGCTTGATTGTAATGTTCGGTACTGCAAGGCTCTTTGCTTCTTCCTTGAAAATAGTTGTAAAGAAAGGTACAACAACAACACCGTGAAGCTTGTCACCGCTTTTGTTTTCGTAATCTTCAATTGCAGTTTTCATCTTTGCCCTTGAATAATTGAGCCTTGAAAGCACAGTACCCCTTGAACATTCAAAGACTTCTGCGATTTCATCAACAGTCATTTCATTAAAATAGTGCATAATCACTGTCTGATACTGAACATCGGACAGTACTTCCTGCATAATTGAAAGAATAATTTCTCTCTTCGCCTTGTCTGAAATGTATTCTTCGGGAATTGATATACGCTCGTCAACTATTGCCTGATTTTCAAAAATTTCATCGTCCAGTTGGATTTCACCCTTACCTTTCAAATAATTTTTGCACTTATTAACGGCAATTCTGTTAAGCCAACTTCTGATTTGTGATGATTTTTCCAAAGATTGGATTTTTAAAAAAGCCGTTATGTAAGTTTCCTGCATAATGTCCTGTGCGGTTGTTTCGTTCTTTAAAAAGCTGATACAAGTAAACCACACTTCACGCTCTGTAAGCTTGTAGAGCTTTTCAAATGATTTGTTATCTCCCTTTTTAATTTTCTCTACTAAGTGGGAAATGTTCATAAAATAACCTCCTCTCATTTCCTTTCATAATATAGACAATTTAAAACGGCTTTTGATTTTATAAAATCCGAAAAAATTTTAAAATTTTTCAAATTTTTTCAAAAAAGCAAATATTTTTCGCATAATTTCGCATAAAACAAAAAGTGCGTAGCTGAAGCTACGCACGAAAAATACATAGCTTTGATTGTTGCGACACAATATTTCACTTATAAGGTGTGAAAAGTAAAGCCTGTATTTTTACCGAAATAAAAATACACACTTAGGTGAACTTAAAATTAAATTTTTGTTTGACATTTTTATTTTAGCATACAATATGTGAAAATTCAATATTATTTTAAATTAACTTTTAAAATTTATGTAAAAGAATTTAACAATATCAATTCTGTACTATCATATTTCTGTTTATCAAACATCCCGTTTACAAGCAAAAGTATATCGTTGTATCATTGTTATTATACAGAATTAAATTTGCATAAAAAAATCAGGCAATCGTTATGACTGCCCGATTTGTTTTTGGAAAATTACAATTTTAATCCTATTTATGCACTGTTTTACACGCACTAACCGTAATCAGAGTGCCATGACTTTTTGAGAGATTTCTGCCGGAGATGACACTGTGCCGACGCACTTGTACTCTTCGGTTTCTTCCTTGGTTTTAAAGCCCCAGCCGTATAGCACGGCGAGGAAGTCCATACCTATTTCTTCCGCACCCTTTGCCTCGATTGTGCTGTCGCCGACAAGGATACTTTCTTCAACGGAAACTCCTGTCTGCTCACACGCCTGCAAAAGCAGATGACTCTTTGTGAGGTTTGTACCGACATCTGTTGCACATACTGCGTCGAAAACATCCGACGCCTCGTAGGTTTCAAGAATATCCGTTGTGAACATTCTGTGCTTTTGAGTTGCTATTGCAAGCTTAAAACCGCTTTTCTTGAGTTCACGAAGAGCGTCATAAATTCCGTCATAGACGGTGAACATCTCTTTTCCTTTCTGGGAATAAAGTTTACTGTAATTCTTTACGGCATATTCAATTTCGTCATCACTCATATTAAAGAGCGTTTTAAATCCGTATTCAAGCGGTGCGCCGATTACTCCGTAGAGTGCGCTGTGTTCAACAGGCTCATAGCCCATTGCAACTGCCGTTGTATTGAAGCAATATAAAATTCCGGGGGCTGTGTCGGCAAGAGTGCCGTCAAAGCCGAAAATAACTAATTTTTTCATAAAACCACCCAATCTGCAAATAAATAAATTCATAAACAATTTTCACAAAAGTCTTTGTCCTGCAAATATGGAAACACATCTCAAGGGGAATTATACCATTTTACGGAGATAAATACAATACTTATTTTTCCACAAGTATTAATTTGGGAATAAAAGTGCCGAAAAATATGCAATTATTGTTCTTTTGCAAGCATATGCCAATCGAAACAAGTCGAAAACCAGAGCTTTCAACTTACTTTATTTCTTGACAACATCGTGTGTGCGTTATAAAATTGAAGTACATTATATTGAAAGGTTATTTTATTATGACTTCTGCAAAGCATAAAAATCCGCCTGCCAAACCCAAAGAAAAATATTCGGTAAAGCAGGCGCTTACAAACTACTATCTGCTTATTATGTTCACGCTTTTTCCGTTGTTTTTCACGGACGCATATTTTAACATCAGGCACGACAAGTATTACTTTTTCATTATATTGACGGGTATTCTCGTTATTGCGGAATTTCTTATTATTATGACCGCAAGCGTTGATAAACCGCCGGAAGACTCAAAGCTTGAAAAGCCTAAACCAAAGCATTTGTATGAAGAGCTTTCGTTTATAGACTGGGCATTTATTGTATTTCTCGGGATAAATGTCATTTCAACGCTGTTGTCCGCAAATCCTTTGGACGCACTTCTGGGTACTCAGGGACGAAACAACGGTCTTGTGCTTATGGCATTTTACACCGCAGCATATTTTATGATTACAAGGTGCTTTAAATATTTTGAATACATATTCGTTGCGCTTGCGTTCGGTTCAATGATAGTTTATGCACTTGCGGTGCTTAACTCATTCTATATTGATCCTCTCGGGATGTTTACTCTTCTCACCGACCAACAGACTATTACCGATTTCACTTCAACAATCGGCAACAAAAATCTGCTTTCAAGCTACATCTGCATCGCTATGCCTGTTATGATTGCAATGTCGGTTATCACAGAGAAAACCTTGCTCAGAGTAATTTATCTTGTAGCAACAGGATTTGGCTTTGCGGCTCTTATGACTGCCGACAGCGATTCCGGCATTCTCGGCATGGCTGTATTTATGATTATTTACCTTGTATGGTTTTCAAACAGTCTTGTCAGACTAAAAAGATTTTTCCTTTCGGCAACTGTTATGCTGTTGTTTGCAAAGCTGCTCAGATTGTTCTCGCTCTGCTTTGACGACAAAAGCAAGGGCTTTGATAAGTTTCAGGAAATTTTTGTTTTCTCAGGCATCGGCTGGATATTGCTTGCAGCTTGTGCCGTTATTACAGGGATTTTGTATCTTATTGATTACAAAAAACCAAACATCACAATTTCAAAAGCCGTGCCGATTGCTCTTGCCGTTGTATTCGGATTTTGTGCTGTTGCCATGATAGGAATTATGGTTTATTTCAGCTGTATTGACACCAAAACCGACCTCGGCAGTTTTGAAAGAATTATCCGCTTTAACGATATATGGGGTACGCACAGAGGCTTTATGTGGATAAGGTCGATATGGATTTTCGGCGACGCTTCATTCATTGAAAAGCTGTTCGGCGTAGGTCCGGATATGTTCTACTCCGCATTCAGTCCGTACTTTAACGACCTTTCAAAATACGGTGACAGCTCAACAAATGCCGCTCATAACGAATATCTAAACTACCTTATCACAATCGGAATTACGGGACTGCTCTCCTATCTTGCCATTGTGTGCGGTACGATTAAGAACGCAGTTAAGTATGCAAAGGAAAATCCGATGCTGATTGTGTGCGTTTCGGCCGTTATCTGCTATGCTGTTCAGGCTGTTGTAAACCTTTATCAGCCGATTACAACTCCGCTGTTTTTCATCTTCATAGCTTTGTGCGAGGCTTTTGTAAGAAACGCCAAGGCTGAAAAATCTGCCGTATAAATATTATGACTGCATTTCAATTCGGATAAGAAGATTCTGCATTGACTCGTTGCGGTCACGGCGGTATCGTCCCAGCTCGTAGAGGCTGTCGGGATTTTTAGTAATTATATTGGGCTTTTCCGTACAGGTTAGTGTACACGAAAAGCCCATTTCTTTTATCAGCTTTTCGGTCAGGTCATTTTTTGCACCGAACGGATATACAAAGCAGGTTGGTTTTTTCCCTGTTGCATTTTCAAGCAAGCCTTGAGCTTTGACAACATCTTCCGTAAGAATAGATTTATATGCTTCGTCACTCTCCCCCGCTTTTGGCAAAACACCCTTTCGTGATTTCAAAGAATGCATATCGTACGAATGATTCTGAATTTCAACATAGCCCGAATCGGACATTTCTTTCATATCGTCAAAAGTTATATGCCCGTAGGTCACGGAAATATCCTTGGTTTCGGTGAATTTTTCGGACACTGAGGCAATCGGAGATATGACCGCCTTGCAGTTGTATTTTTCAAGCAAAGGGAGTGCATAATAATAATTATTATAATAGCCATCGTCAAAGGTCAGCATAATGCATTTTTCGGGCAATGATTTTTTGCCGTAAACATAATCGGTAAGGTCTTTTACAACAACGGTTGTGTAGCCGTTTTCGGCAAGATATTTTAAATCGTTTTCAAAAAGAGTCGGCGAAACGGTGTAGTCATTTTGCAGCTTTTCGTCCTTTAAAAGTGAGTGATACATTATTACGGGCAGTTTTACGCTGTCGGTATCAGCCGTTGTTTCTTTTGTTGCACCTGTCATTACCGATATTAAAATTACTGCAGACAGGAAAAATGCCGTAAAAATGATAATTTTTACTGTTTTGTTTGATTTCACTATATTTCCTCCCAATTCTTTGTGCAAGATTTTTTATCTATAATTCTTTATTGTAAATATAATCAAACATCTGCGTGATAGAATATAGGCAAAGTTAATACTGATTACTGATTTTGGTCAATCGGTACTGACTAATATTGCATAAGGATTTATGAATTATGGCAAAAAGAAATTTCAGCTCAAAACGCAATGCAATTTACAACGCTGTGTGCGGTACGGACACTCATCCGAGCGCACGCTGGGTTTATGATAAATTAAAGCCAGAAATTCCCGACCTTAGTCTTGGCACGGTTTACAGAAACATTGCTCTTTTTAAGGATGAAGGAAAGGTCAGCGTTATATGCAATGTAAACGGTGAGGAGCGTATTGACGGCAACACAGAGCCGCACCCCCACTTTGTCTGCAACAAATGCAATGCAGTTATTGATGTTGAAGACAATCAAAATGCTGATGACCTTGAGTCACAGCTTGCCGAAGAGGGATTTAAGGTAGAAAACAGATTTGTTATCTACTACGGCATATGTCCTAAATGTTCGGCAGAAGTACACTAATATTTATTACAAAGGAGAAGTAATTATGAAATGGTATTGCACAGTATGCGGTTATGTTTATGAAGGTCCCGAAGCTCCCGAGGCTTGCCCTGTTTGTAAGGCACCGAAGGAAAAATTTAAGCAGATGGACGAGGAGGCATCTTTCGCAACAGTTCACGAGGTTGGCGTTGCTCAGGGCGTAAGCGAAGATATTCTCAAGGATCTCAGAGCTAACTTTGAGGGAGAATGCAGCGAAGTCGGTATGTATCTTGCAATGGCAAGAGTTGCAGACAGAGAAGGCTATCCCGAGGTTTCTGCCGCATTTACAAAGTATGCTTTTGAAGAGGCTGAACACGCTGCCAAGTTTGCAGAGCTTTTGGGCGAAGTTCTTACAGACAGCACAAAGAAGAATCTTCAGATGCGTGTAGATGCAGAAACAGGTGCTTGCGAAGGTAAGTTTGACCTTGCAAAGCGTGCAAAGGCTCAGAACCTTGACGCTATTCATGACACGGTTCACGAGATGGCAAAGGATGAAGCAAGACACGGCGCAGGCTTTAGAGGTCTTCTTAACAGATACTTTAAGTAATCATTAAAACAATAAAAAATCAAAAAGTCAGCTTGATAATCGTATGACCAACAACTAACCGATTACACAACAGACTTTGAACAGGAGATTTGATAGTATGAAATATGTATGCGATGTTTGCGGATATGTTTACGATCCTGAAATCGGCGATCCCGACAACGGCGTTGATGCAGGCACAGCATGGGAAGATGTACCCGAGGATTGGGTATGCCCTCTCTGCGGTGTAGGCAAGGACGAATTTTCCGCAGAAGAATAATTAACAAATTGGCAATTTGGGAGCAGGCAATGCTTGCTCCCTTTTGCGTGTACGGGAGTAAATTATGAAAAAATTGATTTCGTGGAATGTAAACGGACTTCGTGCCTGTGTTACAAAGGGCTTTGAGAACTTTTTTAAAGATGTTGACGCAGATATTTTCTGTCTTCAGGAAACAAAGCTTCAAGAGGGACAGATTGACCTCTTGCTTGAAGGGTATCATCAATATTGGTGCTATGCCGACAAAAAAGGCTATTCGGGAACGGCTATGTTCACAAAGGAAGAGCCTTTGAATGTATGTTACGGGATCGGCATTGACGAACACGACCATGAAGGCAGAGTTATCACGGCAGAATTTGACAATTGCTTTGTTGTCACCTGCTACACTCCAAACTCGCAAAGTGAGCTGAAACGGCTTGATTACCGAATGAAATGGGAAGATGATTTCAAGGCATATCTGAAAAAACTTGAAGAAAAAAAGCCTGTTATTATGTGCGGTGATTTGAATGTTGCACACAATGAAATTGATTTGAAAATCCGAAAACCAACCGTAAAAATGCAGGCTTTACCGATGAAGAGCGTTCAAAGATGACAGCGTTGCTCGATGACGGCTTTATCGACACCTACCGCTATTTCTATCCCGATACAGAGGGCGTGTATTCGTGGTGGTCATACAGATTCAAGGCTCGTGAAAAAAATGCGGGCTGGCGTATTGACTATTTTATCGTTTCAAAAGCTCTTGAAAGCAAGCTTGACGGCGCAAAAATCCATACCGAAATTTTAGGTTCTGACCATTGTCCCGTTGAACTGACGATTGACATTTAAAAAGCAAAATAAAACCCCGACACAGCATACACCGTGTCGGGATTTTTTGTATATTATGAAAAATTTTCAAGACCGACAATACAAATTCAAAAGTGCCAATTGACAAAACGGGAATTTCGTCTTGACAAATGATTTTTTTGCAAAGAAAATGCTCCGACGCTAAAAAGTATCGGAGCATATATGAGCTTTTTTATAATTAACTGACGGTAATTTTGTTTTGACCGCCTGTTATGTCGGAAAAATTGTTTTTTGCACTTTTAACGAATGCGAAGATTGTTTTCAAAAGCATATTTCTTGTTTTGCTGTCAAGACCTGCAAAGGATTTTAGGATTGTTCCCGTGTTTTTAAGCGGATTTTTCAGCATCTCATTAAAGGTTGCAGTTTCGGTCAGCGACAAAAGGGCAAAAACCTCTTTTGTGAACTCCTTTCTTTGAGCAATTGTCAGCGATTCAACAAATTCTTTCAGCGTGTGGTCAAAGAAAACGCTGAAATTTGTAGTGCTTTTCAGCCTGACAAGCCTGTTCTGCTCAATCTCCCACGAATAAATATCGTGTTGGAGAAAACCTTTTTGATTACTTTTTACAATAGTGTAGCTCTCCTCATGCTCAAACATCATACCGAAAATGCTCGACTGCGGAACAAAGGTGTAGATTCTGTCGTCGATTTCATAAAATCCGCTGTCCTTGATTTTGTCAAGAGAAAACCCCGGTCCGTCAAAATTGTAAATATAATCAATGTGATTTCTTGAATTTTCATCGGTAAAAGCACCGGCATAAACCGAAAGATTTCCGCCCTTTGAGTGACCGCCCAGAATGAATTTTCCGTTGAGCATACGGACTGCCTTTTCAAAATAATCAAGAGCTTTTTTCTGTGACGGCAACGGAAATGTGAAGAACATATTGAAGTCCTCCTGCCAGCCGACAAGAGAATTGTCCGTTCCTCTGTATGAAATAAAATAATTCTTTTTAAGAAATTCAAAAGTGATTGCGGAAAACTGCATACTTACATCGGACTCAACCTCGTTTACATACCCCGAAACAAGAATTTTGCCAAATCTCTTGCTCTCTGCCGTCGCTTTCAAAAGGTCGGCATCACCCTTCCACAATAGATTTTTCTCGTAATCATCGGTTGCAAACACACGCATTGCCGCCTGTTCAAGGGTAATTTCATCAAACAGGCAGGACGATACTGCACCGTCAAAAGGAAGATATGAAAGCCGTGAAAGCACAAGTGCGTCAAGCTCGTTAAAACCGTCCTGCTCAAATGTCAAATCGCCGCGCCAGCTTATGTAATCAAATATGTCAGCCATACAAATGCCTCCAATCTGTTTTCTCTCTGTAACTATTGTATCACTTTGTACTAATTATTTCAATACAATTTTGAAAATCGAAAAAGAAAAGGACAAACGAATTCGTTCATCCTTTAACAGTATATGAAGTTATCTGAATTTTGCGATTTCTTCAAGAAATTGTTTTCCGAATTTTTCAAGCTTTGTTCTGCCCACACCCGAAACTTCAAGCATTTCATCGGGTGTTTCGGGGCATTTTTTGCACATATCAATCAGCGTTGCATCGGTAAAAATAACATAGGCAGGAACACTCTTTTTGGATGCAATGCCTTTTCGCAAAGCCTTGAGCGCATCAAGTAAATCGGAATTAACAGGCACTTCGGGGCGGTGCGTTTTGACAACCTTTTCGGAGTTTTCAACTTTCTTCATCACAAGCCGTTCCCGTCCGAAAAGCAGGCCGGGAAAGCGGTTGAAACATCGGTTCCGGAAACTTCTGTTGATAAAACACAGACGGAGGAGTCGGTGGTCGAATCTGGTGAACTCCAGAGCGTTGATCGGGAGGAAGGAAAGGAACAGAATTCGGCGGTTGACTCTATCGAGTACCGACCGTTGCCCGATACATCGATGGTTCGTGACTCCGTCTCGGCTGTCGAATGGACTACAGGGACAACCGGAGCAGATAATGGAACGAAGTCGTTGTGGCGATTGATCATAGAGGCAATTTTGTGGGGATTCGCTGCTTTGTTGACTCCGTGTGTCTTCCCGATGGTGCCGATGACCGTTTCGTTTTTCCTGAAACAAAACGAATCCCGTTTTAAGGCTCGAATGAAAGCCGGAATTTATGGGTTGAGTATTGTCGCTCTTTATACTGTACCTATTGCAGTGATCATACTGATTACGAGATGGGTCGGAGGCGGTGCCGTAACGGCCGATATCTTTAACTGGTTGGCGACGCATTGGCTGCCCAATGTGTTGTTTTTCCTGATCTTTATTGTTTTTGCCCTGCCACCATGAGCCTATGTCTGCAAATTCCTTACTCTCCATCATCTGTTGGTGGAAGTACATTTCCAATGCCAAACCGGAGAAAATGGGATAATCCTTTTTAATAATGTCAGCCAAGCGTTCAAAATTCTGTATCTCTATATAATTTTGATACTTGATAAAATACCGGAACCAGAAACGCAAAAACAGATCCGATACCTCATAACGGCGCGTCCACGATCGGCTGCGCCGGGAGGGACTGCGGGGGCGGCTGCTGATGCAG
>OHBJ01003107.1_pt1 | contig 11006 bp, 8 predicted proteins | sample 1577241 | NCBI WGS metagenome assembly OHBJ01 (sample SAMEA3541594, study PRJEB24748) | human gut metagenome | biome: human gut; feature: human-associated habitat; material: faeces | place: China | collected 2012
CAGGGACGGGGCGATGGCGTTGTAGATGTCGCCGATGCCGCCACATTTTTTCAGATTCGGGAGCCAATACGAACTACCTGAAAACGTTTGCTCCGGTATGGGGAACCGTTACGACCTTTTTCCCGAGCCTAAAAAAAGATTTCCCGGGAGGAGATGGAGTCAAAAAGGCGTTCGGCGGTATCGAACTGACCGATGCATACGGACTCTACTCCATATCGATGTCCTCGGACAAGCGGTCGATATCGATCAAGTCGCCGTTGGGTAAGGTCGGAATCAATGCCTTTACGGGCATCACGATCAGTGCACCGAACGGGAATGTGAAGATTCAAGGAAAGAATGTCGACATCGTAGCGGGTAATAATCTAACCCTCCGTTCGGGTACGAATCGGGATTTCCTGCCAACGACGACTAAGGATGCCGCAAAACTGGCAAAGGGAATAGGTACGTCCTTGGCAGGCAATCTGACGGTGGTCGATCTGTCGACGATCCGCATTATTTTCGAGACGGTATTACGTCCGATCGCCGGTACTTTACGGCTCTCATCCAAACGTTATCTGTGCCTTGAGGCAGGAAAGGGAAGTGCTGAGATCAAAGGTCGGAGAATTGTAGATAACTTCAAGACGAAAAAGAATGTGATTGGTTCGAACAGCGCCGGAAGTTTCTTTAAGGGAAAATATACGTTCACTCATGCTGCCGATAACAAGGTCTACACACCGAAAATACCTCAGGCATTATACAATATAATAAACGGATGCAATACCTTGTTCACTTCATATAAGACAAGAAGCCAGACGGTGTTACCCCATTTTACCATTTATGAGCAGCAACGTACCGCGTTGAATCAACGGCAAGATCTTGACAGCTTGCTGAAAAAGACGGATATTCCGGATCTCAAGACCGTATTTAACAATGCACAAAAAGGTCGGCAGCTCGAACTGCTCGAGATGAAAGCTAATAATGATATTCCGGCCAATATCGACGCGAATACACGTCAGGTTGTGGATGCGGCTGTCACGGCTCTCAATAATGCAGCGGCATCGATTTATGCTCAGGCCTATAATGAGGACGATGAGCTCGATCGTGCATTTGCAGGCGATGTAAAGTTCGTGGTAAAGGATGCAAAAGTAAAGAAGGCGCTACAAAAGTTATATACTCCGGTGACTCCTGCAACTGTTTTGGATAAGTCTTTGACTTCAAATGCGCTGACAGCCTTGAATGTCGATCCGGAGGCGCGTAGAGAAGCGGTGTATCAAGCTTTGTTGGTGTTGGTTAATAACCAGATCGTGGAGGAAGGGGATCGCTATTACGACCGTATTACCGCGGGTGGAATCGGGAAACCGCAACAGTATTGTTTTTATCATTGGGCAAGTTTTATAAATGGAATTAAAAAAGAGAGTTCCGCTAAAAAATACTTAAAGGATATCGGTTCGACCCTTTTGCCCATAGATGATCTTATCCATTTGGACGATCAACATGTTTGGGACAATACGGATGACGGTAAGATTTTGTTTGCTGATACAGCGGGTAAAACGCTGGATATAAATCAGGGAGCGCTTCATACCTATATGGAGGCTGAAGATTTGGATAGGGTTCTTCTAGAAATCAAACAAGTACTTTACAGTATATAAGAATTAAAAGAAGGAATATCGATGAGGGGGATAGCTGAACAATTTGCCAACTGGCAAGCCGCATTGGAGGATTTCCAGAAAAACATCGAAAAAGATCTGGAGGAGATTCGCCGTTGCAAGCGGGAGGTTCGTCGGATGAAGATCGATCTGATCGATCAGATCGAACGCGGACGTTATGTCCGGGACGAAGAGCGGTTGATTATATCTGCGCCGGAGATCATTATCGGAAATGTCGACAAGAGCGGCGTGCTGTGCGGAAACTATTCTCGGGTGATTATTCGGGGCAACGAGGTCGATTTAGAGGGTGTCGGACTCGATGCGACCACTCCCGGTTCCATTGTAAGCCGGGCCTCGAGCATCCGGCAGGTGGCAGTTGACCCCGGAATCGATGGTGCGGAACAGGTGGTTAAGGGGACCTCCGAGATCATCTCACAGGCGCGGAATGTGGTTCTGCGGGGAGAGAAGGCTGCGGATTTTTTCCCGAGCGGTAATTTGCCCGGCACGGATGGCGGGATCGTGTTGTCGACCGATGGACAGATCCGTGTGCAAGCAACACTCCCCTGTGATACGCAGAAGGAGCAGTTGACTGCCGAAGAGAAAAGTCTGACCACGCAGGTGAATGATTTGAAGAAAGAGGCGGCCCAGACTAAAGCGGAGGTTTCGTCATTGATCTCGTCCATGAACGATTTGGTGGCAAAGGATACGATGAACCTCGACGAAACCTCTACGCGTACGAATTTTGTAGATATAGAGGAGCTGCACGAGGAGTTCCGTCATGTCTCGGCGGCCCTGTATCATGCGATGACGGCCTATTTCGGGACGTTGTCGCGTCTCGCAGAGTCCAACCGGCAGTTGGAATCGGTTAAAACCCAAAAAGAGGCTGTATCCAAACGGAAATCGACCTATAAGGAGAAAACGACCGGAACCTCCATTTCGCTCCGGTCGGAGAATATCGATCTGGTTTCGATGGATGGCGACGGGAATCTGCGGACCAATGCAGACTCCGGGATCGGTATTTCGGGAAAACAGGTGACAATCTCGTCGTATGGCGATGATCATGCACTGATCAAGGAGAGCGGAATCACGTTGGCCTCGCAGCAGGTCGAGATCAATACCGGTAATCCGAAAGTGTCAGGGAAAAACAGCGAGGTTCCGGCCGAGGGTAGTGTGCGGGTGGTATCGAAGGATATACGTTTCGAGGCAGTCGATTACCAGACGAAGGAGAAAAAGATCGAGGAGAAGAGCCTGACCAAAGATGGAGTGTTCTCCGTGCGTGCAGAGAAGATCGATTTCAGTGCGACCGATACGGAGGGTAAAGCTACGGGATCTTTTGCGGCCAACGCCAAACAGGTGGAGGTGAAGTCGATGGACGTCGACAAGGAGAAAAGGACCGACAAGTCGCTGGCACAGGGGAGCGCCTTGTTGCTGTTGGCCGAGCAGGTCTTTGCCGGGGCGAAGGACAAGAAGACGAAAAGCAAATCGGTCCAACTCGCTTCGGACAAGGTGGGTATGTTCGGCGATACGACCATCGAGTTGCAGCAGGACGGGAAGGCAATCTTGCAGTTGAGTGGAGGAAATGCTTCGTTGTCGGGCAGCAAGATGACCCTCTACGGAGAGACTACGTCGGAAGGAAAAACGACCTTCAAGTCCGACGTGACCGCAGGAACCGTCAACATGAAGAACCTCAAGGTGGACTCCTCGTTCAAGACGCCCTATACGACAGAGGGTATCTCCGTTCCCGGTGCGCCCTCTGCCGCGAAATTAGGTGCGAAGCTGAAAGAAGAAGAGATGAAGACAACGAAATAAAACGAGAAGCGTATGGCTAAATATGTGTGTATGGGTGCGATGTTGAAGTGTACGTTCGGACAGATCCCTTCGACGTTGATGGTGACCAATCCGATGCGCCCGATGATCCAGAACAAACCGAAAGCCACGATCATGGATTTCGCTCCGATGGCGAATATCATGCCGTTCGGCATGTGTACCTCACTGGCCAATCCAACCGTCGCTTCCGCGACATCTGCCGCCATGGGAGTTCTGACGCCCATGCCCTGTATTCCCGTTCCCGCCGGACCTTGGGCTCCGGGAGGCAAACAGTTGATCACCAATATGCCGGCACTGCTCGATAACTGCAAGCTTATGTGTGCTTACGGCGGCAGTATCTCCATCAACATGCCCGGACATACCTGTAATTCGGAGGGTAAATAGCACGGTGAGCTGCCGTTTGGGAGTAGGGGAGCGAACGGTTCCGATCATCGTGTTCCGCAGCGAAGTCTCCCTTCGGGTCGGGACAAAAAAAGGTATGGAAATAGAAAAAATGAGGCGTTCTACTCGTCCCCTCCTGAAAAGGCATCCATGTTGAACTGTTTGCCGGCGGTTCCACTATGAGCCGCCTCTTTTTCCCGTTCGGCACTCTCTTTCTCTTGTTGCCGTTTCAGATAATCTTGATAGGCTGTCTCGATCTGATTTTCCTTCTCTTCGCGGTAGGATTTGCATATTTCGAGGTGCTCGTCGTGCATCTTCTTGAGCTCCTCTTTAGCTTCGTCAGCTTCGTTGGCCTTGGGTTGTGTCAATGCTTTGCCGATTTTCACCCCATAAACTGTATTGACCGTATCGAGTTTGGTCAGTGTCTCCTCATAAATCGTTTTTACGTAATCCATACCTGCATCTCGCCGCTCTTTGTTCATTTCGGGCATCGTACACAAAATATACTTTTCATCATCCATTTCATCCGCACTCTGATCCTCGGCGTTAGGAGCGGTTTCATCCTCTTCGTTCATCGATCTCTGTTCGATCTTGTACTCAGGATGAACCATGCCGATCGCCTTGCAGATAGGGAACAGGTAGGATTGACTCTTGGGAATGATTCCGAATTGAGTCTCTTCCGGCAGAACGATATCAGCTACATCTTCCAGATTCATCCGTTCGCTATTTACTTCGACCTCAACCGAAAGAAGGGCGGCCGGTTCAGCCTGCACACTGAAGTGAATGAATTGATAATTCATGTATACGGCGAAACCACTCATCTTTTTCTGGGCCTCGTTTAGTAAATCGAATACTGCTTTTCTCATGATTCGTTGTTTGAACGTTACACGGGTGTTTTATCTCTTTTTAAAATCCAAGGTTACGTTTACGATATCGTTGCCTCTGAGGTGAATTGTTTTTTCGGCGACTTTTCCCCCTTTGACCAGACGAATCCGGTAGGTGCGGTCGATCGGCAGATTGCGCAAAACGCAGGGTGCAAATCCTACGGCGACATCATTCAGAAAGACTTCAGCATTAATCTCATTACATGAGATATTCAACATTCCGTAGTCAGCCAGCGGGGAAGCCAGATTCAGCTCAACCGTTTTCCCGGTTTCGACCCAAAAGAAGTGGGTTCGTGAGTCCAGACTATCCTTTTGGGAACTAACCGCGTAAAACCCGGGAATCAGCTCGCCCTGCCACTCGCCTTTGCCAACCCGTTCCCGATTGAGCCAAATCTCCGTATTTGCATCGAATGCGGTAATATGTACGCGGGACAGAATTTGGGTAGAGGCGGTGCTGTCGGTTGCAGTAAGGCTCTTTGGGGATATGGATCGGACGGTCGGTAGCGTGCGGTTCTGCTCCGTATTATTTTTGGGCAAGATGTTTCGGCTAGGTTGCGGAGTGTTTGCAAGAAGCGGAGTTCGAGTCGAATCACGCAGGTCTATAACCTTTCGTTCGGCGTTGGCGATTTTGATAGACCGGTCATATATGGGTTGTTTGTTCCGTTTGACGGTCAGACGGTAGCATCCGGGCATCAGCCGTCCCGTTTCGATACGTCCGGAGCCGAGCGGCTCTCCGTCCAGCAGGATCTGGGCATCAGTTCTGTCGGTTTCGACCGTGAGGTAGGCGTAGAAGGGCTCCAAGATAAACCGCTTTTGGACTCGGGAGGCGTCCGTAACGTCGATCGTGTCGTTGAGCGGTGTGTAGAACGGGGACTCGATGCGGCAACTGTGTCGCCCGATAGGGAGGTACAGCAGCAGATGTCCGTCTTGAATGGAGTGAAAAGTACTGTCGATGAAAACGATGGCGTGTTCGGGCTGGATGTGGAGCAGTACCCACTGTTTCTCTTGCTGAAACTCCTTGTCTAAACTCTCCGTATGCAAGTAGGCGTGGTAGTGTTTTCTCTTTTTCAGCTCTTTGTCCGGAACTTTCCATGCGATCTGTCCGTAGGTGGGGTGCTTGATGGTCAGAAAGGCAGTGTGGTTCGGAAGGGTCAGGGTGACGAATCCTTCTGCTTCGGCAACAGGTACGGCGACCTCTCCGACAAAAAACTGAAATCCCTTTTCGTTGGTATAGAGGTCGAGTAGGGCACTCTGTTTATCGGTCGTAAAGGTAGCTTGCCTTAAAAACGGTTTTTTGTAGCGGGCAAAATCCTCGATGCGCATACGTTGTGCGTTCAGGGGAAGAAAAATCACGCCTAATATGATAGCCCACAAATACTTCATCCGTACAGCCCGTGTAAATATACTTGGATTACAAACATACGGAAAATTGCTGAAATTTTTGCGCCGTACGACAAATAAATCCTGCCTTGCGGCGTACCGAACAGAGAAGATAGACCCATGTAATTCGTTACAATATCAAGTAGCGTCGGTAGGGATGATGCTGTTCCGTGCAGAGTGGCGTTTGTCCCAAATAGTCGGGAACTTTTATGTACTTTCCCGAATAATTTGTATTTTTGAAAGGTAAACTGTAAAGGGGTTAACGAGATGGGGCGAGATGGCTCGGTTCCGACGCTTGGTCCGGAGTGGGGAGAGCAGGTATTTGCTCAGCTCTCTTGGTTCAGACAGGAGCAGCTGGAACGTGCGAATGTTATGGTGGTCGGATGCGGTGCCTTGGGCAACGAGGTGCTGAAGAATCTGACTCTGTTCGGAGTCGGACATCTGACGGTCGTAGATTTCGATACCGTCGAGCCTTCGAATTTGACCCGTTCCGTTCTTTTCCGTCGGGCAGATGCCGAGGCGGGCAGAGAGAAAGTCGCTGTCGTCGCCGAAAGAATTCGGGAGATCAACCCGACAGTCAGCGTATTGCCGCTCTCGGGCGATATTTGTCACGATGTCGGTTTGGGCCTGTTGCGGCGGATGGATGTAGTGGTCGGATGTGTCGATAACCGTTGGGCGCGGTACTGTCTGAATCGTTTGTGTATGCGGGCAGGTGTTCCGTGGGTGGATGGTGGAATCGACGGTTTGGAGGGTACGGCGCGGGTCTTCATTCCGGGTAAGAATTGCTACGCCTGCAATCTGGGACCAGAGGCTCTGAAGGAGTTGTCCTATCGGCTCTCGTGCAGTTCGGTTATCCGTCGGAATGAGGTCGCCGGAAGGGTGCCGACCACGCCGGTCATCGCTTCGATCATCGGAGCGGTTGAGGCTCAGGAGGCGGTCAAACTGCTGCACCCCGAGGAGTTGGCCGACGGGCGGCTAACCTCGTTGTGCGGAAAGATGTTCTACTATGAGGGACAGCATCTCGCATCGCGAGTTGTGGATTTCGTGGGATATGACGAGGAGTGTCCCATGCATGAACGATGGACGCCGATCGAAAAGACTGTGCTGACTACCGGTTGGAGGATCGATGAGGTTTTAAACTATTTGTCCGAGCGATTCGGAACGGATCATTTGGAGATCGTACTCGGAGATCATTGTTTTGTGGATTATTTGGTCACGCGGAGGGATGAACGGAAGTTTAAGGTCATGTTGCCCGATTATGCGGTCGAACGGTTTGTAGAGGAGGATGCCGAGTTGCGACATTTTCCCTCGCAGGCGTTGTATCAGCACGAGATCAGGAGTATCGATGCCGGTTTTCCCTATATGGAGCTGACTTTGCGGGAGGTCGGTATTCCCGAGTGGGCGGTCCTGCGTGTATGCACCGAGCAGGGAGACCGATACGTCGAGTTGGCCGATGAACGGAACTATTCGAAGTTTTTGTTTCAAAACGAGGAGGTATGAAGAACGAGAACGATCTATTCGATATCAGTGCGGAGTTTTTGCTGAATTACCTCTATCCGGAGAGTACGGATCGGTGGCAGGTGGATTGTGCCGGAACGTTCTACCGGAATTACAGCCCGGATGTGCTGTCGGTCGACCCGGAGCATAGGGTCGTACGTCTTGCCCGCGACAGTTTTCTACGGTTACTGCCTCAAGGGGTGATCGCTCAAGACAATGCCCTGAAAGGTAAGAATTTCGAGCAGAAATACGAACAGCTCAAAAGAAAAGAAGAGTTGCTACTCGATCTTTTCCGTCCGGTCGATACGCTGGCATTCAGGTCGCGGCTCCATGTCGAGCGGCAGACGGCCCAATTACTGCAAGAGAAGACAGCTTTTTTACTGAAACGTTATTTTCATTACGACATAGAGAAGGAGGAGAATCCCTACATTAGGCAGACGGCTCCGCTGTTGCTGTACGTCAGTCGGCTGCGGGCTGATTTTGGTTTTGTCCGTAATTTGCTGGAGCTGTTGTTTGATTGTGAGGTGAAGATGATGACGGGCCGGTATTCGTGGGAGGAGGGTGCGGAATATACGCAACCTGCAGTCGAATACCAGCTTATCGTTTCCCGGTTGACGGCCGAGGCCTATGATGAATTGACGCGGACGATCGAACCGTTCCGGGAGTTTATCTGCGAGTGGTTCATTCCGTTCGATACACATTGTACGATTGCCGTCAAGTATCATGATCAGCCCTTTGTGTTGGGTGACGGTCTGGTGTTGGATTACAATACCGAGATCGACCCTCTCTCCTCGTTAAACCCGAATATGGACAGTTAAGCAGAAACGCATTATGAATATCAATTCGAGAATCGACTGGAAAGCCGGCATGGCGATTTCCGCACGGACTTTTCTGGAGCAGGATAAAAATCTACTCCGAAGACAGCAGGCGGCAAGCCGGGCCATCAACGGAGATCAGTTCGGACTCATCCCGTTTACCGAATTCGATAACCGGGGCGGATTCGTCCGAAATAAGTTGGAGATAGAACGGCTGACCTGTATGGCTCTTCTCCCTTCCGGAAAAATGTTGCACGTCGACGAAAAGGTGGTGGTTTCCGTTCCGTTGGTCTACGGTGACGAATACTATCTGGCATGTGGTTTCGGAGAGAAAGAAGTGGAGTTCGATGTGGATACGGTGCCTTTCGTCCGGCCCGAATATACGTATGGCATCTATTCACTGGACGAATTGAAAGGGACCGATCTCTTTCCGGTAATGAAGTTCAAGGTCGATAACGGAGTCTTCAGTATCGATGAAACCTACATTCCTCCATGCCTTCAGTTGGTGTCGGACGACCGGTTCCGAGCCTATATGGAGCGGCTTGCGGAGGGTGTGGGCATATTGGCCGGACATCCGAATCTGGAGTCAGGCGAAGGCAAACGTGCGTTTCAGCGTTATGCCTACCTGTTGCAAAGGTTCGATATGAAGAACCGGACGAGTCATTTTATCCGGTTGGCGTACGAAATAGCGCAGGCGGTCGACTTTTACATTGTGGTGCCCAATACCGAAACGCCAACCCCTATCGAGCCCTATTCCGAATACGATATTGTCAAGTGGCTGGAGTGGTTGGATGAATATGTACACAGCGCGTCGACGATTCTCGACAAGGTCGTACTCGAGGACCATACCATCGATTTCGAAGAGCTGAAGGCACAGGTCAAGGCCGAGTTGCACGAACAGCTCTATCCCGAGTTGTATGACCGGCTCTATGAAGCGCTCAGAGAGAAACTCTATGCCGAGATTACCGAAGAGCTGACCGCCAAACTGACCGACTACATCAGCCATCAGTTTAAGGCCGAGTTGCACGATTTGCTTTCGGACGAATTGTCGGAGAAATTGTCCGACAGTCTGTATCAGAAGTTGTACGAAAGTTTGTACAATGCGTTGTATGTGCCCGAGGAGAAAGAGGAGCAGGAGGAGTTTATGCCTTTAATTTAGAAAGCTATGAGTATTTTGCTTCCGTTGCAGGTGAGAGATGGTAAATTGGTACAAGCTTCCGATGTGAAAGCAGCGGTCGATGCTTTCATCGAGTTGTTGTTGACCACACCGTGTGGAAGTTGTGTGTCGGACCCTCAATTCGGTTTCATCTTCAATAATTTGAAGTTCGAAATTTTCAACGAGAATGAAGGGGTGATTTACGATTCGGAGGAGAAAAACGGGGCCACTTCGGATTTGTACAGCAAGAAAGTTTCGGGGACCTCGAAAAGCATCAACACCTTTGCGATCGAGTTGAAAAGGGCGATCGAACAGTATGAAAAGAGGCTATCGGATGTATCGGTGTCGATGGCTTACGTGAAAAAACTGAAAAAGATTCAAGTCGATGTAGAAGGAACCCTCGGGGAGATGAATGAGGCTTATCGATACACGACCAGCATCGATTTATGGAATTAAGTATGATGAGGTATTATCTGTTGCGATAAAGAAGAAATAGGATGAAACAGACGATATTTACAACCCGTCAGAGGGCGAAAGAGATCATAAAAGAGGCTGTTGCGGTGTGGGAACAGAGTGGTAGCAGCGAGCACTTGGAAGGTTTGGAACAGGATCCTGTATTCTCTTTGTTCCTGAATGCATTGGCCTATCAAGCTAATGAGATCGACGACGAAATAGAACAGCTTCGAACCGAGATCATTAATGAGTTCGCTCAGATGCTCATTCCGTATGAACGGGTTCATGCTCTTCCGGCTACGGCAGTGGTTGAGGTTGTTCCGGAAGAGGGTGTGCAATCGCAGATTTTGGATCATCGGGTTCGTTTTGTTTTGTCGGGAACGCCATTTACGTTTATTCCAATGCTCAGCACGAAAGTATTCGAGGCTGAGATCTCGTCGGTAGTTCGACTGGATAACCGAAGATGGAAGGTCGTATTATACTTCAAGGATACGGTCGATAATTTGGCAGGCCTGACATTTCTTGTAAATAATCCCGATTTTCAGGATTTGAAGATTTTTGCCAACGGACATCCGCTCCCGCTGATTAAGCCTTGGGATTATGCAGATTTGCCTTTGGCTGATTGTTTTTCGTTCAGAAACATGTTGTATAACCGGTCGCCTCTTTTTCAGTCCAGCAATACGTGGTTTGATCTGTTTGCAAAACAGAATGTGAGGCTGTTCTGTATCGATAACTATAAAACACCCGCCACACAATCGTATGCGACCGATAAGGTCGAATTGGTGTTCGAATTTTCTGGAATATCCGATAGCTTTTTGTTTGATAAGGAACGTCTTGCATTGAATTGTACCCTGTTAGCGAATGCTTCTGTTCGGACGGCAACGCTCTCTACGGCATCGCCCGTCGTTCGTCTGTCGGGAGAAGAGGACGATTCCGCTGCGAATGACATTACTGTAAAGATTTACGATGCAAAGAACCTTTATGTCTG
>OHBJ01003113.1_pt1 | contig 10996 bp, 10 predicted proteins | sample 1577241 | NCBI WGS metagenome assembly OHBJ01 (sample SAMEA3541594, study PRJEB24748) | human gut metagenome | biome: human gut; feature: human-associated habitat; material: faeces | place: China | collected 2012
CCTTGGTTTCGAGGTAGTGCTCGTTGTACTTGTTGGGCGCGATGACGATCGGCACGATCTCGTCGATGTGCAGCCCGTAGCCTTCCAGTCCGGCGCGTTTGAGCGGGTTGTTGGTCATCAGGCGCATGTGGCGGATGCCCAGCTCGCGGATGATGCTGGCGCCCACGCCGTAGTCGCGTTCGTCGGCCTTGAAGCCCAGTTTGAGGTTGGCGTCCACCGTGTCGAGACCCTCATCCTGCAATTTGTAGGCGTGGATTTTGTTGCACAGCCCGATGCCGCGCCCCTCCTGATTGAGGTAGACGACGGCGCCCCGGCCTTCGCGGTCGATCATCTCCATCGCCTTGTGGAGCTGCTCGCCGCAGTCGCAGCGGTACGAGCCGAAGATGTCGCCCGTGGCGCACGACGAATGCACGCGCACCAGCACCGGTTCGTCTTCGGTCCACTCCCCTTTCGTCAGGGCCACATGTTCCACGCCGTTGGATTTCTGGCGGAACGGCGTGATCTGGAATTCGCCCCACTCCGTGGGCAGGGGTACCGTCACGCCCTTTTCGATGATCGACTCCTCGCGGAGGCGGTAGGCGATCAGCGAGGCGATCGAGATGATTTTCAGGTCGAATTTTTTTGCGGTCTCCAGCAGTTGCGGCAGGCGGGCCATCGTGCCGTCCTCGTTCATAATCTCGATCAGCGCGCCGGCGGGCTGCAATCGGCTGCTGCCGCGACCTGCCCAAGGAGGAAGTGGAAAAGCGTCTTGCTGCCGGGGAACCCTATGTTATCCGCCAGAAGATCCCCCGCGAGGGCGTGACCGGCTTTGACGATGTGGTGTACGGCCACATCGAGGTGAACAACAGCGAGATGGACGACCAGATCCTCATCAAGACCGACGGCATGCCCACCTACAACTTTGCAAATGTGGTGGACGATCACCTGATGGGCATCACCCACGTGATCCGTGGCAGCGAGTATCTGTCCTCTACCCCTAAGTACAACCTGCTGTATCAGGCGTTCGGCTGGGAGATCCCCACCTACATCCACTGCCCGCCGGTCATGAAGGATGCACAGAATAAGCTTTCCAAGCGCAACGGCGATGCCAGCTATCAGGATCTGGTGGCAAAGGGCTACCTGACCGAGGCCGTGCTGAACTACATCTGCCTGCTGGGCTGGAGCCCCAAGGGCGAGTATGCCGAGCAGGAGATCTTCTCCCTGCCGGAGCTGGTCAAGATCTGGTCTCCGGACGGCATCTCCAAGTCTCCGGCCATCTTCGATCCCCTCAAGCTGCGGGCCATCAACGCGGAATATATCCGCCGCCTGTCCCCGGAAGAGTTCCAGAAGAAGGCGGAGCCGTGGATCGACAAGGCCGTGCACACCTCCATCGACAAGAAGCTGCTGTGCGCAAACCTGCAGCCCCGCTGCGAAGTGCTGGGCGAGATCCCGGAGCAGCTGGATTTCTTTGATGCGATGCCCGAGTACGATGTGAGCATGTACGCCAACAAGAAGCAGAAGACCACCCCGGAGACCGCCAAGGAGGCACTGGAAGCCCTGCTGCCTGTGCTCAGCGACGAAGCACTGGATTTTGGCAATCGCGATGCCGTCTTCGATGCCTGCAAGGCCAAGGCTGAGGAGCTGGGCAAGAAGAACGGCTGGCTGCTGTACCCGCTGGGCATTGCCCTTTCTGGCAAGCAGCGCACCCCCGGCGGCGGCACCGACCTTGCCTGCATGATGGGCCGCGAAACCACCCTTGCCCGCGTAAAAGCGGCAATTGAAAAGCTGAACGGCTGATTTTTGCCATAAAACCACAAAGCTCTGCAGCATTTTTGAACGCTGCAGGGCTTTTTTGCGTCTTTGGGCCGGTTTGCGGCAGAACACTGCACCGCGCCAAAAATCGCCGCGCGCCCGCGCTACAGTATATGCAGAAAGCGCGGGGAACAGAACCACAACGCCCCGCCGGAAAGCGGGGAGTTTTTATGACAGAGCGGATGGGTCTGGCAGCGGTCGGGCGGCAGAACAGACAGCGGGCAGCACTGGCACGGCGGGCAGAGCTGCGCCCGGCAGCGCGCAGGCTGGTGCGAAAGTGGAAGATGTTGGGTTGCGTCATACTGTGCTTGTGCGGTTCTCGGTAAGGAGATACCAGCTTTTCCATAGCACCATTGCGTCAGTCCCGAACAGTCAAAAGAAGTGTTGGGATTGCTACCGCCATACACATATTTCCAGCCTTGATATTTTAACGCTTCATTCATGACCTTTTGTGCCAGCTCTCCCGATACCTGCGGAACAGTTAAATACTGATTGACTAATTCGACGTAAAATTGATTGCCATACTGATACCGCCAACCCCCGTTCTTCGCAACGGCTATCGGGTTGGTGTAGGTTACTTTCTTTCCACCCGACTTCTCACGGGCGAAGCTCTCTGCAAGATTAAAGTTGTGTTTCTTTCCTTTTCCTGCCACATATCCCACATAACCACCGCCATAGTTATAGGACTGTATCGCTACATTCAAATCGTCGATACCTTGATTTTTACAGGAAGAAAGCAGGGACGCAAAATACTTACACCCCTGCTTGATTGAGCTTTCCGTATCTAAGGAATTAGGCGGTAAACCAAGACTTTCTGAACTCTGCATAACATCTTCTGCCGTACCGCCACTTTCTACTTGAATGATAGCCAGTAGCACATTGACATACTCGGAGATACCGTTTTCTCTGGCGTATTTTTCCACCATAGGCTGATGTTTCAAGACTTCTGCGGATAAATTCATACCCGTAATGCCAGAAGAAAAGTTGCTGTTCTCGTCGTCGCTGTCCGCACTAATCAAGACACCAAAGAAAAGCACCAGAGAAAAGAGGATAGGAAACAGACTGCCAATGAGAGCGATATGTTTCAGTTTCATTTTTTCTTCTGTCCTTTCTTCGTTACAAGGTTACGGTTCTTTTCGGTATGTTCCGTTGTACGCTTTGATTGTTCAAAGGTCTGTTTCTTTGTAGTACGCTCTGCTTTGTAATTCTGGCGTGTTTCCTGCGATACTACTTTTTCTACATTCTGCCTATGTACTGGCTGTGCAGGCTGGGTCGCTTTCTTATCAGAAGCACCAGAAGATAACGGACGCTCTTTCACAACATTTGTCTTGACTGGTTCACTTGCTTTTGAAGTGGTCGCTGTGGCAGGACGTTTCACTTCCTGCATTTTTTCCGCACTCGGCTTTGGAATGGTTGAAGCTGTGGCTGGTCGCTCATGGGGACGGGTAGCTCCCGTTGTCGCTGATCCGTCAGCCTTTCGCTGTGCCTGCCTTGCTTCTTGTGCCTTTTGAAGCTCCATACGTTTGTCAGCGATATTCTGTCTATGCTGTTCCTGCTTTTCCAAGCGTCCCGTCTGTCTGGACTGCTGTTCCTGCACCATGCCACGCTTGAAGTCGGACACGCTGGACTTTGCCTTTTCCTTTGCGGAATACACCGCATAAGCGGTCTGTGTCGGCATATCCTTGATGTTTTCTTTGACAGCATTTGCCTTGTCTTTCACTTTATTTTTCGTATCTAAGACAGCACCCACCTTTGAGCCTGCACGCTGTCCCATGCTGGAAGTGGTATTGCCCCGATTTTCTTTAGAAGCCGTATTTTTTCTTTCGGCTCTCTTGCCAGCAACGGCACTTCCAGCTACCGCACCAGCCACACCACCCGAAATACCGCCAGCACTTACCGCCCTTGCAATACGGTGTTCCATACGCCTAGCCCTATGTCGCATAAACAGATACGGTCTGCGGAAAATTCTTCGTCCCATGTTTTGACTGTCGCCAGCATTAAGTGAGAACATACTCATTAAGTCGCCCAGTTTCATATAGATACCAGCAAAACACACTATCTGCAAGAACGCCACCATAAAGAACGGGTAGTCTGTGGAGATGTTATAAAACATACTGGAAATGCTGAACGCCACCGTTACAATGAGCGTTATTCCTGCCCGTGTCATTATGGTATTAAATACCCTCACGATTGCCTGCTTTGCCATGCTTTCATAGCTCGGTATCATGGAAAGTAGAAAGCTGATAGGTAAAAACATTGCAAAGATAATAAAGAGTATCTGGCTGAACAACATCATACCCGTAAGCAAGAATACAAATATCGTGATACCTAAGTTAAAGAATAGCAGGAAGAACACCATACCTAAACGGTTTACGACCTGCGGTATCGTCAGATTGTTGTTGTCATTGTCCTCGATTTCTGTTTTCACGACTTCCTCTCTGGTCTTGCCGTCCTCGTCCTCTGGACTTACTGATACCAGAGCTTCTACACGGTCTGTCCCGATTTCCTCTGCGTTGCTGTTACCAAATTGAAGCAAGAGCCACGGCTGTTCCACTTGAATGGAAAACAAGCTGTCCCGTATCAAGTCCACGCTGTCCTTGCCCTCGCTGTCAGAGTTGGGGAGCATGATTTTTGTTCCCAAGTCCAAAGAAGCGGTACTGATGTCTGATGAAAATTCATTTATCTTCTTGATGTAATCGGGAGCGTAGGCAATAAAGGAAGCGGACAACACGAACACCACCACAAAGTTAATAACAGCGTGAAGTGCCTTGCTGGTTTCGCGTTTGATAAGTCCCGTATAGGCAACATAAAGTCCCACTATTAAGATAATGAGAAGCAGGAAACCGACATAGAAGCCCGTAGAAGAAAAGCCGTTCTCGGTAACGCCTGCAAGGGTCTGTATGCTTTGTCCGATACTGTCTGCCATATCGTTAATAAAATCAAGTTTGTATGCTTCCTGCACCACATAGCCCGTAGCATTGCTTAAATAAAGGCTTATCGTCCAGACAAAGTTGGTAATGCAGTAAAGCCCGTACTGCACCGATTTTCCAATCCCGTCCAGCCAGTTCCACGGAAGCCACGACCAGCTATTATCCACATAAAAATCAAGCTGGTAGTTGGAAAGGGGATATTTTGAATAAAGATTTTCTGCGTTTATGGTATCGTCCACAAGCCCCGTCGCATGAGCCACCGTCCCCAGAAGTGAAAGCAGGATAAGGGAGAGTGCCACCACGAACAGAGCCATTTTGAGAAAGTGAAGTATCTTCCTTTTTGTGAACGCACCTTTTATCCTTTCTTTCATCACTCCACCTCATTTCTCTGTACGGGCGGTCTGGTATCAAAGGCGTGTAGCAGTTCTTCAAAGACTGGGTGTATCTGCACCACACCGACACGCCCGTATAAGTCCTGCAATAAGCATTGTCCGTTCTCCAAATCACGCAAGCGTTTCTGGTTGTTCTCGTCGTCCTTGTCGATACCGAAAAATTCTAAGGTCTGCTTTATCTCGTTGATGTCAGTAGAACGAAAGGCAAACTTCAAGCCGATATTGTTTTTCAGACTTTCCTTTGACACGTCGCCAGAAGATTGTGTAACAAAATAGACGCCTGCCTGCATAGCTCGTCCAGCACGCACCAGCTTATTTGATAAAGTTTCGCCTTGTGCCACATTTAAGAACGCCCACGCTTCGTCAAGGTCTACAATCTTAAAAATGCTTCTGTCTGAATGGATAAAATCAAGGGCAAAGGTACTAATCACAATCAGCATAGACACCGACAATAATTCAATGGTCGTGTATTCCTCAAAAGTGGTATCTTTATCTGGCAACACAAGGTCGGCTACTTGAATGATATTGAGCTGATTATCTAAACTGATTGCATTTTCCACCGTACCGTCTGAAAACAGCAGGTGTGCAAAGTCGTAGTCCGTGAAGCTGTCGATATGGTCTGCGATATTTCTTGATATGGGTGTATCTTCACGGCGTAGCTCGTCTATCACATGGAGCAAGCCCCGACTGTCGCTCTGGGTAACGGAACGCACCGCTTTTCGTAACACGGGGAATTTTTCGCCGTCCCTAGAGGAAATACCCGTAAGGAATGTTAAGATGTCGATTGCCAGACTTTCAGCGTCTTTTACATTCTTCATAATCACGAACGGGTCAAGAAGTCCTGCATTGTCCTTGTCGCTGGTAAGGTTTACGATATTGATTTCATGGGCGATTTCTGGAAGTGTTTCTTTCCAGTTGCCACGCTCTGATTTTGGGTCTAAGATAACTGCTTGTCCTCCAAAGAGAACCGAGTAATACACAAGAAGATTGTTGCAGAACGACTTACCACCGCCAAGCGAACCGACAAAAGCAGAAGCTAAAGCGTTGGTAACTGTACCTTTTATACCTTGACTGGCAAGGGACGGTTGCAGGTACACATTTCTTCCCGTATCAACGGAATAGCCCATATAGATACCCGTAGTTTCCCCTAACTGCTGGGTCGCACCAAAACCAAGACCTGCCAAGAAATCTGATTTTACATACTGCACGTAGTCATTGATATATCGCTTGCTGGCAGGAAGAAATTCAGAATGAAGCCCCAGCATATCCCCAGCAGGACGCACCAGCTTTACATTGAGGTCGTCGTAAAAGTCCTTGACTTCATCACAACGGCGTTTCAGCTCGTCAAGATCGGGTGCAGACACCCGTATCACGTAGCTTAACTTATACATACTTTCTTTGCTCTGGTCTAAATCGGTTTCCAGTTCGTCCACGCTGTCTAATGCGTCCACCACATTTGAGCTGGTTTCACTTCCTGCTTGATAAGCGTGATTGTCAAGGTCTTTCAATTCCTTTTTCTTATTGCGGACGGTTGTTAATGCTTTTCGATTTTCCACGATTTCTACATTCATAGAAGTATCAACGGGGAATGTGAATTGCTGTTGCTGGAAATAGAAGATTTCAGACGACGGAAAATCAAGCTCGCCTACAATCGCATTGACGGTAAAATAGGACACATAGCTTTCCTTGTCCTCATGTTCCAAGCGTAAATACCGCTGGCTTTCCTCAATCACACACCTTGTCGGACGGATAAGGTCGTAGTATTTTATCAGCGTTTCTTTCTGCAATTTCTTCTTTGGTAGCTGGTACTCATAATCTTCATAGGCGATACCGTCCCTGCCGTAAAGATGTTCCATGAGATACCCAAAATCATGGATTTCCAAGCGACGCACCTTAAAGCGACGGGAGATTTTATTTTCCAGTAACTTTTCCATTTTCATGTAACGGTTGATTTCATCATTCGGCATGGAAACAAAATCATTCATCAGCGTGTGGTTCACTTCATGGAGAAATTCCGTGAACGTCAGCCACGCCGATTTTTTGATGTTCTTCAGATTGAGCTGTTCTTCCGTAACCATGAGCTTAAAGCCAAGAAAAAAGCGGTAGTCCACTTGATTGTCCCCAATCATTGATACTAACGCTTCGGTCTGTTCGTCTATCTTCTGGCAGGCAACTTCCTTTAATTTCCCCGTAACCAGCTTCTTTGACTGCTCCTGCATACTTCGTATTGAGCTTTCCGTTGCAATCTGCAACGCATGAATTTTTCCCTCACGGGACTGTGCGATAAGCTGTCGGAAACTGTCATGCACGATAAATTTCTGCTCTGCGGATAGGAAAGAATAGTTGTATGGTATCAGCTCATAATAAGCAAACACCTCATTGTCCTTATTCCAGACAAGGTTATTGTCAATATATTTTATCGGGAACATAGTTCACACTCCTTACTGCCGTGATTGTTTCATTCAATATCTGCTTATGCAGTTTTACGGCTTTTCCTGCATAAGTGATTTTCGGTCGCAGGGCATAGGTTATCTGTGATTTCAAAAAGCTGTACGGCTTCTTTCCGTCAAAGGTTTTCTGCGACATAAACCAAGTGAGAGCAACGGGAATACCAAAGTATTTGAGAAATGCTCCCTCAATCATGGAAAGTGGGGGAATATCCCCAAACAGAATGATGATAAATTCTGTAATCACAAACCATGTAATCTGTGTAAAGGTAACGGGAAAGGGTAAGTTAAAGTCATTGATTGCATACAAGACTTTTTCCACGTTCCAGATACCCGTGTAGCTTTTAATCTTTTTCAAGTTCTTTCAGCTCCTTTCGTAAGTTTCTAAATAGAAAAGGACAGCCATTTTCAGACTGTCCCTTAAAAGAGAAATACGCTGTCAGTAGCAACAATGCTTGTCGCTGATCTTCCAGCGTTAATATGGTATCTCGCACATACCTCGGCTTGTTTCAATAAAGCAACCGCCCATATCCAAATCTCGCCCGTAGGCTTCATAGTCAATGTAGTTCTGTAAGCTGGGTGGAATGTCGCCAAGTGCCTGCAATTCGTCTATGTAGTAGTAGGCAACGTCTGTCATGGTTTCACAGTCGGGATAATAATAAATATCGTCCTTGTGTTCCACGACTTCTTCCAGCGTCCCGTAGTGGCTGATAAATTCGTCCAGACACTCTACAATATAGTCGGGAAGTTCCTCTATCATTTCATACATCTCATTGAGTTCTTCAATGGAAACATACTCGCCAATCGCAATGGGGAAGTTGTCGGTATCATGGATAGCGTATTCCTCATACTGTTCATTCAAGCCGATTTTTTCTTTCACATCTTCCTCGTCAATGGGGAACGTGAACCAAGCACCGACTAAATAGCCCTCATTGTATTTGCCAAGATTAGCAATGTAAACCGCCATATCATCAATCATAAGCACCACCTCATTTCCTACTCTGGCAGTTCAAAGATACCGTGTTCTGTTACTAAAAATTTCCCGTGTTCCTGCAAGTGAGAAGCGTAGGCTTCAAAGTCAAAATAGTATTCTTGACAGTCCTCGGATAAATGCTTAAATGTCGGGTCGTTCATCAGCTTTTGCCTTGCAACATCTATCATGCTTTTGCAGTCGGGATAAACCGTAATCACGTTCCTGCAAATATAAAGTGCTTCTAAATTCTCAAACACCGTAAGTAGTGATACATATTCTTCTTGCATATCGGCTGGTAGCTGGCGATACATAAAATCTAATTCGTTGAGCTGATACACGCTTGTATGTTCGTGGACTTCATCAGCAAAGGGCAGTACCTTTTCGATAATACGGTAATCTTGACTTTCTGCACCGACACCTAACTTTTCTTCAAACTCGGCAACATCTATCGGCAGGTCGAACCAGTATGATGTTGTTTCTTCGCCAGTTGTTCCTTTCGTTTCCACCAGCACCCTTGTTTCCTGCATTGTTCCTCACGTCCTTTCTGTTGTTTCATCACATCTTTTATGGTCTGGTACGGCATACCAAACACATACTTTGAAAAATCTTCTAACTGTCTTTCTTCATAGTCGGCAGGGTTCAGTCGTTTCATTTCATGCCACACCCTACGCTTGTAAGAGGGCAGGTCAGAAATATAAGCACAGCCGACTTTTGTCTGCATATTCTTAAAAATATCGTTCATTTCATCACTCCAATCTGAAATTTAGGTAAGAAAAAAGCAGTCAATCCTAAGACTAACTGCTTTGTGTGTATGGATATGAAATTGTTTATCAGACATATTGTTTGAAAAATACATTTAACTTTTGCCCTAATAGTGTTGGGTTATCTGTATTTACCTCATGTCCTGCATTTTCTATAATAACTATTTCTGAGTTTTGTATCTGTTGTTGCAATTCTAAAGAAGCTTTTTTATTTATCTTATCCTTATCGCCACAGACAACAAGTACCGAACATGATATTTTTTTCAGTTCATGTTTAAAATTAAGTTCTGTCATAGATTTGCATAGATTGATAAAATCTGTTTTCTGAAAGCCCATTTTTTCAAATGCTGAACAAGGCATAATACGGAATATCAGATTTTGCATTTTTAACAGATACTTTGGCATTTCATATTGTGTGCCTATTAACACTAATGAGTTCATTTTTTCTGGGTGTTCTATCGCATACTGCATAGCAAGAATACCACCTAAAGAAAGTCCGCAAATATTTAGCGGTTCTTCAAACTGTTCACAGTATGTTTCCAATGTCCGATACAATGTATCATAACATGGTGTTTTCCCAGAAAACCAATCTGATAAATTAGGACATAAAACTTCAAAATCATCATTGAATACTTTTACGGTATCACTCCAACTTTCAGAAGATTGTCCCAAACCATGAAGCATTATATATTTCATTTCATCACTCCTAGATACTGTGTTTCATATCCACATTATAACATTCGCATATCAGCACCACAATAAAATTTTATGCACCGATAATCTTATTGAACAGCTCTAACAGATACCATTTCATCACTCCAATCTGAAATTTTGGCAAGAAAAAAGCAGTCAATCCTAAGACTAACTGCTTTGTGTGTAGGAATAATCTTATTGAACAGTTCTAAAAGTACACCTTTCACACGATAACTATTCTTTATTTAATGTATCTTCTATAATCTCAATGGCACCATTGATAAAACTGATTTTTCTTTTGCTAACAAGTTCTCCATTTTCTGAAATAGATACATAGGCTATACCTAACTGGTCGTCCTTTGTTGAAATAGGATTTCCCATTAGTGTCGTCCATTCTATATCAATATCTTCTTTTGTGATACTTGTATCAAGTTCAAGCTCATATTGTAATGGTTTGAAAAATTCAGAATTAGATTTTGAACTAACCAGAATCGCATTATCCTTGTCTTGATATACTTCTACAGTATAATTAACAATATCTTCTTTTTCGACAAATTCTTTATTTGGGGAAATTGTTTCTTCATATATCAATTTCATATTTGAAGTTGTTGTTAAATCATCATTGTTTTCCGTATTTTTTGATGAACAACCAATCAAGTTAAATACCATTAAAAATGTAGCAAATACAAAAAATATTTTATTTATTCTTGCCATTATTAACACCTCAAATTTTCATTATCGTTGCATATATTATATCATTCCCATATCAGCACCACAATATAATTTTATGCACCGATAATCTTATTGAACAGCTCTAACAGTACATCTTTTACACCGCCAGCATTGAACACCAATCCGACAGCAACAAGGGCAACTACCAAGAAGCCGATAAGTTTTGAAAACTCACGCTTGAACCCTAAGTAGATACCGATAACCACAATCGCCATAAGCACTAAGCTCTGTGCGTTTGATAAAAACCATTGATATAAATTTTGTCCGAAATTCATTT
>OHBJ01003117.1_pt1 | contig 10987 bp, 10 predicted proteins | sample 1577241 | NCBI WGS metagenome assembly OHBJ01 (sample SAMEA3541594, study PRJEB24748) | human gut metagenome | biome: human gut; feature: human-associated habitat; material: faeces | place: China | collected 2012
TGGTCTCCTTTGGCTGCGGCGTGGATGCCATTACCACCGATGAGACCCGCGAGATTTTGCAGCGGGGCAATAAGCTGTATACCCAGCTGAAGATCGACGAGATCACAAACCTCGGTGCCGTGAACATCCGTCTGCGCAGCCTGTTTGCCGCACTGGACGAGCGGGACGAGGCCGCCGCAGAAAAGTCAGAATAAAAGAAACCCTGAGATAGGCTGAAGGGCTTCCCCCAGCGGGGGGAAGTCTTTGCGGGGACTATCTTGTTTAGAGCAACATAGGAGGAACCTATGGAATATCATTATCCCAAATTTACCCCGGAGATGAAAAAGACCCATACCATCCTCATCCCCAACATGGCCGTGACCCAGTTCCGGCTCATGGAGTACGCACTGCGCTGCGAAGGCTATAAGTGTGAGCTGCTGGGCAACTGCGGCAGTGCCGTGGCACAGCTGGGGCTGAAGTATGTCCACAACGATACCTGCTACCCGGCGCTGCTGGTCATCGGCCAGTTTCTGGATGCGCTGAACAGCGGCAAGTATGATCTGGAGCACACTGCCTTGCTGATCACCCAGACCGGCGGCGGCTGCCGTGCCTCCAACTACATCCATCTGCTGCGCAAGGCGCTGGTCAAGGCCGGTTACCCGCAGATCCCGGTGGCAAGCCTGAACTTTTCCGGTCTGGAAAAGGACAGCGGCTTCCAGATGACCCTCCCGCTGGCGCGCAAGTGTATCGCCTGCATCTTCTACGGCGATATGCTGTGTGCGCTGCGCAATCAGGTGGCCCCCTACGAGAACGAAAAGGGTGCTGCTGACCGCATGGTGGACCGCTGGATCGCCCGTCTGGGCCGTGCCTTGCTGGCCGGAAAAGGCTTTACTTCCCGGGAAATGAAGCACACCTTCCCGCTCATCGCAAAGGAATTTGCCACCATTCCGGTCACCCGGGTGCCCAAGGTCAAGGTGGGTGTTGTGGGCGAGATCTACGTCAAGTACAGCCCGCTGGGCAACAATGACCTGCAAAAATTCCTGGAAAGTCAGGACTGCGAGGTGAACTTCCCCGGTCTGATGGGCTTTGTGCAGTACTGCGCCTTCAACATGGGCGAGGATCATGTGCTGTACGGCGGCAAGCTGGCTGTAAAGGTAGGCACCGACCAGTTCCTCAACTGGTTGGACAGCGTGGAGCGTGTCATGCTCAAGGCAGAGACGGACGCCGGGTTCTATGCGCCGGGCTCCTTCAAGGAACTGGTGGAAAAGCCCAAGGGCGTTATCTCGCTGGGCGCAAAAATGGGTGAGGGCTGGCTGCTGACCGCCGAGATGATCGAGCTGGTGCAGGGCGGCTACGGCAACATCGTCTGTGCCCAGCCCTTCGGCTGCCTGCCCAACCATATCGTGGGCAAGGGCATGGTGAACAAGATCCGTGCCCTGTATCCCAGCGCCAATATCACCCCCATCGATTATGACCCCAGCGCCACCCGGGTCAATCAGGAAAACCGCATCAAGCTGATGCTGGCAGTCGCTAAGGAGCGCCTGAACGCCCCGGCACAGGCTGCCCCCCTGACGGCAGAAGAGATCGCCGGTGGGGCTCCCCGGGTCGAGACCACGGTATAATTCTTTCCAAACAGCAACACTCCCCTTCGGGCAGGACCGTGTGCCGCACGGCTCCACCCGAAGGGGAGTGTTTTTTTGTCTCAGTCGCAGAGATACCGCCGCTCGAACTCCTCAGCCGGGATGGCCTTGGAAAACCAGAAGCCCTGCGCGCCATCGCAGTCCAGCGAGCGGAGGAGCTGCACCTGCTCCTCGGTCTCAATGCCCTCGCAGATGACGTTGTAGCCCAGCCGTTTGACCAGATGTACGATCTCCCGCAGAAAATCGGTGCCCCGCGCGTTGGAACTGCACCGGGTCAGGAAGAGTTTGTCCAGCTTGATGGTGTTCACCGGGATATCCACCATGTTGTTCAGCAGGGAACCGCCCGCGCCGAAATCGTCCAGCGAGGTCTGCATTCCATCGCTCTGGAAGGAGGAAAGCAGGCGCTTCACCCGGTCGTACTCCGAGACCACCGCCGTCTCGGTCAGTTCGATCTCCAGCATCCGGGCGCTGATGTTGTGCTTTTCCAGAATTTCGCTGTACTCCTGGGTGGGGGCATCCTCCCGGGCCAGCACCGCCGAGGCATTCACCGCAATGGGCAGCAGCCGGTGCCCGGCCTGTGCATTGCGCTGCAGGAACTGGGCCACCTGCTCGAAGATGTACAGATCCAGCTCCACGATGTGGCCTGTGGATTCCAGAATGGGAATGAACTGGTCGGGGTAGACCACGGTGCCGTCCGGCTTGATCCAGCGGGTCAGCGCCTCAGCCCCGATGACAGAGAGATCCTTGGGCGAGAACTTGGGCTGGAGGTACAGCTTGAACTCACCGTTCTCAAGCGCCTGCGGCAGGCCACTCAGCAGCTCACCGGTCAGGGTCTGCTTGACCTCCAGCTTTTTGTCAAACTGGACAGCAGACACGCGGGTGTTGCTGTGTACCTGCTTGCGGGCAAAGTTTGCCTTGTCGATGGCGGCCGAGGCGCTCAGGCAGCCGGGCTCAATGGCGTACACACCCATCCGCACCCGCAGGCGTACCTCCGGGTAATGCTGGGCCTGATACTGCTCAAACCGGCGGCAGAGCGTGTCTGCATAGTGGAGCGGGCCTTTCTCGTCGCGGCAGGAGAGGTAGAGCACGAACTGGTCGCCCACCACCCGGCACAGGTAGCACTCGCCCCAGTGGCGGGCCGCCTCGATGAGGAAATTGCTGAATTCCTTCAGCAGCTGATCACCGGTGGCGTAGCTGTATTTTTCGTTGAAGTATTTGAAGTTCTCGAAGTCACAGTAGAAGATCTGGAAGCCCTCGGCGTAGCCGCCGATGATCTTGTGGGAGACCTCCTCCTTGAAACGGGAAAAGGACAGCAGGCCGGTCAGCCGGTCGAACTCGGGGGCAGAGGTCATGCCGCGGCTCACGGCGTTCACGGCCAGATGCTTGCTCAGGTAGGCGTTGATGATCTTGGTGATCTCGCCCAGCTCCCGGCGGTTCTGGGGAGTCCAGTACCGCTTGCTGCCGCACACCACATAGGCAATGGCACCCTGATACTCGCCCTCGCCGTACATGGCAGCGTAGACCACTGTCTGGGCCCCGCCCTGCATCAGCAGCGCACGCCCCTGCGGCGAGTACATCCCCATGTTGTCGGCCTGCAGCACGGTGGTGCCGTATTCATCATAGCTGTGGAACAGGGTCAGGAAGTCCTCCTTGGTATAGGATTCACCGTTCAGAGGCACCGGCTCCGCGCGGGGAGAGGTCCACTGGAACTGCCGGGAGACGCTGCGTTCCCGGATGCAGGTGTCCACAATGGTAATGCGGTCCAGCTGCAGCCGGATGCCGACGATCTTCAGGAAGAGGGGGATAGCAGTCTCAAAGCTGTTGTTCTTCTCAAACAGTTCAAAGGCGGTGGAGATCAGGTCGTTGTGCAGGTAGCGTGCATCGATATCGGCTGTTTCCGGGGCGGCAGGAACCGTCTGGGCGTAGCGCCGCAGATTATCGCAGAACACATACTGGTTGCGGCCGTTCTGTTTGGCCTGATACAGGGCCCAGTCCGCGTTTTCGAACAGCTGGTCAAAGGAATAGCCCGCTGTGTTTTCGGGCAGGAAGCAGGCACCGATGCTGCAGGTCATCCGGTAATCGTTTTCCCAGAACTTCACCTGCTGCACGGATTCCGAAAGCTGGCGGGTCTTCTGGAGCAGGGTGGTGTTGGGGATATCCTTCAGAAACACCACGAACTCATCGCCGCCGAACCGCACCAGAATGTCGCTGGAGCGGAACAGAGTGCGCAGCAGCCGGGCAAACTCCTGCAGGACCTTGTCGCCGAACAGATGACCATAGCAGTCGTTGACGTTCTTGAAAAAATCCAGGTCGATGACCAGCATTCCGCAGGAGGCATAGGGATCTTTGGACTGCAGATAGCGGTCAATGAGCTCCTTGCCGGTGCGGTTGTTATACAGCTGGGTCAGGGAATCGTGGCGGGCCTGCTCCAGCAGCTCCTGGGTCTGATTCTTCTGGTCGGTGATGTCTTTTGCGTAGCCCACATAGAGCGTGCCGCGGGCGGGGTCCTCGACCGGGCGGGCATCCACCTCCCGGGAATAATACACTCCCTCCGGCGAGACAAAGCGCATCTCCAGCGGGCCGTACAGCTCGCCGGTGAGCAGGGCACGCATCTTCCAGCGGTCCTCCGCGAAGATCGTGGCGTGCTCCGGCTTCTCGGAGCCAAGGTAGGCATCCAGTGTCTCCAGCGTGCGGCTCCGGGTATCGTAGACCCGCAGCTGATCCGGACGGGGGTCATATTCCAGCAGGAAAAACCACCGATGCACAAGAAACTGCATCAGCAGGGGGTTGTTGATGATCGAATCGATAAACCGAACAGGGACATCCATGGCCGATTCCCCACTTTCCGCTTTTTAACCAGTATAACAAAATATGGAAGATGCATCAAGGCAAAACACAAAAATTTCATGGAAAGCGAAAGAAATTTTACCGAAAGCTCTGTCGGAAACGGTTTCGGTGCTCCCGCTCAGGCCGGAACGCCCCACAGCTCGATCGTGGCACCGGCGGCAAGCCGGACGTTGGTGTCCACGGTCAGGGTCAGCCTGCCGAGCTTCTGGCTGGCATCCACATTCTGGCCGCCGCTTCCGGCAGGCAAAACGACCGCAGGCGGTGCACCCGTGGTGCCGGATGCGGCAAAACAGAGATACTGCCCGAAGCAGGGAAGTGCCTGAAAGCTGGCAAAGGTGCGGGTGGGCGGGCTGGACATCGAGCTGCTGGCAGCACAGGGCGCAGAAGCACTGAGCAGCTGAGCACCATCGCTGGTGCTGCACACCCAGTGCAGCGTGCCCTTGGATTGGCTGCTGCCTGCCTGAAACAGCACCTTCAGCGCCTGCAGTTCGGTGGGAAAGGTACGCTCAAAGCTGGCAGCGGCGGCGCTCAGGGACACCTTTTCCAGCAGCTCCCACTGGCCGGGATCGCTGGGGTCACCCTTTGGGCCCTGGGGGCCGGGTTCTCCCTGCGGGCCTTGCGGGCCGGGCTCTCCTTTGGGGCCGGTGGGTCCTGCGGCACCGGGTTCTCCCTGCGGTCCGGGGTCACCCTTTTCGCCCCGGAATGCACCGCTTTCCACAGCTGCTTTCAGCCGGTCGAGCAGGGCCTGCCAGGCGGGCGTGCCGGGCTGGGGCAGGGTGCTGTCCTCAGTGCCGGAATTTTCGGCCACGCAGTAGCACACGTCCGCGCTGGTCAGGGTGCGGGTGCCATCGGTGCCCTCAAAGGTGATGCGCCCCTCCCCGGGCACAGCCGTGATGAGGGCGGGTACCTCCACAAGGCCGTCTGCCACCAGCGTGGAGGGGGCAGCGTTCCCATCCGGCAGGTGCCAGAAGGCCCGCAGGGTCATGCCCTGCCACTCGCCGTCGGCTTCCACCCGCAGGGCGTAGATGCCCCGGTTTTTGGTGTAGCCGAAGCGGAGCAGGCCGTCGTACCCCTGCAAAGCAGCCCCGCCGCCCGAGGATAAATGGATCTGACGTTCGATCATACAGTTTCACTCCTTTTGTCGTGGTTTTCGCGTTCAAAAAGCTTGACTTTGGTTAGAGTTTCCGGTAAGATTGTGAAAAGACCGCAGATGGTTTGGTGGATAAAATCTAACCAAAATCAGCTTGTGAGGCTATAATATCTGATTAAATTCAGAAAGTCAAGGGAAAATCTGAATCCGGTTAGAAAACCGGCGTTCTGCACAAGAAGGAGTGCAAAATTTGTGTTTTATGACTGCTACACGGCCCTGTGTCAGGCCAGAGGCATCAGCCGCAGCCGGGCAGCGCAGGAGATGGGGCTGAGCAACTCCACAGTGACCAAATGGAAAAACACCGGGGCGACCCCCTCGGGCGAGACGCTGGCCAGGGTGTCCGCCTATTTTGGCGTGCCGGTGGGGGAGCTGCTGGGCGAAGCCTTCCCGTCGGTGCAGGAGGAGCGGAAGCTGCCCGAAGGGGCTGTCCCGTTCGATCCCGCTCTCACGGCTCCGCTGCTGGGCACGGTGCGTGCAGGCCTGCCCATGTATGCGGAAGAAAACATTGAGGGCTACATCCCCATCACCCGGAAGGACGGGGCACGATACTTCTGGCTCCGTGTCCGGGGCGACAGCATGAACGCCGTGGGCATCTCTGAAAACGATGAGATCCTGGTGCGGGAGCAGCCGGAGGTGGAAAACGGCCAGCTTGCCGTGGTGATGGTCAACGGCGATGAAGCCACCGTGAAATATTTCCGTCAGGAGGGAAGCCTTGTGGTCCTGACCCCCAAAAGCTTCAACCCTGTGCACCAGCCCCAGATCTATGATCTGAAACGGGTGCAGGTGCGGGTGGTCGGCCTTGTGGTGGAGTGCCGCAAGGTGTTCTGAAAAAAGAAGATGGCCCCTGCGGGGCAGAATAGGAGGCTCGCTATGAAATGGAGGACCGTTCTGTGCACAGCACTGTTTTTGTGCGGTACCGTGCTGCTTTCTGCCTGCGGCGGGGGAGAGGTCCCCGCACCTGCGGAACCGCCTGCTTCCAGTGAGGTACCGGCTCCCTCTCAGCCGGAGGAAGTGCCCGCCCCCTCGGAATCGGCTTCTTCCAGTGAACCGGAGACACTTCCGGAACCGGAACCGCCCAAACCGTGGGATGGCATGGTAATCCCGGAGGGCTGTAAGGCGGAGTGGAAAATAGAACAAGGCAAGCTGGTATTGGTCAGCTATGAGTTTACGAATGGGGCAAATGTGCTCCTTCCGACGGGAAAGCCGTACAGTATTGGAATGAGCTGCTTTGAAAATAACGCAAAGCTAAGGGCGGTCACAATTCCCGCAGATGTGACGGAAATCCAGTTTGGAGCATTCAAAAGTACGGGCCTATGGCAGATAATTGTTCCCGCGACAGTCAAAGAACTGGGGGATGCAGTATTTGCCGATTGTAATCAACTGGTACAGGCAGAAATTGTTGGAATACCCGAAACAGGAAAACAAACATTCGCCCGGTGTAAAGCCCTGCAAAGTGTGCAGCTTGGCGAGGGAGTGATCCGGATTGAAGAAGGCGCATTTGAACATAGTGGCCTGAAAAAGATCACTCTGCCGGGAACATTGTCGAACGTAGAGAAATATGCATTTGATTACTGTAATTTGAAAACGATCGTTTATAACGGTGATTGGGAAGCAAAGAAGAGTACACTGACAATTGGTGAACAAAACGAGGCCTTGTTAACTGCAACCCAAAGTTAAACCACCAAAAACAAACGCCGTCTCTTGTGCAAAAAGGCAAGAGACGGCGTTTTTGCGTGGAAAAGTAGAAGTGAAAAATCAGCGATGAATGGCTTGTTTATCAATTTGACCGGAATTTGTGTGACAAAAAAACCTATAAACCTATTGACATTCTAGGGAAATGGGTATATCATACGGCCAACGGAAACAAACATCCGCAAGATCAGGAGAAAAGGAGGGGAACAGACATGGACTGGAATGTGATGGTGCAATATCTGCCGCAGTATGAAAAAGCGGCCTGGCTCACCCTGCGTCTGGGTGTGGCCGGTATCTTCTGGGCCATCCTTGTGGGCCTTGTCTGCGCCGTGCTCCAGTACGAAAAAGTGCCGGTGCTGCGCCGTATCGTGGGCGCTTATATCCAACTCAGCCGGAACACGCCGCTGCTGGTCCAGCTGTTCTTTCTGTATTACGGCCTGCCCAAGATCGGCATCAAGACCAACGCCGAGCTCTGCGGCATTGCAGGCCTTGCCTTTCTGGGCGGCAGCTACATGGCCGAGGCCTTCCGCAGCGGGCTGGAAGCCATCGAACCCATCCAGACAGAAAGTGCCCTGAGCCTTGGCATGAGCCGGCTGCAGACCATGCGCTATGTGGTGCTGCCGCAGGCGGTCTCCATCAGTATGCCGGCCTTTATGGCCAATATCATCTTCCTGCTCAAGGAGACCAGCGTGTTCAGCGCCATCAGCCTGATGGATCTGATGTTCACGGCAAAAGACCTCATCGGCCTGTACTATAAGACGGCCGAGAACCTTTTCCTGCTGGTGGTGTTCTACCTCATCATCCTGCTGCCGGTGTCCCTGCTGGGCAGCTGGCTGGAAAGGAGGCTGCGCTATGCCGGATTTGGGTCTTGAAGTCCTGCTCAAGGGCAAAAATATGGTTCGCCTGCTTGGCGGTTTGGGCGTGGCACTTAAGATCAGCGCTGTGTCCGTCCTTCTCAGCCTGCCGCTGGGCATCCTGCTGGGTGTGCTGATGACTTTTAAAAATCCCATCCTGAAAGCTATCCTCCGGGTGTATCTGGAATTCATCCGCATCATGCCCCAGATGGTGCTGCTCTTTCTGGTGTATTTTGGCACCACGCGGGCCTTTGGCTGGGATCTTTCCGGCGAGACGGCGGCGGTCATCGTGTTCGTGCTCTGGGGCACGGCCGAGATGAGCGACCTCGTCCGCGGTGCCCTCATCGCTATCCCGAAGCATCAGTATGAGAGCAGCGAGGCGCTGGGCATGAGCCGGGCGCAGACCTATTGGTACATCATCATCCCTCAGACAGTGCGGCGGCTCATCCCGCTGTCCATCAACCTCATCACCCGCATGATCAAGACCACCAGCCTGGTGTTGATGATCGGTGTGGTGGAGGTGCTCAAGGTGGCCCAGCAGATCATTGAGGCCAACCGCACCGCCAGCCCCAACGCGGCGTTTGGCATCTACCTCACCGTGTTTATCCTGTATTTTCTGGCCTGCTGGCCCATCAGCCTGCTGGCCGGTTACCTCGAAAAGAAATGGAAGTGACTGTTATGGCAGAGCCGATCCTGACTGTAGACCATCTGGTAAAAAGCTACGATGGCAAGACCAATGTTCTGGATAATGTCAGCTTTGCCGTCAAGCCCGGTGAGGTCATCGTTGTGGTGGGCCCTTCCGGCTGCGGCAAAAGCACCCTGCTGCGCTGTCTGAACGGTCTGGAGCCGGTGCAGGCGGGCCGGGTGAAGCTGGGCAGTGAGACGGTCGCCTACGGCGGCAAGAATCTGGCGGCCCTGCGCCAGCGCATCGGCATGGTGTTCCAGAGCTATGAGCTTTTCCCGCACCTGACCGTGCTGGAAAATATCCTGCTGGCTCCCACCAAGGTGCAGAAGCGCCCCCGGGCTGAGGTGCAGCAGGAAGCCGAGGCCCTGCTGGACCGCGTGGGCCTGCTGGCCAAAAAGAACAGCTATCCCCGGGAGCTTTCGGGTGGTCAGAAACAGCGTGTCGCCATTGTGCGTGCGCTCTGTATGCACCCCGAGATCCTGCTGTTCGACGAAGTGACCGCCGCCCTTGACCCTGAAATGGTGCGCGAGGTACTGGATGTCATGCTCGACCTGGCCCGTGAGGGCAAGACCATGGTGATCGTCACCCACGAGATGCAGTTTGCCCGGGCAATTGCCAGCCGAGTGCTGTTTCTGGACGATGGCCGTATTGTGGAGGAAGCGCCCCCGGCGGACTTCTTCGACCACCCGCAGACCGAACGTGCACAGCGCTTCCTGCGTACTTTCACCTTTGATGCGGTTGCAAAGCAGTGAGAAACGTGCAGCAGCCCATTTCCACTTTGATCCTTTTTGTCTGATGCTGTGAAATGATGTCACAGATCATGGATAGATTTTTATATGGGAAAGAAAGGAAAGGAGTTACTACCATGAAAATTAACAAGGTTTCCCGCCGTGCCTTCCTGCTGGGTCTGGGCACAGTTTCCACCGCCGCCCTGCTTTCTGCCTGCGGCGGCAGCGCATCCTCCTCTTCTGCCGCTTCCGGCTCTGCTGCATCCGGCTCTGCCGCATCTGCGGGCAGTGACGTGTTCCGCACGCTGGACGAGATCAAGGCGGACGGCACCGTGAACATCGGCGTTTTCTCCGATAAGAACCCGTTCGGCTATGTGGATGAGAACGGCGAGTATCAGGGTTATGATGTCTACTTTGCCCGCCGCCTGGCCGAGGATCTGGGCGTGGAAGCCAACTTCGTCTCCACAGAGGCCGCCAACCGCATTGAGTACCTGCAGACCGGCAAGGTCGATATCATTCTGGCAAACTTCACCGTCACGCCCGAGCGCGCCGAGGAGGTGCGCTGGTCGATTCGTCGGCGAAGCCGGTCGCATACATGCAGTTGAACCAGTCCTGCGTCGCGCCGTAGGGCATCTCGTTGAAAAAGCACATTTCGGCATAGCATTGCAGCAGGTAGTTGTCGATCAGTACCGGATCGTTCCACAGCACGTCGTCCGAGATGATGTCCAGCGGCTCTTTGTCCAAAACGCTCGTGCAGGAGCTCAGACCGCAGAGTATCGAAATCAGTATGATATGGATTTTTTTCATGGCTGTTCGGGTATTAAAGGGAAATGTTCAGGCCGATCGTAAAGGTACGCATCAGCGGATAATAGCGAGTTCCCGCGCCGCTCGGCGCTTCGGGATCGAGCTTGTACTTGTTCAGTTTGCTGATCGTGAACAGGTTGGTCCCGGCAACGTAGATTCTCAGGTTGCCGATCTTGGCGCGGCTCATCCAGCGTTTGGGAAAGGTATAGCCGATCGACATCGACTTGAGGCGCAGGTACGAAGCGTTGACCAAACGGTAGTCCGATGCCCAGTCGTTCGAGGCGGCTCCTCCCAGACGGGGAACGATCGCATGACGGTCGTTGTTCTCGTAGGTCCAGCGCTCCTTGTACATGATTTCGGGGAAAACCATCGCGTGGCGCAACACGACGTTCTGGCTGAAGCCGAAAGCCCCTTGGAACAGGGCCGACAGGTCGAATCCCTTGAATGCGAGATCGAGGTTCAGTCCGGCCATCCAGTGCGGCATCGTACCTTTGCCGATCTCGACCTGGTCGCGCCAGTTCAGCACGTCGTCGCCGTTGGTATTCAGCAGGTGGACGTCGCCCTGTTTCAGGAACGAGTTGTCCGACCCGTCCAGATAGCGGTAGTCC
>OHBJ01003118.1_pt1 | contig 10982 bp, 10 predicted proteins | sample 1577241 | NCBI WGS metagenome assembly OHBJ01 (sample SAMEA3541594, study PRJEB24748) | human gut metagenome | biome: human gut; feature: human-associated habitat; material: faeces | place: China | collected 2012
GCCAGAATAAACTTGATCTGCCGCTTTCTCATGCCAGCCCCAGCTTTGGCCGGTATGCGTCAGGCGGCTGAATGTTGAACCGTAACTTTTATGGCACGCGTTTTCCGCGTGCCATGTTTTAAGCCAGTTTATCCATAAATCTGCGGCGGTCTACGATGAAGCGCAGATGTTCTCCTTCGCCAATGATGCCGTTTTCGTCCTGTGCCGTCACTTTGAACGTCAGTTTCCGTCCCTCTGTTGCGGTGAGTATGGCCGTGGCGCTCACGGTCTTTCCTTTGGCTGTGGGGGCAAGGTGAGATGAAGAGATATGTCCGCCTACGGTAGTCATCCCCTCTTCCAACTCATCTTTCACGGCCAACATGGCCGCATTTTCCATCAGTGCCATCATAGCCGGAGTGGCCAGTACTTCAAGGTCGCCGCTTCCTGCCGTTATGGCTAAATGTTGTTCTTCCACCACGATGGTGCTGGTATGTGTCAGTCCTGTTTTCATCTGTTCTTGTTTTTAAAAGTTTGGTTTACGATAAGAATGGGCAAAATTAGCAAATAAAAACCGGAAAACGAAGTTTTCGGAAGCGGAATGAATCTTGTGCAGACATGCGCTGACGGAGGTGGCGAGAAGCCGTACAGAACGGCCTGAAAATGCACACAGGTGTGCGTTTCATCGGTCACAGGTGTGCATTTCGTCGGTCACCTGTGTGCATTTCATCGCACACCTGTGTGCATTTCCGTCTTGTTTTCAGACGAAGAAAACGCCGCGACTCACGTCGTGGCGCCTTTCATTTCAGTGATGATTTCTTTCTTCTTTTTCTCAACAGACAATCTTCTTACCCTAACAGGTCAACTTATACCTATATGTGTTTTATTAAAAAGCTCTATAAGCGTTTTCTTTACGCTGCAAAGTTAAAGACAAAAAGTATGAAATGCAAAAGGTAACTTTCTTAAAGTTTGAAAATTCATTGAAAACTTGACATAAATCAAGTGAACATACGGAAATGATACCTTTTTGTATTATCGAACCCTTGTGGTGTGGATGCGCGTATGGGCAGATTCTCGTTCAACGCACTTTGTGGCGGTGAAAGTGAGGAGCCACGTAAGAGTTGAAGTATAGCATGGACAGGATGCAGAGTGCTCCTCCGAAAAGGTATACGGCACTGAATGCGTAATGTTGGGCGATGTAGCCGCCCGAAGAAATGCCCAGTCCGATGCCAATGTCCCATGATGTCAGGTAGGTTCCCGTTGCCGTGCCGCGCTGGCTGTTGGGGGCGAGGTTGACATAAAGTGCGCCCTGAATGCCCAGCTCCTGTATCAGGTATTTCTCTATCCGGCACAGGTCGGAAAACTGAGCTTCCTGCTTGTGCGCCATACCCTTGGCCAGGTCGCCGGAATAGCGCGCTACGGCGGGAAGAACGCCCCGCATGGCCATCTCAAGCAGGGTGTTGGCTTCGATGGCGGATACCTTGCAGTAGTTCTCCAGATGGATTTCGTACCGGGCGCGCATCTCCGTCTCGGTGAGGATAGCGTGCCTGGTGAAAAGATCGATGTTCTTCCGGTCAATGTAGGCGGGCATGCAGTCCACCGTGTCCCGCAGATTGGCAAGTCCCCGGCGCTTGGCCTCCTGCACCCACGACTCATCGTAGCCGTTGCCGTTGAAGATAATGCGCTGGTGGGCGGTGAAGGTGTCGTGCAGCAGGGTTTGCAGCGCGGACTGGAAGTCGTCGGCCTTCTCCAGAATGTCGGCGAACTGGCTCAGCTCCTCTGCCATGATGGTGTTCAGCACCACGTTGGGGCTGGCGATGGACTGGCTGGAGCCCAGCATGCGGAATTCAAACTTGTTGCCGGTGAAGGCCAGGGGAGAGGTGCGGTTGCGGTCGGTGGTGTCCTGGGGGATCTCCGGCAGGGTGTCCACACCGATGGTGAGCTTTTTCTTGGTGATGTCCACGTACTCCGTACCCTGAATGATGGAGTCCAGAATGGCGGTCAGCTCATCGCCCAGGAAGATGGAGATGATAGCCGGGGGCGCTTCGTTGCCGCCCAGACGGTGATCGTTGCCGGGATAGGACACGCAGCAGCGCAGCATCTCCTGATACTCGTCCACGCCCTTGATAAACGCCGCCAGAAACAGCAGGAACTGGGCGTTCTGGCTGGGGGTGCTGCCGGGCTTCAGCAGATTCTCGCCGGTATCGGTGGCCAGCGACCAGTTGTCGTGCTTGCCGCTGCCGTTGACGCCCGCAAAGGGCTTTTCATGCAGCAGGCACACAAGTCCGTGGCGGGCAGCCACCTTTTTCAGCAGCTCCATGGTCAGCTGGTTCTTGTCGCAGGCGGAGTTGGCATCGGAGTAGATGGGGGCGATCTCATGCTGGGCGGGAGCCACCTCGTTGTGCTCCGTCTTAGCAAGCACGCCCAGCTTCCACAGCTCCTGATCCAGCTCCCGCATGAACGCGGCCACACGGGGCTTGATGGCACCATAGTAGTGGTCGTCCAGCTCCTGGCCCTTGGAGGGACGGGCGCCGAACAGCGTGCGGCCGCACAGCTTCAGATCCTCCCGCTGACGGTATACCTTCTCGTCGATCAGGAAGTACTCCTGCTCAGGGCCTACCTGCGGCGTGACATGCTGCGCCTCGGTGTTGCCGAACAGCCGCAGGATACGGATGCACTCCCTGTCCAGCACACGCATAGAGCGCAGCAGAGGCGTTTTTTTGTCCAGCGTCTGCCCGCTGTACGAGCAGAAAATGGTGGGGATATACAGCGTCTCGTCCTTGACGAAGGCGTAAGACGTGGGGTCCCATGCAGTGTAGCCGCGGGCTTCAAATGTAGCGCGGAGACCGCCGGAGGGGAAGGAGGAGGCGTCTGCCTCGCCCTTGCTGAGTTCTTTGGCGCTCAGCTCCATGACCACGCCGTCCTTGCCGTCGCGGGTGATGAAGCTGTCGTGTTTTTCAGCGGTAACGCCGGTCATAGGCTGGAACCAGTGGGTGTAATGGGTAGCACCCTTTTCGATGGCCCAGTCCTTCATGGCGTTGGCGATCTCGCCGGCGGTGGTACGATCCAGCGGCGTTCCCTGGGCCAGGCATTGCTGCCATTTCTGGTAGGCGGCGGCGGGGAGACGCTGCTGCATCTGCTGCTCACCAAACACCATTTTGCCAAACAGATCGGGAACGTTCGTGGTCTTTTCACACATTGCGGGATCAATCCTTTCAAAATCAAGTACGCGGCGGCGCCGCGGGAAAAACAAACCGTATGGGAAACGGGGCTTACATAAACAGCTGCATAGCCAGCGGAGTGACATAGGCCTCCATCACAGCGGCCAGGACCAGCAGTGGTACCACCAGCAATCCCACCACGCGAAGCAGGTCCAGAAGCAGGGGCTTCATCATACCTTTTTCGTTGCAGCGGATGTATCGATTGATATTTCTGCACAGGCAGAGTCCGGCGGCCAGACTGAGCAGCAGGGCGGGGACCTCAAAGATGCCGTGAGGCACAAGACCGGCCAACAGCAGAAGCCACTGGCCATCCATCAGTGCGGCAAGCATACCGATGATCGCAGCGTTGAGTCCCAGAGACAGTGCCGGCAGATACAGGAATGGTATAAAACCATAAAGCACGGTCATCACCATAGCCCGAAGGTTGTTGCCGAACAGGGCCAGCGCGCTGAAGCTGCCATCATCGCGGATAATACCGGCGTCTGCAATGCTCTCGTTGAAGGTGCGTATAATGGTTACGGGAACATTGGGGACAAGCCTTCCGACAATGTAAGCCAGCACGGTCAGTGCCAAAAAAGCAAGGGCAGTTATGCCGACAAATCGGCCGTATTCCCTGTGCCAGAACGCAGCGATGGCACAAAGCTGCTTTTTCATGCCAGCTTCTCCAGGCCGGCGCGGAGACGGCGGAGCGTTTCATCACGGCCCAGGATGCGGCAGATCTCCACTGCGCCGCCGGGGGTGACCAGCTTGCCGGCAGCAGCGATACGTACCGGCCACATGAGGGTGGCATTCTTGACACCCAATTGTTCAGCTAAGGCGATCAGGCCATCGTGGATGGCCTCGTCCGTCCACTGGGGCAGCGCCGCCAGCATGGGAATAGCCGCCTCCAGCATGGCCTTGCAGACCTCCGGGTTCGTCTTAGATTTCTTGTTGGTGAAGAATTCCACGTCGTACTCCGGGCACGCATCGAAGAAGTCCACCTTCTCCGGGATATCTGTAAGACGCTCGCAGCGCGCCTGCAGCAGCGCGGCGATGGCCGCCACGTCAAAGTCGCCCTTGACGCTCTGGCGGATGTAGGGCTCGGCTGCCTTGGCGAAGTCCTCCGGGGACATGGCGCGCAGGTAGACGGCGTTGAAATGATCCAACTTGGCCTTGTCGAAGATGGCGGGAGATTTGGAAATACCGGTCAGATCAAACGCCTTGACAAGCGCATCAAGAGAGAAGATCTCCTGCTCCGCCAGCTCACCCTTGGGACTCCAGCCCAGCAGAGCAACGTAGTTGAGAATGGCATCGGTCAGATAGCCCTCTGCCTTCAGGTCCTCATAGCTGGGGTCGCCGTGGCGCTTGGACATCTTGTTCTGCGCGTCCCGCATGACGGGGGAGCAGTGGACGTAGGTGGGCACCTCCCAGCCGAAGGCGTGGTACAGCAGATCGTACTTGGGCGCGGAGGACAGATACTCGCTGCCCCGCACCACATGGGTGATGCCCATCAGGTGATCGTCGATGACGTTGGCAAAGTTGTAGGTGGGCAGACCGTCCCGCTTCAGCAGCACCTGATCGTCCAGCGTGCTGTTTTCCACGGTGATGTCGCCGAACACGGCGTCGTGGAACGTGGTGGTGCCCTCCTTGGGGATGCGCTGGCGGATGACGTAAGGTTCGCCCGCCTCCACGCGGCGCAGAGCGTCTTCCAGCGGCAGGTCGCGGCAGGGATCGTCGGCGCGGTCAAAGTCGCCGGTGTCCTCCTCGGAGGCGCACTTCTCGCAGAAGCAGTAGTACGCGCCGCCCTTTTCTACCAGCAGGCGGGCGTATTTGCCGTAGGTGTCCCGGCGCTCCGACTGGATGTACGGCGCCACGGGGCCGCCCACATCGGGACCCTCGTCGTGGGTCAGATGGCACTCGGCCATGGTGCGGTAGATGACGTCGGTAGCACCCTCCACCAGCCGCCCCTGGTCGGTATCCTCGATGCGGAGGATAAACGTGCCGCCGTGAGAGCGGGCGATGAGCCAGGTGTACAGCGCGGTGCGCAGGTTGCCGATGTGCATGTAGCCGGTGGGGGAAGGGGCAAAGCGGGTACGCACCTTGCCGGTGGGGATCTTCTCCTCCATGGCGGTGAAATAAGCGGCGTCAGACATAAGGTAGACCTCCGTATGAAGATATGAATAGAAGATACAAAAATACTAATATATTATATTGAATTTCCCGGAAAAGTCAATGCTTTCGGCCGGAAGGCTGCTCCGACTTTTGCGAAAGGCGGAGATGCCTCTCGTGATATGGGCGAGCACTCTCTCAAGACGGAAAAGAACCGCCCGCAGGCGGTTCTTTTTTGCATATAGGATTTACAGGATCATGACGCCGGCCTTGGCGCAGGCGTCCAGCGTCTCCTTGTCCCACAGGCTGGCCTGCACCTCGCCGATGTGGCAGGTGCCGATCATCAGCATGCACAGGCGGCTCTGGCCGATACCGCCGCCGATGGTCAGGGGCAGCTCGCCCGCCAGCAGCATCTTGTGGAAGGGCAGCTCGCGGCGGTCATCGCAGCCGCGCTTGTGCAGCTGGTAGTCCATGGAGACCTCATCCACGCGGATGCCCATGGAGGAGATCTCGAAGGAGCGATCCAGCACGGGGTTATACATGAGGATGTCGCCGTTCAGCGCCCAGTCGTCGTAGTCGGGGGCGCGGCCGTCGTGGGGCTTGCCGCTGCGGTGCAGGTCATCGCCGATCTGCATCAGGAATACCGTGTGGTGCTCCTTGCAGATGGCGTCCTCACGCTGCTTGGGCGTGTAGTCAGGCCAGCGATCCTCCAGCTCCTGGGTGGTGACGAAATACACCTCCCGATCCAGCACGGTGTGCAGGCTGGGGAAGGCAATCTGCAAAGCGTCGTTTGTCTCCACCACGGCGCCCACGATGGCGCGGACGGTCTGCTCCAGGAAATCCACCGTGCGGTCACGGCGCTCGATGACCTTTTCCCAGTCCCACTGATCCACATAGATGGAGTGGAGGTTGTCCACCTCCTCGTCGCGGCGGATGGCGTTCATATCGGTGAACAGACCTTTGCCGGGCTTGAAGTCGTAGCGCTTCAGCGCCAGACGCTTCCACTTGGCCAGAGAATGCACCACCTGTCCCTGCGCGCCCACATCGGGGATATCGAAGGACACGGGACGCTCCACGCCGTTGAGGTTATCGTTCAGACCCGAATTCTCATCCACAAACAGGGGAGCGGAAACGCGCCGCAGATTCAGCGCCTGCCCCAGATTCACTTGGAAATTGCTCTTGATGAACTCGATTGCGCGCTGCATCTCATAGGTAGACAGCGGCGTTTTGTACCCAGCAGGGATCGTCACTTTGCTCATGCGTGAAACACCTCTCTCATAAAAAATATGCTGCCATTATAGGCGCTGCCGCGCCAAAATGCAAGTGGGATAACCGCAAAATTTCACAATAAATGCATAGTGCGTTTGTGTGTTTTATCAGAAGGAGGATGCTTTTCTCATTCGCCCCAGTGCCTGAGCTTCGGCAGCATCTGGCTGAAATAAGCTCTGGCCTGTTCGGGAGGGAATTGCTCGTTGGACATGTGGCTGGCAAGAAATGACCCATTGCGGCATCTGTTATGGAATATGCCTTACAATACCTGGGCGGAATAGGGAACGACGGCAGGCGGCACGGCATCGTCCGACAGGCGCTTTTCCATCCACACCACATCGTACCATGTGCCGAACTTATAGCCGCTGCGGTGAAAGGTGCCCGCAACGGCGTAGCCGAGCCGCGTGTGGAAGTCGATGCTGGCGCGGCTCAGGTGCGGGTCGTCAGCCCCGGTGGGGGCGGCGATGCAGGCGTACAGCACCTGCACATGCTGGGCGCGGGAGGCGTCCTCCAGCGCATGATACAGCCGGGTGCCCAGACCACCGCGGCGGCAGTCCTGTCGCAGGTAGATGCTCGTCTCCGCCGCCCATGCGTAAGCGGCGCGGCTGCCCAGCTGCCCGGTGTAGGCGTAGCCCAGGATCTCGCCGTCACGCTCCAGCACCAGATAGGGATGGGTGCGCAGCGTCGCCTCGATGCGCTGGCGGAAGTCCGACAGCGCAGGCACTTCATATTCAAATGTAATGGCAGTATCGGTGACGTAGGGCGCGTAGATCGCCAGCAGCGCCGGAGCATCATCGGGAGTCGCGGGGCGGATGTGTATCATAAACGACACCTTCTTTCGCCGCTGATTATAAGTGAAAGCGGCTGGCGTGGCAATGCGCAAATGGTACAAAAAAATTTTCCGCGGCCAGAAAAAAATTCTTTCCAAAAACCGATGGATATGGTATACTTGCGACAATTAAAAGTTGGAAGCAGGCCGCGGCCTGCCGCTGCTTTCACAGGTGAAAGCAGAAAATCTGAACACGAGGGAAGGAAGTGAGGAGCTTGGGCGAATTGCTGCGTATGGAGCATATCAGCAAGCGTTTCGGCAGTTTCTACGCCAACAAGGACATCACACTGACCGTCAATCGCGGCGAGGTGCTGACGCTGCTGGGCGAGAACGGCGCGGGAAAGTCCACGCTGATGAACATTCTGATCGGCCTGTATCAGCCTACGGAGGGCAAGATCTTTCTGGAGGGCAAAGAGGTTCGCATCGAATCACCCAGCCAGGCGGTGAAGCTAGGGATCGGTATGGTGCATCAGCACTTTATGCTGGTGGAGGCCATGACCGTATTCGACAACATCATTCTGGGCGATAAGCACGCCAAGGGGCTGTTCATCGACCGGGCGGCGCGCCGGAAGGAGATCGAGGAGCTGTCTGCCAAGTACGGCCTGGACGTGCAGCTGGACAAGCTCATCACGGAGATCTCCGTGGGCGAGCAGCAGCGCACCGAGATCCTCAAGGCGTTGTATCACGGGGCGGAGCTGCTGGTTCTGGACGAGCCGTCCGCTGCGCTGACCGACATTGAGGTGGAGGGCCTGTTCGCCATCATGCGCAAGCTGATCGGCGAGGGCAAGAGCATCATCTTCATCAGCCACAAGATGCGCGAGGTGCTGCACATCTCCGACCGCATCACTGTGCTGCGGCTGGGTGAGGTGGTGGGCACGGTGAACCGTGCCGACACCGACGGGCAGAAGCTGGCCAACATGATGATCGGCAAGGAGCTGAGCGAGTCCCAGTACGAGAAGAAGGACGCCTCCGGCGCAGAGGTGGTGGCGGAGCTGTCCCATGTGGACTACGACAAGGAGCACAAGCACAGTGGCGTCAACGATATGTCCCTGAAGATCCACCGGGGCGAGATCGTGGGCATCGCCGGTGTGGACGGCAACGGCCAGACGCAGCTGGCGCAGCTGATCACCGGCGTGATCGCGCCGCAGAGCGGCAGTATCTATCTGAAGGACAAGCAGGTGGCGGTCTTTGACCCCAATGCCTTTATCACCGATAACGTGTCCCACGTCCCGGAGGACAGAAACGCGCAGGGACTGATCGGCGACATGTCCATTGCGGAGAATCTGGTGCTGAAGGCAACGGATCAGCCGCAGTTCAGCAAGGGGCACGGCCTGCTGCTGAACAAGCCCGCTATCCACGAGTACGCGGAGGAGATGGTGAAAAAGTACGATGTGCGCTGCACGTCCACGGAGCAGACTGTCCGCAGTCTGTCCGGCGGCAACCAGCAGAAGGTCATTCTGGCGCGTGAGTTGGAGTCCCAGCCGTCCCTGCTGGTCATGGCGCACCCCACCCGCGGATTGGATATCGGTGCGGCGGGCTTCGTCCACGAGCAGATGATCGCCGCCCGCCAGCGCGGCGTGGGCATTCTGCTCATCAGCGCGGACTTCGACGAGATACTGGAGATGTCCGACCGCATCCTTGTGTGCTTTGAGGGGCAGATCATGGGCGAGTATTCCGGCAAGAACCCGCCCATCGAGGAGATCAGCCTCGCCATGACGGGCAAATGAGAGGAGGAGCTGTTATATGGAAAAACTGAGACGTTCCCTTGGCAGCTTCGTCGTTCCGCTGCTGTCTATTCTGTTGGCCTTCATCGTTGGCGGCGTCATCATGGCGGCGCTGGGCGCCGACCCCTTCGCCGCAGTGAAGTACCTGTTTCAGGGCGCCTTCGGCTCCAAGGCCAATATCGGCACTACCCTGACCAAGGCCACGCCCCTGATGTTCACCTCCCTGTGCGCCTGCTTTGCCTATAAGTGCGGCGTGTTCAATCTGGGCGGTGAGGGTCAGTTCCTGATGGGCTCCATCGCCGCATTCGTTACGGCGTACTTTTCCGGCATCACCGGCTTTTTCGGCGTGGTGCTGGCGCTGCTGGCCGGTACGTTGGCCGGCCGTCGTACTATCTTCAATATCCGCCTTCAGGATATTAGACGCCATACTATAGTTTTTCTGCTTCAGGTAATCCACGATTGCCACGTGGAGTCCGTCCGCATCGTAGAAGATGGGGGAGTGCCATTGGCGGGAGCGTTTTTGGGCGTAGAAACGTGTCTGGGTGGCCATGGATTCCTGGAGTCTTTTGTAAGCGTAGTCATTCCGGTAATTGGAGAATAAAAGCAGGTGGAAGTAAATGTTGTCCTGCCAATGTTCCAGGGCGGTCAGGCCCTCGCCCTGGCGCTGCTGGTGGTTCAGGTTGTGCTGTTCCAGCTTTTCTATGAGGGCATCGTCTATATAGGAGCCGTACTGCTGCATGAAGCCGCACTCCAGGGAGATGCGGTAGCGTATGATGTTCTGTATCTCTTCGGCGCTGATTTCCGTTACCTCGTAACCGCGTTTGGGAAGGTTGCGAAGTACGCCCTCGCTGCATAGCTGTATCAGGGCTTCGCGGATGGGGGCGCGGCTGACTCCGTATTTTTCCATCAGGTTCTTTTCGTGAAGAATGCTTCCTGGCGTGTAAACGCCGTTGACTATATCCGAAAACAGATGGTGATGTATCTGCTCTTTCAGGTTCATTTCCTGGCTAATCATATTAGATGTATCCTTTCTTGGGGAATGTCATGCTATCATGTTTATGCAATCAGTATAGAATATATTGGAAGCAAAATCAATACCAAACAAAATAAATAAAAAAGCATTAAAAACCATTATAATCCCCCTCGTGAAAAATGTAAATAGTCATATTAGATTTTTGGGCTGTTTTGCGTAATGGTGGGCAATATATATGTTTTTATAAGGGATGATGGAAAAATAATATAAATATTAACTAAAAATGCTTGACATTTAGATAAAAACTGATATGATTAGTTTTGTGAGATACAGCAAATCACAGAAGATAAAGCTGTATATAATGAAAGGAGATAAGAGATATCATGGGAGAAATCAAGAATGTAGCAACACTTACAAACGACGAGCAGGCAAATATTAACAGGGCGGCAATTGAGCACAGGGCAACCTGGATGGGCCTTATCTATGATGAACTGAAAAAGGACGGCATTGATCCGGAGCCGGCATTCAGAAGGGCTATCAAGAGATGCGGTAACATCCACGGCGCCAACTTCAAGGCTGCCTGTTCCAATCCGGATGACTGCAGGGATTTCGCTGAGGTATTCTTAAATGAACTGGGAAGAAAGACATTTGAGCAGGAAGTACATGAAGTGACAGAGACAGAGGTTCCTGTTGATTTCCACTACTGCGCACTGTTGAATGCATGGAAGAAGCTGGGCTTTGATGATGAGACCTGCGCTAAGCTCTGTGACATCGCCATGGACGGGGACCGCGGTATTGCAGAGGCTATGGGACTGACACTGGATCTGACCGATACACTGGCTAAGGGCTGGAACTAACTTTGACCGCCCGGATTTTCAACGGATGATCGGCGACATCGAAGC
>OHBJ01003121.1_pt1 | contig 10973 bp, 8 predicted proteins | sample 1577241 | NCBI WGS metagenome assembly OHBJ01 (sample SAMEA3541594, study PRJEB24748) | human gut metagenome | biome: human gut; feature: human-associated habitat; material: faeces | place: China | collected 2012
TCAAATTAAACACATATCAGAAACGCCGGCGTTTCTGATATGTGTTTAATTTGATTACATACTTAATAAAAAAGCCACGCCGAAGATGTGTGGCGTAGCTTTTATTATGGGGAAATCGGAAGTTACTTCACGAGGATACGGTAGGCGCCGGCGGGAGTAGCGAGAATGTAGACGCCTGATGCGAGGTTCGCGAAGGTGGCGGTGCCGTCGGTGAGCTGTGCTTTTCCGGCGAGCATGCCGTTGATGCCGTAGAGGGCGGCCTCGAAGTCTGCGGGAGCCGTTACGGTGAGGGAGTTGCCATTGACGGTGAGGCGGATGTCATCGGGCGAAACAACATCGTCGATACCGAGGGAGACGGAGACGGGTATGCTGACGAGCTGGAGGTTGGGAAGCGCGGGATTGGTCATGACGCAAGTGAGTTCGGGATAGTTGCCCAGGAATGTCGTCACGCCGTCTTCAACGCTGTATTTCTCCACATCGAGTTTTTCGCCCTCAATCTCGCCGTTGTCATCCACAACAGGCATACCGGCACCGGTCATTTCTATTTCGCCTACATACCAGGTGTAAAGGGTCTGCGTGCCGTCCTTGGCCTTGTCGGTGAAGGAGAAGTCCACCTTGCCATCCTTGTTGGAGGAGGGTTCGGCCAGGGCCTGTGCGTGATATGAATATATTACCCAGTTGTCGCGTTTGAGCGGCAGGGTGGCGAAGTTGAAGTTATTGTGGTCGAGTGTAAGAGCTTTGAGAGCCGTAGCGTCATCGGGTATATCTACAGACTCAAGGAAGTTCTGCGACAGGCCCAGCTGTTCGAGTACGGGAGTCTTCGATTTCTCGTAAGAGAACGAGCGGAACTGGTTACCGCTGAGGTTGAGGAAGTAGAGATTCGGGTTGTCGAGAGTGATGGAGCGGAGGTTGTTCGCCCCCATCGAGAGAGCCTGGAGTGACTTGAGCGAAGAGATGTCGAACGAGGTGAACCGGTTGTTGTTGAGCGAGAGTGAAGAGAGGTTTGTCCATTTGTCGAAAGGAATCTGGCTCATGTCAGAGAACTCGTTGCCGTCGAGAGTAAGCTCCGTTACATTTGCGTTTTCGGGGAATATGGCATCTGAGAGACCCGCGCCGGAGAAGGAGAGGCAGAAAGCGTCTACGAGGCCGGAGGCATCGAGGTCCTGGAGGGTTGCTCCACTCATGCTGAACACACCTATGCGCTCGTTCTCGTCATAGACATAAACTTTCACTTTGGCACCGGCAGTTGTCTGTGCGTCGAACTGTGTGTAGGTATCCTTAAGGAGATACTGGTCGAGATCATCATTGCCTTTCCAGTCGAAATAAATGGCGGGAGTTCCGCTGAGGGCTGCCAGCGAGAGGCTAACCTGCTGTCCGCCGACGGGAGTGGTGAACTCGGCGAGTTTGTGAGTAGGCATTCCTGCTGCCTCGATTTCGGAAGTGCGCAGGGTGAGATTTGGGAATGCGGCGTTCGTTATCTGGCAATACACATTGCCCATAGTGGTGTTCAGGAATCGGGTGTTTCCGGCCGTAACGGTGTAGTCAGAGCCCTGTACGAGGGGAGTGCCGTCGGCCTTGAACCAGGCGAAAACAGTATTATTGCCGTCCACAGACACGTTCTGTGCGCTGAGGTTTGCACCGGGGCCTTTTACCGGAAGGGGTATCATGGCCTGTGGGGCATAAGTATATACCGCGTTGCCGAACAACGACGGTGCCGGCAAGGTGTTCATCAGGAACCGGTTGTCGCTCAGATCCACGCTCAGGGGGGATACGGTCTCGGGGAATGCTATTTCGGCGAGCTCGTTGCCTGAAGCGTCGAGGTTCTGCAGGCCGTAGCTGTAATGGAGGTCAAGATATGTAAGCCTGTTGCCGGAGATGTCGAGGTTCTGGAGGTTGTCGGCATCCTTGAATGAAATCTCCGAAATCTGGTTGTCGGAGAGGTTGAGGTTTACAAGCGTGCGATTATCGCGCACGGAGAACTCCGTGAGGTTATTGCCTCCGAGATTGATGTCCGACAGGTGAATCTTGTTGTCACCCTCGGTGATACCGTCGAGATTTATAGAGTAGAAGTGGTTTCCGGCGAGATTCAGGTAACGGAGGTACTTGTTGTACATAAGATCGGGGGCGGAGTACAGGCCGCAGTTCTCGAGGTCGAGATAGCGCAGCTGGTCCATCTTGTTGACATCAATGCTGTATAGGGTGTGATGTACACCGAGCGCTGTAATATCAACATTCTCGTCGGCACAGACTTTAATCTGATAACCGGAGCACGTTCCGGTGACGTTGGCCTGTTCGGGAAGCTCGGCTGTAGTGATGGTGAACTCACGGAGGTCATCCTCATTGCCGCTGCCGAAGTCGATTAGCACTTTGCGTGGATTCTCCGGAGTAGCGCCTGCCGCACCGATATGGAGAGCCACCTGCTCGCCGTTATTGTAGCCGTTGAAAGTACTCCTTACTATCGGTTTGCCGTATTCTTCCTGCGACTTGACTACGAACTTGGTTGTGTTGATCCACGGGGTCTCGCTTGTGGGGGTGAAAGCCGAGTTCACGATTTGGGCATAGATGCTGTCGTTCTGGATGGTCTTGAGAGTAAGGATACCGGTCTGGGCGTCGAAGGAGAAGTCTTCGGTCGGAGAAAGCATGATGGGGTTCTGCGCGTCCTCGGGATTGTCCTTCATCAGCATGAGGCTGGTGATAGTGCCGGGGATGAGCATTGATTCGGAGAAATCTATGGTACCGTTTACGGGGTAGGATTTGTCCACCTTCCAGTCATTCTGCATCCAGATATAGTCGTTCCAGTTCTGGTCGGGCAGCGGCAGGGTGGCGAAGCACATATTGTTGAACGATACGTTCGGCTCTATGAGCTGCGTCAGGGTGGAAAAGTCGACTCCCGACAGGCGGTTGTGGGAGATGTTGAGCATCTGTACCTTGGTGTTCTTGCTCAAATCAAGTTGGGTGAAGTTGTTGCCGTTGATGTAGAGATATACCAGCTCGGGGTTGTGAGTGAGGTCGATGCTCTGGAGCTTGATGTCGGGGTTGATGGTTCCCGACATGTGCTGGGCATAGAATTCCCGGAGTTCAGGGGCAGTGCTCAGGTCGATGTCGGTTATGCGTGTATCGCTGATATTTAGGATTCTGAGCTGCGGGTTCTTGCTGATGTCGAGGCGTGCCACGTCCGTACAGTCTATCGAGAGCTGTTTGAGTATAGGGCATCCGGTGGGGTCTATGCTGTTGAGCGAGCGGTTGGAGTAGGCTATCACCGACTGCATCTTGGGATAGTCAGACAGGTTGAAGTCGTCCGACATGCTGGTAATCATGGCGATTTCCAGAATCTGGAGTTCCGGCTTGTTACCGCCGATTTTAAGTGGCGAAACGTCGAAGGGGTTATCGCTCAGGCTCAGGGACTGGAGCTTGGAGAAAGCCGAGAGGTCGAGGCTTCCGAGCTGGTTGTGCTTCAGGTTCAGGATTTCGAGGTTCGTCAGCGTGGGCATCGAGATTGAGGTGATGTACATCTCGCTGGCGTCAAGGTAGTCTATCAGAGAGCCGTCGCCATAGATGCGGATGTCACCCGAGGCAACCGGGACTCTGATGAGGGTGGTGGTGAATTCGCCGGTAGAACTGTCGTAGCGTGTCGGTTCCACAGTGAAACTCTGGCGCCCTGCTCCGGCGTCAACTTCGAGTGTAGTTGTCTGGAGCGATGTCACGTTCATGAGGAACGACTCACCCAGCATCACATTCTCATCGACGTGAAGCGAGATGGCCGGCGTCTGGGATTGAGCGACGACCGGAATCGACAACGCCAAGGCTGCAGCGGTCATCGCCATAGGTTTAGAAAATAGTTTGAACATGATTAAGAAGTGAATTGGAAATAATGTATGTGATAAAACGATAAATAGATGAAGCGTGGGATATACCGGCTTTCACGGCGCAAGAGCTAAGAGGGAGAGACCCGGTGACGCATCCTAAGAGCTTCGTTATGTCCGGGAGGAGTGATGAAAGGTCGGCGCGCCTTTAAGCCCGGGTATCTTGCGCCCGCTATAAAAATAGTGGTAAAGCTGAATTATAAGCGATAAATGGTTGCTTTAAAAAAAGACGGATTCCCGGGACTGTCGAACTGAAAGATATCGAAAGGCCGGAAATCCGTCATATTAGGGTTTCAGATTATTTTTTGATGATTTTTTTGCCGTTGATGATGTACATACCGGCGGGGAGAGCCTGAATCTGGGCTTCGGAAGCGTTGCGAATCATCAGGATTCCCTGCAAATTGTAGACATTATTGCTCTTGGCTTCGGCATTGATTCCGTCGATGCCAACTTGAGTGCGGGAGATGGCTACGTTGCTGTCAGCCTGTACGGTGAAAGAATACATGTCATCGACACAGGGAATTTCAGTGTCGTTTACTTTCACTGTTAGGTTGTTACCGTAGATATTGATACCTGTTCCGGTGAGGGCCTCAAGAGGCTGGGAGAAGTCGATGTCCTTGACAACGTCATACTTTCCGATCACAGCCTCGCTGGAGTCGCCGTCGACGGTGAAGTTCACTGTATAGAGGCTCGGTTCGGCTGCAAAGTAGAATTTGTAGACACCGTTGTTTTCCGGAGTGAACGAGTATGAACCATAGCTTGCAGTCATAGGCTCGTTGTTGAAGTAAGCGAAGCCGTCAGAATAGTCAGTAGTATAAGCACCAAAGCGGAAAGGTGCCTCGCTTTCAAGGTATCCGAAACTTGAGTAACCGGTGTTTACGGTATAATATTCGTATGACTTGTTGGAAAAACATGCAGTGGGATCGTAAAGCAACGAAGCGTCATCAACATATACGATGAAATGGTTGTCGTAAACAATGGGAGAACCCTCGATGTCGAGGATATTTCCATCGGAAGTAATATTGGTGTTGTACTGTCCGTTATAACCTTCTTCCATATCGGTGCCGTTCAGTTTTATGGAATCGATCTGGTATCCTCTGATAGCTTTGATATATACGGCATTGTTATTTTCAGCGACTTCGATAGTATTCTGGCCGGCATTCAGGGGAATACGGTTCCCGTCGTTTACATAGCTGCGGTAAACACCTACGGCCTCCGGGTCGTTGATATTCACTGTAAGGTTGTAAGTGTTATATTTGGTTACGTCTGCGACAATCGTAGTGGCCTCGGTGAGTGCGAACTCGAGGGTTGAGGAATAGTTGCTTTCGGTTTCACCGTTGCGCGTTATCGAATTTGATTTGTAAAGGGAATTGTCGCGGTTGATGATTACCTTTTCGCCGGCATGCGCTGTAAAGCCCTGTGTAAAGTCGGCTATCGGCTGACCGCCTACGGTGCAGGAGGTAAAGTAACCTTCTGTTCCCGGATTTACGAACTCGAAACTTACGGGATATGTCAGGTCAGCGGGGAAGTCTGCCAATATGTCTATGACCATACCGTCTTCCAATGTGGTATCGTATGAGCTGTATCCCTTTTCGATAGAAGTGGTTTCACCGCCGAGAGTTTTTGTTACACTGTAGAACGGCATGTCATACCCATGGGTGTTAGAGAAGCTGACAGTCTTATCGGCCTCGGGAATGAATTTGATGACGTTGGCGCCGGCTTGCGCTTCGATGGCTTGGCTGGTACCGGGAAGAGAGATGCGTACCTTCTCAGGATTGTCAACATTGACGGTGAACTGGCCGGTCTGCACCTCGGCAAGGGGTGCGGAAGTGACGTTTACGGTGTAGTCGGTATAATACACATTGACCTCGTAGCTGGTGGTCCATGAAGCGTATGTACTGCCGTTGACGTTGACGTCCTTGAGGATATTTCCTTCATTGGCAATAATCTCGTAGCGTGACCACTCTTGTACGTTTTCAAAGGTGTTGAGGCCGGCCTGGACCTCTACAGGCTCACCATACAACTCGACGGAGACGCGGGAGGGATCGTCGATAGTGAGATTCAGTGTCAGGGCGTTGGCCGTGCTTGCGCATACAGCTGTGACTGCCGCCGCAAGCATCAATTTGGTAATTGGTTTAAACATAAACGTTTCTCTTTTTTGTTAGTTAAAAAATACAGTTGTTAAAGTAATTCTTTTCGTTCGGAAGTTCTTCAGTCGCAAAGGTAACAACTTTTTCTTTTCCCTCCAAATCTTTTATTCAAAAAATTTAGAAAAAATTTTTAAAATCATATTTTGTCAATATTTCCCCGCCCGTCCTTTTATATAAATCTATATTTTACTGCCACTCCTTATGATTTGAGAACTTAATTCCACGAACCGTGTTATATTGACATGAAAAAGTTCCTGTCATACGACCGCGGACTGGCCGAAACCGATGCCTGGGAGCCCCGCTGCTGGGTCAACGTGGAGTGTCCCGACGCCGACGACCTCTCCTTCCTCGAAAACGAACTGGATGTGCCCCGCGACTTCCTCGACGATACCTCCGACATGGACGAACGGCCCCGCCTCGACAGCGACGGCGACTGGCGTATGGCCATAATAAGAATTCCTATACCGGGAACCGACGACATTTCCCCCTATTCCACCATTCCCCTTAGCATCATAACCTCCGGCGACATCTCAATCACGCTATGCTACCGCAAAACCGACTTCATAGAAGACTTCATAGACCACAGTTGCCGCCGCAACGTCAAGTTCCCGAACGTATCCTCGTTCATTCTGCGCCTCATCTACTCCTCTACCTTCCGGTATCTGCGCTACCTGAAGGAGATGACCGACGAGGTGACTTCCTCGGAACGTTCCCTGCGCCGCAACATCAGCAACGCCGAGCTGCGGCGCCTCCTCTGCCTCCAGAACGCACTGGTCTTCTTCAACACCTCGCTGCAAGGCAACGACTCCATCATCGGAAAAATACGGCACGTCTTTCCCGATAACTTCGACAACGACCTGCTGGAAGATGTGGAGATAGAAATCCGCCAGGCCCTGGGCACCATCGCCATCTATACCGACATCCTCGAAGCCACTATGGACACCTATTCATCGCTCATCTCCAACAATACCAACGACGTGATGAAGCGCATGACGGCCATAACGATAGTGCTGATGATACCTACGCTGATAGCCAGTTTCTACGGCATGAACGTGCCGCTCGGGGTTGAGAACTCGCGCTATGCCTTTGCGGTAATTATCCTGGTAGCCGTAGCGCTGACAGCTGCATGCGTGCTCTTGCTCAAACGCGCCCGCTGGCTCTAATCCCCGTCACTGGCCGCCGAGTAGAGGCCGTGATCTGCACTCACGGCACGAAAACAACAGCGCGGCCTCTGCTTGCGGGCATCGGCTGCGCTGTGTATAGTGATGTTTGGGGTGTGTCATTCAGCGGCGTATTGTCGCACCGTGGGGCTCTCCACGTCTACGCCATACTCGGCGGCAAAGCGCAGGATGGCGCGGGCAAGGCGCGGCTTCAGCTCTTCGGGACAATATCTGAAATAGGCCTCGGCCGCACGCACGTGGGCGGCATCGGGCATCGGGTATTCGCGTCGTTCGGGAAGTCCGTAGACGCTGTTGGGCAGTTCCCGGCGTTCTTCGGTATCAAGTCTGTCGTTCATAGTAATAAAAATGATTGTTCTTCCCTTTAGAACGCAGATGTGCGCCCGATTGTTTGCGGGCGCACATCCGTAAGTGTATCGGGACGGCACACCGTACGGCGGTCACATGCCGAGGTCGTCGAACGGAAGGCCGTCGATGTCCCTCCCGTCGTCGTTGACATCGATGTCGCCGGGGTCCACGTCCTCAACTCCAATGGCGTAGATGTCGTCGAGTTCCCCCTCGTCTACATAAGTGGGTACCTCTTCCATCGTGGCGACGTCGTGGTATTGGAACGTAATGTCGTCGTCGGTGAGGTCCACTTCCACCTCGGGAAGGTCGTTGTCCGTATCGCCCGGGGTGTCGTCGAGCATCGCTCCGTCGGGAATTTCGGGGAGTCGGAAGTCATAGTCGGGCAGTGCGGGGGCGTTCTCCCCGGTCAGGAAGTCGCCGTCGATGTCGAGGAGTTCCGGGTATTCGTTTATTATGCCGTCCACAGCTTCGGCTTCATCGGCCGTGAGGTTGCCTTCGAGATAAGCGCCGAGCATCTCTTCGGAGACCGGGAGCCCTTCGAGGCTGTTCATGCGGGTAATGATGTCTTCTTCTTGTATCATAGCAGTCCCTCCTTTCTTAATACTTCGCAATACTGGGCCTTGGCGCGCCGGTGGCAATTATAATAATTGTCCATCGTCATTTCCATGAGCGCCGCGGTCTCGTCGTTGCTTTTCTCCTCGATATAGCGGTATTCGATGAGCCGGCTGTAGCGCCGGTTGGGCATCATCTTCAACAGTTTCTTTACGTCGGCCATATCGAGATTCCGGGTGTTTGAGACTAAAGACTCCTCCCCGAGGTTCAATCTGTCACTTGAGGTGTCATTATTTTCATCTACCGGCATACGGCGCCCGAAAAGCTGTCGGCAATAGTTCTCCGTCACTATTTTTAGCCACATAGTCAGCGTGCATCTGAATCCGAAGTCCTGCAGCTTGGAGGTGCCGCTGCTTTTCTTGGGCAATAGGATATAGACGTATATCTGGTTGATGAGTTCGACGGGCGTTTCGCAGTCGGTATAATACTTGCAGTGAATCGACTTGAAGAGCGGCATACACTTGCGGTAAAGGAAATCATGCGTAATTCGCGCGTCACGCCGCAGGATGGCGTCCGCTATTTCTCGGTCGGTATATCGGTTTATGTCAGCCATGTTTTTCTCTGGTGTCGGTATCTTTGCATTAACGGTTACGGGAAACTTGAGGCATTAACGGTCCTGCATCTGGCGGCGCATCTCCTCTCGGGCCTTCCTCATCTCTTCCTGAGCCTCCTCACGGGCCCTTCTGATCTCCTCACGGGCCTCTTCGCGGGCTTTCCTCATCTCCTCGCGGGCTCCGTCTAAAGAGCCGCCAACTTCCGGAGCAGCATCTACCGGGGCAGCATCTACCGGAGCCGAAGCCTCATCTGCGCTACCGAACTCAGTTTCCCATTCATCCCCGGGCTCCGGAGAAGTCTTGTCATAAGTTTCCCAATCGCTGCACGTCTTCTCCTCACTGGCGGAAGAACCCCTGGCACCTTTATCGGCAAGGAGGGCACCAACGACAACCACAGCTATTACTACTACTGCTATGGTACCGCCTATCAAGCCGAAGGCTATCATGCGCTTACGCTGGCGTTTCTCTCTGTTAATTAGCTTAGTCATTGATCTGTATTAAGTTAATAATAACGGCGAGCGTGAGGAATATATCAGAGGAATTTACACTAAGCGTCTGCGGGTGCCGACGCCACCTTTCCGACAGCTCACACCCCGCAAAATTACAAAAATAATTCCATTCGGCAAAAACTATGCGCCCTAATTTTCATTATTCGAAAATATTTTGTAACTTTGCAAATCATAACAGATAACTTTTATGGCACAATATTACTATATCGACGCATCGGGAACACAACGCGGCCCCGTAGATGAATCACAACTTACTTCTTGCGGTGTCACCGGCACCACCATGGTATGGACCGAAGGAATGGGCGACTGGCGCCCCGCCTCGCAGGTAATCCCCCACATACTCAACGGCGGCTACCAACCGCAGCGACCGCAATGCCAACCACCGCAGCAACCCTACCAAGGCGGTCAGCAACAACCTTACGGCGGCAACCAGAATGGCGCTACCCAATACGGCGCCAACCAATATGGAAACCAATACGGCAACCAATATGGTAACCAGTACGGCAACCAGTACGGCAACAACCAGCCGGCCGGCCCGCGCCCCGACAACTATATGGTATGGTCGATCGTCATCACCCTGCTGTGCTGCTGGCCGTTCGGAATCGTAGCGATAATCAACTCAGCCAACGTAAACAAATACTGGAATCAAGGCCGGTACGACGAAGCACACAAAGCCGCAAACAACGCCAAGACATGGTGCATCGTCAGCGCCATAACCGGAGCCATAGCTTTCACGATAGGATTCTTGTCGGGCCTTTTCAGCAACCTTTAATCGGGTCCCGGAAGGCACTGCCTTATCGAAAAGAAATGCGCTCTCGCCCCCTCCCTCCGAGGCCGCCCGAACATAATCGTCGTCGGCGCTGAATCCGATCAAGATTTATGAATCATATAAGATTTATAGGTATCCGGCACAGATTTTCTGATGATTTTCTGATGATTTTCGGCAAAAAACTTGCTCAAGTCGGAGAAAAGACGTAAATTTGCGCCGTAAAAACGCCGGGGCTCCCACACAGGGAGCGACTGCGGTAATAGCTCAGTTGGTAGAGCATCAGCTTCCCAAGCTGAGGGTCGCGGGTTCGAGCCCCGTTTACCGCTCATTTATAACTTACCTAACTTGATACAAGGCACTGAATTTTACTCACCCTCTCTTAAATCCAGGTAAAATCAATGCCTATATTTTACACATCTCCACTACTCTCCCCAACAACCTATACTCGAATACCATTATTACAGGACCAATCAAAATTATGAGATCAGATAGATATGTAATCATAAGCTACCATCAGACGCCCTGCGGAGAAATGATTCTGGGCTCGACGGATGGTCGGCTATGCCTTTGCGACTGGACTAACTCGCGTCATCGCCGCACAGTTGACAATCGCTTGCAGAAGCTTCTCTCATCGCGTTATATGCAGGGTGATACTCCGGTGATGGATGAAGCAAAGCGTCAGCTTGACGAGTATTTCGACGGTCGGCGCCGTAGCTTCGAGCTTGACCTGCAGATGGTCGGCACCGATTTTCAGAAGCGCGTGTGGGATTATATAGCGCGCATTCCCTACGGGCAGACACAGTCATACTCGGGACTGACAAATGATTGTGCCTCTGACCCGGACATACGCGCGGTGAGCAATGCCGTGGGGGCAAATTCGCTCTCGCTCATTATTCCATGCCATCGTGTCATCGGAAGCCGCGGACAGCTTACCGGCTATGCAGGAGGTCTGCTCGCCAAGCAATATCTGCTTGATCTTGAAAAGACCTA
>OHBJ01003122.1_pt1 | contig 10973 bp, 7 predicted proteins | sample 1577241 | NCBI WGS metagenome assembly OHBJ01 (sample SAMEA3541594, study PRJEB24748) | human gut metagenome | biome: human gut; feature: human-associated habitat; material: faeces | place: China | collected 2012
GCTGGATAAAATAGAGAGACATTATAAAGTAAAGCCTATTCTTTATACTTCTTATAAATTCAAGACCCGCTATCTTAATGATTCTATATTTGATTCTTATCCTTATTGGATTGCTCATTATTATGTTGATTCGGTGGAATATAAAGGCAACTGGAAATTCTGGCAGCACACTGATGTGGGTACACTTCCCGGCATTAAGGAAAAGGTGGATTTGAACATATTCAATGGCTCATTGGAGGAATTGAAATGCATGACTATCCGTTGAGGCATTTCATAAAAAAAACAGACTATCTGTTCGGTTTTAGGTGAAGTGTTCGTTTTCGGACATTGGATTTGTTTTTTATTGATTTGATTATCAATATGATATGACTTTGGCATATACTTTGTGTTTGAGAATAAAGAAACAAAGTATGTGTATATTATGATAAGAACGTATTTTAATCAAGCTTTTCATTTAATCAGGCAGAATCCATTGTTCAGTGGTTTCTATATACTTGGAACCGGATTGGCCATATCGATGGTTATGTTATTGGTTGTTATTTATTATATAAAGGTAGCAGGAATTTATCCGGAGACTAATCGTGCGCGGATGATGGTTATATCGGATGTGCACATGCAGAGTGTTGATAATTCCAATTCTAATTCGACGGGTCTGATAGCCTACAATATAGTGAAAGACCTTTTTTACAATCTGAAAGGTACAGAAGCGGTTTCTGCTATAGGAACTTATGTGGCAGGAGATGGTTATGCTCAGTTGCCTTCTTCAAAACATCGCATACCGGTAGTTCAAAAAGCAGTGGATGTTGCCTTCTGGAAAGTTTTCGATTTTGACTTTGTAGATGGAGCTCCCTTTAGCGAATCCGATTTTGCCAGTGGCATTCATCACATTGTCATTTCAGAGGAAGTGGCGCAACGGATTTTTAATACTTCGAAGGTGGTGGGCAAGTATCTTACGATAGATTTTGTGGAGTATAAAATATGTGGAGTTGTCAAAACCCCCAGTTATGCCACGGAACTGAGCTATGCACAAGTATGGATTCCATATACTTGTTTTCCGGGGTATGATAAGTATAATCAATACGATGCGCTAGGTGCCTATGAAGTAGTCATATTGGCACGTTCCTCTTCCGATTTTGACAGCATAAAAGCTCAGGTAGATGAATTTACCCGAAAGTTTAATGCTATTTCTCATGATGGCTATAAACTGCTTTGGCATGGACAGCCTTATGCTTACTGGAAAACATTATTCCGTGTGGACTCTATGACGGACTTGGATTTTATGAAGATTTTCCGTCAGATAGGAGCTGTTTTGCTGATGCTGTTGTTAGTGCCGGCATTGAATTTATCGGGCATGATATCGGGACGAATGGAAAAACGTTTGCCCGAGATAGGAGTGAGAAAAGCATTTGGAGCAACGTCTTGTGTCTTATTTTCACAAATAATCTGGGAGAACCTGATTTTGACTGTTATTGGCGGTTGTCTGGGTTTGATTATATCTTATGGAATGGTGTTATTATCTAAAAATTGGCTGCTTACTTTGCTGGACGACAATGTAACGGCGTTACCTGATGGGGTAGGTGTGAGTATAACTCCTCAAATGCTGTTCAGTCCTGTTCTGTTTATGGCTGCCTTCCTGATATGTGTGGTGATAAATTTGTTCTCAGCCGTTATTCCGGCATATCTTTCTCTGCGAAAAGATATTGTGTATTCCATTAATAAACAAAAATAAGAGGTTATGTGGCATCATATATTTAGAAACCTTTGGAATTCGCGTAAGCGTAATGTGTGGATATTGTTGGAGTTGATTGTTATTGCCATTGTATGTTGGATGGTAATCGATCCCTTATTTGTTATTTTCTATAATAAGTCGATTCCGGATGGCTATGAGGCAGATGGGGTGTACAGGCTTCAGCTTTCTGTGGTTCCTTCTGATGAAGAAATTCGCCCGGAAGATTTCCGGAAATTGATGGAACGGCTTCGAAGTCATGAGCAAATCGAATCGGCTACTTATGTAGTCAATAACCACTATCCTTGTTCGCGTGGAAACAGTTTTAATAATCTTACTTTGGACACAATGAGTGTTCGTGTTGCTTTTATGGATTTTGTTCCGCACACCGATTTCTTTCAAACCTGGCGGATACGTTCGGTCAAAGACGGTACTTGGGAAAGCCTCGAAAATGCCGAATATACGGTGAATAGTATTTTGATGACTTCGGATGCTGCTGCTTGTCTTTCGCCCGATAAAGATCTGACCGGAGGTGTGGTTTATGCAAAAGATAGTGTTCCTCTGAAGGTAACGGCGTTGATTCAACCGGTCAAAATGAAGAGTTGTATGCAGCCTTATTATCTTCGTCTCAATGCACGTACTGACGGCATTCCGTCATGGGCCTATGAGGGAGGTTTGATTGTCTTTGCCCGTACAAAACCCGGAGTTGCGGAAACTCGCTTCATTGAGGATTTTATTCCTTGGATGGAAGAGTATTTGGCAGTGGGGAGGTTGTTTATCAGCAAGATTGAACCTTTCAGTAAAGTACGTGAGCAAAGTGATTTAAAAGAAGGAGCTACCAGTGAGATTCGTATTAAATATGCCCTTTGCTATTTCTTTCTGGTGAATTTGTTTTTAGGAGTCAGCGGGACATTTTGGTTGAGTACCCGTACACGTCGGGAGGAAATGGGAGTGAGATTGTCTTATGGGGCGTCTCCCGGACATATTCGTCTTTTATTATTGGGTGAAGCCGGTATGTTGACTACCATAGCAGTATTGATAGGTTGTCTTGTTTATTTTCAGTGGGTGCTGAAAGATGGATTTTATGTGTTGTCGGGTATGACGCCCGGTGATAATATGCGTTATATTACTAATCATTTTACAGTTCATTTTCTGATAGTGTCGTTGATTGTATATCTTATCATGATGATAGTAACATGGATTGGAGTATGGATACCGGCTTATAATATCAGTAAAATATCTCCTGTAGAAGCCCTGAAAGACGAATAATGTTTTTATATTTGCCGTATGAATATAGTAATGAATATATTGTGGATTGTTTTAGGCGGACTGTTTATTTGCATAGAATACATTATAGCGAGCCTGTTGTTGATGGTCACCATCATTGGAATTCCTTTTGGTCTGCAGACATTGAAGCTGTCAGTTTTGGCACTTTGTCCGTTTGGTATGCAGGTGCGCAGTTGCCCCGGCGGTGAGGGTTGCTTGAGTGTTTTGATGAATATACTTTGGATATTGGTAGGAGGTATTTGGATAAGTTTGTCTCATTTAGCTTTTGGTTTGTTATTATGCATCACTATTATCGGTATTCCATTTGGTTTGCAACATTTCAAGTTGGCTGGACTGGCACTTACTCCTTTCGGGAAAGAGATAGTTTAAGTCGTGCTGTCATAGAAAAAGAGTGTGTCAAAACGTGAATAATACTGTCGTTTAGTTCGTAGGGGCGAGGTTCGCTCGCCCGAAAACAGTTTGCTTCGTGTATTCGGGCAGGCAAGCCCTACCGCCGACGATGGGATAGACCGGTTGAGTTTTTGATACACTCCCATAAGAAACATACCAAACCGCTATCGTTTATACCTGCCTAAATTAAAATACATAAGCAAGTGATAACTGCCAGTACCTATTTTTACTTTCAAATACATCACCATCAAATATCTGATCTATGACGTCATGCTTATTACCTCCTATATTATGTTTGGCAGACTGAGTCAATCCTATATTATAGTAACAGCTTACCATCAGATGCTTCACAATCTTCACACCGCCTCCCAAGTTCAATCCAACTTCAGTAGAACGCCACCCCATAGATGAAAGATCCTTATCTATCGCATCTACAGCAATATGAGCCAGTTTACGTCCCCAATTATCCTCATCCACCAAAAAAGAGAAAGAAGGACCTGCTCCCAAAAATAAATCAAAATCATCTGATATCCCCATTTCCCATTTCAGCTCTATAGGAATATCAATACTTTGTGTTCTGATATCAGTGCTACGCCCATTAGAAGTATTGGTAAGCTTCACTCCGCGTTGTACATACAACAAAGAAAAATCCAAAGCAATGCCATGAAACCCTGTTTGATATTGCAACATAGGTCCTACTTGGAATCCGGTCAAACTCTCTTCCTTAAACTGATTACGCATACCGCTGACATTTGCTTTATTACCAAGCACACCGGCTTTTAAACCAAAATGCAATCCTTGAGCCATACTGTTGGCTACTCCAAGAAATGCCAAAATAGTAAATAAACAAATTAGTTTTTTCATTATCACTTATTTAAGAAGTTAAATTTATACCTTATTAATCTTTTGCCTGATGTACAGTGAGTTGTGGGAAAGGGAACCCGATGCCTTCTTCATTAAATGTCGTATAAACAATTTCATTGATATCATACAAAACACTCCAATAATCAGCACTTTTTACCCAGACACGAACGGTAATATCCACACTGCTTGCACTTAACGACCCCAAAACGATTATGGGAGCGGGAGTATCCAAAATACGGCTATCCGCATTGATAATACGTTGCAATACAGCTCTGACCCTTTTCACATCTTCTCCATATTCTACCCCAAATACCCATTCAACACGACGCATTTCCTGTTTACTATAATTAGTCACAGCGTTTCCGCTAAGCATTCCATTGGGAACATATATCATTCGATTGTCAAGAGTAGAAAGTATGGTGTGAAAAATCTGTATTTCCTTTATGGTACCGCTCACTCCGGGACCATCTATATAATCGCCCACTTTGAACGGTTTAAAAACAAGTATAATCAAACCACCTGCAAAATTAGAAAGATTGCCGGAAAGCGCCATACCTACAGCTACACCGGCTGATGCCAAAAGTGCAGCAAAGCTGGTAGTTTCAACTCCCAACTTGCTAATTATGGCAAAAGCAAGTACCATATTCAGTAAAATTTTCACCAGACTCTTCAAAAAAGTCTGCACACTAACCTCTATCTTCCTTTTTTCAAGAACTTTGGCAATTAATATACTTATCTGCCTGATGATAAAACGACCAATGGAATATATCAGGATGGCAACAAATATATCCTTACCTGCATCCATTCCAAAATCTACCAACTTTTCCAACGCTTGCTCAATCTTACTGCCCGGAGCTGCATTCAATAACAACCAATTCATATTTTTCTTCGTTTTACAAATAAAAATCAATCAACTTATCTCTGTCGAATTATAAATGTGTAAACACATTCCAACTGCGCATATTGTCTTGTCTCAATAATTTGTCTGATATATTCTTTTATATCCTTAAATAACCGAACATTTTGAAATTGCAAAGATACCATATATAATCAATAAAAACCATACCCATTATTCAAAACGCCATACCTCAAGACACAAAATATTTCGTATCCTACTGATAATTAAAAACTTCTATCAAGCAATAATTAAATCTTACGCTGAAGTTCCAAGAAAAGATTGCTTGTTGTATATTTAATATCTATATTTGTGGCTCTAATGATTTTACTCAACGAATAATTTTATAACATTATGAGACGATTTCAAATTCTGTTATTATTCATTGCCATATCTTGTTCCATGTTCGCACAGGATAGGTTGTCGCTGTTTATAGGCAGAGCAAATAAATACGCTTCTGTAGAGTTATCTGATTACCGGAAGCGTTTATGTGTAGAATATAATGTGTCCAACCGTTCATTGGATGACTATTATAGGCGATGTGGAAGCGATTGGGGAAATGTTGGCTTGGCTCTTGAAATAGCCAGGACTTCCGGCAAACACATGCGGGATGTATGTGATTACTATAAACGTTATCACCGATATGGCTGGAATCGTATTCTGGTAGAAATAGGTATCAAACCCGGTTCAACATATTATAACCCGTTCTATGACAGGATTCATTATCATAGCAACTGTTGGCACGAACATTATTGTTCCTATTGCGATCATCACAATAAACATCATCACAAACACTATAAAAAGCATAAACGCCATAAACACCCCAAATGGCATGATCGTGACGATGACGATTGGGATGATGACGATGATGACGACTAACACTTTCCATCATATATCTGTCACACTCCATCTACTGAAAAAGAATAAGGCAAATCCGCCTCCTGTATTCCGCGCTGCAAGTTGGGGTGGGCAGACATACGAAACTCTGCCTTACCGCCCTTCAACATCTCACCATGCTTGAGAAAGTTTGCCGTATAGACCCGGCCGTTGACCAGCATTTGGTCGATATAACGGTTTACTTCACTATTTTCGGGAGCAGAGAGTACCCAGTCGTTGCCGTTTTCAAAGTGAAGGGTTGCCTTGCGGAAAAGCGGTGCACCGAGAACATATTCATCCGTTCCGGGACATACCGGATAAAAGCCCAATGCCGAGAACACATACCAAGCCGAAGTCTGGCCATTGTCCTCGTCTCCGCAATATCCGTCGGGAGCCGAAGTATACATACGATTCATCACTTCACGCAACCAATATTGCGCTTTCCAGGGTTGTCCGGCATAGTCGTAAAGGTAAATCATGTGTTGAATGGGTTGGTTGCCATGTGCATAGTTCCCCATGTTCATTACCGTCATCTCACGTATTTCGTGAATCACCTGCCCGTAATAGCTGTCATCGAAAACAGGAGGAACGGCAAACACCGAGTCAAGCATTGTGACAAACATTTCTTTACCTCCCATCAGGTTTATCAGCCCCTGCGGGTCGTGAAAAACCGACCAGGAATAATGCCAACTGTTTCCCTCGGTAAATGCATCTCCCCACTTCAACGGAGAGAACGGTTTTTGGAATTCTCCGTTCCGGTTCTTGCCGCGCATCAGCTTACTTTCGGTGTCGAAAAGATTCTTATAGTTCAAGGCACGTTTGGCAAAGAGGGTAATTTCTTCCTGCGGCCGTTTCAATTCCTTTGCCAGACGGTAAATGCACCAGTCATCGTATGCATACTCCAGTGTGCGGGCAGCATTCTCGTTGATGTTCACATCGTATGGGATATAACCCAAACGGTTATAGTATTTATAGCCCAGTCGCCCGGTGGAGGATACTTCGGGATGCACATTTTCGGTTCCGTGCAGCAACCCTTTATACAAGCTTTCCACCTCTTCCACACGCACACCTTTCATATAAGCATCCACTAAAACGGAGGCCGAGTTATTACCCACCATACAACCGCGATGCCCCGGACTCGCCCATTCGGGAAAGAAACCGCTTTCTTTATAAGTATTTATCAGACCTTCCTGAATTTCCTTGTTGACGGACGGATACATCAGGTTGAGCAATGGAAACAGGCAGCGGAATGTATCCCAAAAGCCGGTATCGGTATATAGATAACCGGACAGCACCTTGCCATTATAAGGACTGTAATGTATCGGCTGTCCTTTCGCATCCATTTCATAAAACTTACGCGGAAAAAGCAACGAACGGTAGAGACAGGAATAGAAGGTGCGATATTGTTCGTCTGTTCCGCCTTCCACCTCTATCTTGCCCAACACCCGGTTCCAGGCATCCTTGCCTTTTCGCACCAGCGTATCGAAATCATCGGCACCCAGTTCGCACAGATTCGCTTCCGCCTGTTCGGGACTGATAAACGAAGAGGCGACCCGTGCATGCACCACTTCCCCTTTACGGGTCTTGAAGCCGATAACGGCTCCTGTGTGAAAAGCATTCTGCTCCATGACGTCTCTCTTTAAAGAAAGGGAAACCTCATCCTTTTTCCTTTTAGGCTTCTCATCATTGGAGAAGGTGGCCCGATAAGTAAACGGCTTGTCGAACTCAACGACAAAATAGTTCTTGAAGTTATCGGGCACGCCGCCACTGTTGCGTGTGGTATAGCCTATAATCTTATTCTCTTCGGGAATAATCCTGATAGACGACCCACAGTCGAAAGCATCGACCACAATATATGAATCATTTTCGGGAAAAGTGAAGCGAAACATCACCGCACGTTCGGTCGGTGTAAGCTCGGTCACTACATCATGTTCCGCCAGATACACCTTATAATAATAAGGACGCGACAGTTCGGCCTTATGGGAAAACCAACTGGCACGCTTGTCTTCATCAAACTCCGGCTTCCCGGTAACGGGCATCAGAGAGAACTGACCGTAATCGTTAATCCACGGACTGGGCTGGTGAGTCTGCTTAAAACCGCGAATCTTATTGGCAGTATAGACGTATTGCCATCCGTCACCCATCTTTCCGGTTTGTGGTGTCCAAAAATTCATTCCCCACGGACGGGCAGTCGCAGGATAAGTATTGCCGGTGGAAAGTTCGAAAGAGGACTGAGTTCCCACCAACGGACTCACATAATCGGCATAGTCCTTTGCCTGCACCCATAAAGTGAGGCAAAAGAATACAACTGACAGGAAAAGTTTCTTTATCATCGTGTTGCCTGGTTTATTTACGGTTTAAAAGGTTCGGCTCCCATACTGATTTCCATCACTCCCCCCGCCGTCAGGTCGCTGTGCGTGAAGAAAGGCTGTTCAAGCGGTTTCCCGTTCAACAGAATGGACTGAACATATTTGTTTTCTTTTGAGTTGTTCTTCGTGCGAATCACAAAATCCTTTTGACCGGGCAGGTGAATGGTCACTTCCTCGAACAAGGGACGGCCAATGGAGTAAACCGGCTCACCGGGACACACCTGATAGAAACCCATCGCATTCAGAATATACCAGGCTGACATCTGACCACAATCCTCATTGCCCGAAAGACCGTCGGGAGCATTGCGGTACTGACTATGCAGCACACTGTCTACCAATTCCTGTGTCCGCCACGGACGATTGACATAGTTATACAGATGGATGATGTGATGACTCGGCTCGTTGCCGTGAGCATATTGCCCGATAAGACCGGAAATATCTGCCGAAACCGTCTCCCCTTCAAGCTCGGAAGAAACAGTGAACAGGGAATCCAGCTTACCGACAAAAGCCTCCTCTCCTCCCATCAAGCCAACCAGACCGGGCACATCGTGAGGCACAAACCAAGTCCACTGCCAAGCCGTACCTTCGCAATAATCGTCACTGCGATGGGTAGACGAACGAGGATTGAACGGAGTACGCCATTTCCCCTTACTGTCCCGCCCGCGCATAAAACGGGTTTCGGGGTCGAAGTAAGACTTATACGCCCCGGCAAAACGAGCATATTTATCTCTTGTTTCCACATCTCCCAAACTATCTGCCAATACGGATATACACCAATCATCGTATGCATATTCCAATGCCTTTGCCACCGATTCGTTTTCGAGGTCGCAAGGAATATAGCCCAGCGCATCCTTGTAATAACGGGCACGGGGCATCACAAAAGGAACCAGCCACTTCGGACCGACAATGCCGGTCGTGTCGTATTCGGCAGTACGGAGACAGGCTTGGTAGGCTTCGCGAACATCGAAATCGCGATAGCCCTTCACGTATGCATCGGTGATGATAGAGGCAGCATGATAGCCAATCATCGTTCCCGTGTAGTTGGCAGCACAATCCCATTTCGGGAAAACACCTCCCTCACGCTGTTTTTTCAACAATGAACGGATATAGCTTTCGTTGGTATGAGGGTCTATGATGGTGAGCAAAGGATGCAACGCACGAAATGTGTCCCAAATAGAAAAAGTAGTGTAAACAGGATCTTCCTTATCGGTGGTGTGCACTTTTAAATCCATCCCCAAATAACGCCCGTCTACATCGGTAAACAAGTTCGGACTCAAGAAGGCATGATACATGGCAGTATAGAAAATGGCAAGTTGGTCGGGGTCTTCCGTTTTCACCTCTATCTTTGAAAGACAATCATTCCAAGTCTTTCGGGCATCGGCACGCACCTTGTCAAAATCCCAGTCAGGCAACTCAGCCAACAGATTCTGCCTGGCTCCTTCACCATCGACAGACGAGATGGAGAAACGAACCATTACCTGTTCATCTTCCGCCGTATCAAAACGGAGCAACATTTTGCAGACGGGAATCTGCTGTCCGCCTTCCTCGATGGTATCGGTATAAAGAGTATGGGTAAAAGGCTTTGAGAAAACAGCATAAAAATAAAGATCTTGTTGCCAAGCCCAATAAGCACTGCGCTTGTATCCGCAAAGCACGGTATCATTGACAGCCTCCACCTCCATGACCAGATTGGTTTGCTGTTGAATATTATAGTCCATATCCAGAATGAAACCCGACTCCTTGCTTTCAGGAAACGTATAACGGTGCATGGCGGCACGCTCAGTGGCCGTCAGCTCGGCTTTCACACCGTAAGTATCCAAGAAAACCGAATAATATCCCGGTTCGGCATACTCGTTCCTGTGCGAAAAAGCAGAAGCGAAAGGACGCTGCTGACTCTCTTTCCCAAGATATTCCACCTTCTGCTCACCTACGGTAGGCATCAAAAGAAAATCACCGAAATCGGCACAGCCCGTACCGCTAAGGCGTGTGTGGGCAAAACCATTGATGGTGGAATCTTCGTAATAGTAGCCCGAACAGGAGTCCCAGCCATCGATACGCGTATCAGGACCCGGTTGAATCATTCCGTGAGGCAACATGGCACCCGGATGCGTATGTCCGTGTCCTCCCGTTCCGATGAAAGGATTGACATAACCGGTGTATTCTTTCATTTCCGTTGTTTGGGTAGAACATGCACTCAAACATAATAATCCTACCAAACAACCGCTTACGAGTCTATTGAATTTCATTGTTTTCTATTTGATGTTATTTTATTTCCGATGAAACGGATTATCGATACCAAATCTCTCCCGGTTCGGAACTCATCTCGAATTCCACAGTAGCCCCGTCCATTATCTGTTGATGGGTGATATAACTCTTATCGTATGGCTTTCCGTTCAACTTGACCGACCGGATATAGATATTCTCACGGTTGACAGCCGGTGCCAGCACTGTAAAAGTCTTCCCGTTGTCAAGATGCATACGCATTTCGGGAAATAACGGAGTCCCTATTTCATACTCACCACTTACGGGATTGACCGGATAAAAGCCCATGGCACTGAATACATAC
>OHBJ01003133.1_pt1 | contig 10958 bp, 7 predicted proteins | sample 1577241 | NCBI WGS metagenome assembly OHBJ01 (sample SAMEA3541594, study PRJEB24748) | human gut metagenome | biome: human gut; feature: human-associated habitat; material: faeces | place: China | collected 2012
ATCTGAATCGGCAGGGAGAAGTATTGCTGCCACTCAAAGGTGGGAAATGGAAAGGATGTTTCCATGTACCAAGAGGATTGTACCAATGCTGGAAAGTACTGGAAAATTTATAAACCCTTATTTAAATAGAACGATATGGACGGACGACGTAATTTTCTAAAAACCGCATTTGCCACATGTTCATTGCTAGCAGGCAGCAAACTTCTGACGGCATGCACTCCCATCAAAAGGGCAGCATCTGAAGAAGAAGAAACATTTGAGACATTTGCCACTCCCAATGCCTTGAAAGGGATGCCTATCAAAGCTACTTTTCTGGACGAAATCAGTTGGGATATTCCGCACCAGAATTGGGGTACAAAAGAATGGGATAAGGATTTTAAAGCTATGAAAAAGATGGGAATCAATACCGTAGTGTTGATTCGTGCCGGTCTTGGTAAATGGATTGCTTCTCCTTTTCAATGCCTGTTGGGAAAAGAAGATGTGTATTATCCGCCTGTAGACTTGGTCGAGATGTTTCTGACACTGGCCGATAAATACGACATGGCTTTCTATTTTGGTATGTACGATTCCGGGAAGTACTGGCAGGAAGGATTATTTCAGAAAGAAATAGATTTGAACATGGCTCTGATTGATGAAGTATGGAAGAAATATGGTCATCATAAATCTTTTCAGGGATGGTATTTATCTCAGGAAATCAGCCGCCGGACGAAAAACATGTCTAAGATTTATGCGGAAGTCGGAAAGCACGCCAAGAGTGTCTCTGGCAATCTGACGACTTTAGTTTCTCCATACATACATGGAGTAAAGACAGACCAGGTAATGGCGGGTGACAAAGCCTTGTCAGTGAAAGAACACGAAGAAGAATGGGACGAAATATTGGATAATGTAAAGGGAGCAGTCGATATCATGGCATTTCAGGATGGTCAGGTAGACTATCATGAATTATATGATTATCTGGTTATTAACAAAAAACTGGCTGATAAATACAATATGAAATGCTGGACCAATATCGAATCTTTTGACCGGGACATGCCTATTCGTTTCCTACCCATTAAATGGGAAAAGCTATTGTTGAAACTGGACGCTGCGCGAAGAGCGGGAATGGAAAATGCAATCACGTTTGAGTTTTCTCATTTCATGAGCCCTAATTCGGCTTATCTGCAAGCCGGACACTTATACGAACGATATTGTGAACACTTTATTCTATAAACCTATCTAATATTGTAATGCAATGAAAAAAAGAATCAAATGGAATCCGAGGTTTATTACCTCATTATTTATTGCGTTCATGTGCACACTCAACTGTATGGCACAAAACGTAATAAAGGGATCAGTCAATGATGGTAGTGGCGAACCATTACCTGGAGTATCTGTAGCTGTAAAAGGTACAACCAGCGGTACTATCACAGACTTGGATGGAAAGTTCAGTATCAATGCCCGAAATAATGATGTATTGATATTCTCTTACGTTGGTATGAATACACAGGACATCAAGGTAAACAACCAGCGTTTCATTTCAGTAACTATGAAAGACGACGTTGCTTCACTGGATGAAGTAGTTGTTGTGGGATACGGTACTCAAAAACGTGGAAGCATCACTGCAGCAATTTCTACCGTATCGGACAAAGAATTGCTGAAAGCTCCGACGATGAGTATCAGTAACGTAGTTGGCGCACGTATTGCCGGAGTGGCAGCCGTTCAGTCCAGTGGTCAGCCGGGGTCTGACAATGCAACATTGACCATGCGCGGACAAACGGGTATAGTATACGTAATCGATGGAATCCGCCGTACATCAGCCGACTTCAACGGACTGGACCCTAACGAAATAGAATCGGTATCTATTCTGAAAGACGCTTCGGCTGTAGCCGTTTACGGTTTGGATGCCAATGGTGTTTTCATCGTTACCACGAAACAGGGTAAGGCAGAAAAAATGTCTATTACTTATACAGGTTCTGTCGGTTTCAGCCAAAATGCGGAACAACAGGAATGGCTGGATGGACCCGGTTATGCTTATTGGTATAATAAAGCACGCGAACTGCAAGGAGACTCTCAGGTATTTACAGCAGAGATGGTGCAGAAGATGAAAGACGGAGTTGATGGTTGGGGAAACACAAACTGGTATGATAAAGTATATGGCACCGGCACCCGTACGCACCATAACATTTCAGCAACCGGAGGTAGTGACAGAGTGCGTTTCTTTGCATCTATCGGTTATCTGAATGAAGATGGTAACATAGATAACTATGGTTACAACCGTTTGAATCTTCGTTCCAATATTGATGCAAAGTTAACCAAGAGCCTCACTTTCACCTTAGGAGTATCCGGTCGTATTGAAAAAAGAGATTCGCCGCGCTATTCTGCCGATCCGAATGCCTGGCATAATGTTCCGCAACAAATCATTCGTGCCCTGCCTTATGTGCCTGACACTTATGAATATGAAGGAAAAACATATAATGTATCCACTCCGACGGCTTCCTCTCCGGTGGCTCCGGTGGCATCTATCAATGAATCCGGATACAGCAAATCCAACTATTCCTATATTCAGTCCAATTTCAGTCTGAAATATGACGCACCTTGGCTGAAAGGATTAAGCTTTAAATTTCAAGGGGCTTATGACCTGACATATAACTTCAGTAAGATTCTCAGCAATCCTTATGAAGTAATGATCATGAATCTTCCGACTATTGAGAGCACTTCATTAACTTACTATAAAGGAACCGACGCGTCGGGCAATTCAATCAGTCTGAGTGAATCTGCTTCCCGGGGATATACATTTACCACACAGTCAAGTGTGACGTATGACAATAAGTTCGGGAAACATACTGTAGGAGCTATGTTCCTGGCAGAAACCCGTGAAAACAAAAGTAATGCATTAAGTGCCACTGGTTATGGGCTGGACTTTATCCAATTGGATGAACTCAATCAGATCACGAATAAGACAGGAAACGGAGCAGAAAAATTCCCATCTATCGGAGGATATAGCGGACATACCAGAGTAGCAGGTTTCGTAGGTCGTGTGAACTATAATTATGATGATAAGTATTATTTGGAAGCTTCTCTTCGTCACGATGGTAGTTATCTGTTTGGAGGTATGAATAAACGTTGGGTAACATTGCCCGGTGTTTCTGCAGGTTGGAGACTCAACAATGAAAGTTGGTTCAATGCTCCCTGGGTCAATAATCTGAAACTGAGAGCCGGTATTGGTAAAACAGCCACCAGCGGCGTAAGCGCCTTCCAATGGAGAAATACAATGGGAATCAGCAAAAATGCAGTTGTTATTGGCGGCAGCAGTCAGACCATGATGTATGCTTCCGTATTAGGTAATCCCAACTTGTCATGGGCACAGTGCCTGAACTATAATGTCGGTGTCGACGCAACGATGTGGAATGGTTTGTTAGGAGTTGAATTTGACGTATTCTATAAATACGAGTATGATAAACTGGCCACTGTGACCGGAGCATACGCACCTTCAAGAGGTGGATATTATTTCAGTTCTGCCAATGTGAACAAGACTGATTATAAAGGTTTCGACGTTACTTTGACTCATTATAACCATATCAACAAGTTTAATTATGGTGCCAAGTTGATCTGGTCATATGCATACGGTCGTTGGCTGAAGTATGTAGGCGACTCCGACAATGCTCCTGAATATCAGCGTTTGACAGGAAAGCAAATCGGTTCTAAATATGGTTTTATCGCAAATGGTCTGTTTCAGAGCGAGGAAGAGATAGCAAATTCAGCAACAGTTAAAGGCTATAAGGCATTGCCGGGATACATTAAGTATGTAGACAGAAATGGTGATGGTATTATTACAGCAGCACAAGACCAAGGCTATGTAGGCAAAAGTGCTACTCCGAAGCATACCGGTTCTTTGAATTTATTCGGTAATTGGAAAGGATTTGACTTTGACTTATTATTCTCTTGGGGATTGGGCAATGTAGTTGCACTGACAGGTCAATATACAGCCAGTGGTTCTGAAGGTACACAGGATAATACCTCATTTACGAAGCCTTTCTATCATGGTGGAAACTCACCGACTTTCCTGGTAGAGAACTCATGGACACCTGATCACACTAACGCGGAATTTCCACGTCTGGAAATCACAGGTCCGAGTAACAACAATGGGTACTCTTCAACTTTTTGGTACAGGAATGGTAACTATATGCGTTTGAAAACTGCACAGATAGGTTACAACTTCCCGAAAAAGTGGTTGAATCCGGCAGGTATAGAAGGACTAAGACTTTATGTAGAAGGATATAACCTATTGACCTTCAGCGGACTTACCAAATACAACATCGACCCGGAATCACCGGCAGTAAACAATGGTTATTATCCGCAACAGAGAACATATACGCTAGGTGTAAAACTAACATTCTAAAAAACGGAAGCATATGAAAAAAATATTATTAAATATATCATTAGCACTGGCACTAGGCTTTAGTATAAGTTCGTGCAATGACTGGCTGGACGGTGTGGAGCAAACCTCGACCGTTAGTGATGAAATTGTTTGGCAAGATGAAGCATATGTGGATAAATACGTCAATGCATTCTACACATATCTAAACAAATACGGACAATTTGGTGAATCTCAGTTCTCGGGAAGTTTAACGGAAAGTTTGACCGAGACATTCAAATACGGTTCAGTATCTTTAGGAGACAGAGCCGGACATCCGAACAACTACGTAACTAATCCGGATGTTATCAGTCCGGACGGATGCCGTTACAACATTTGGGATAAGGATTTGGCCTACGGTAATATCCGTCAGATGAATCAGTTTTTGGTTATGCAGAAGAAGTACTCTACATTCCCGGATGATAAGAATCTGAAATGGGAAGCTCAGGTACGCTTTTTCCGTGCTTATGTTTATTTTCAGTTAGCCAAACGGCATGGCGGAGTCATTCTGTATGACGATCTCCCTACCTCTAACGACAAAGCACGCAGCACAGCAGCGGAAACATGGCAATTCATTGCAGATGACCTGGATTTTGCGGCAACCAATCTTCCTAAAGAATGGGATGCAGCCAACAAAGGACGAGTGACAAAAGGTGCGGCTTACGCATTGAAATCACGTGCTATGCTATATGCTGAGCGTTGGCAGGATGCTTATGACGCAGCTGATGAAGTAGAAAAGTTACAGTTGTATGATTTGGTGGACAACTATGCAGATGCTTGGAAAGGCAATAATAAAGAAGCTATTTTGGAATTTGACTACAATAAAGACAGTGGCCCGAACCATACCTTCGACCAGTATTACGTTCCGCAATGTGACGGCTACGACTTTGGTGCGCTGGGTACTCCGACACAGGAAATGGTAGAATCTTATGAAGATAAAAACGGAAACAAAGTAGACTGGTCCGAATGGCACGGCACTACCACCCAAGAACCTCCATACGATCAGTTGGAACCTCGTTTTGCGGCTACTGTTATTTATCGCGGCTGTACGTGGAAAGGCAGAATGATGGATTGTAGCGTAGGTGGAACAAACGGTGCTTTCATGGCTTACCGCGAACAATCATACTCTTATGGTAAAACAACTACCGGTTACTTCCTGCGCAAACTGCTGGATGAGAAACTGATTGACGTCAAAGGAACCAAAAGTTCTCAGGCATGGGTAGAAATCCGATTTGCCGAAGTTCTGTTGAATAAGGCTGAGGCAGCATACAGACTTAACAAAACCACTGAAGCACAGTCCTTAATGAATCGCGTCCGCGGACGTCAGGGAGTAAATCTGCCGGGCAAATCTTCCAGTGGTGAAGCATGGTTCAATGATTATCGCAACGAACGTAAGATTGAGCTTGCATACGAAGGACATCTGTTTTGGGATATGCGCCGTTGGAGACTGGCACACATTGAATATAACAACTATCGCTGCCACGGTCTTAAGATTACGAACGGTACGTACGAATACATTGATTGCGACGGACAAGATCGTAAGTTCCCACAGAAGTTATACGTTTTACCGGTGCCGACTTCTGAAATAAAGAATAATGCGTTAATTGAGCAATATGATGAATGGAAATAACTAAAAGCTTAATACAATGAAAAATAAAATATTATCAATTATTTCTGTCATTGCGTTTCTGATGAGTATAAGCGCATGCCATAGCCCTGAAGAATTCAATCCGACTGTTGAAAGGAACATAATCAATAATTTGACAGCATCCTTCCCGGATGATGACAGTGATGACAATAGTTTCACCAGTGAGATAGATTATACAAATCATGTGATTACCGTTGTATTTCCATATAACTATCCCAAACTTTCGGACAATGTCCTGCAACTGTCTGATCTGAAAAAGATGCGTGTGATTGCTGATCTGGACAATAATGTATATGTATATCCTACATTATTATTTATGGATATGACGAAGGATAACTTTATAACAGTGAAAGACCAAACCGGCACAAATACCGAATATAAAGTTATGGCAGAAATTCGTAAAAGTAATGAGTGCGCAATCACGAAGTTCAATCTTACAAGTCTGGGATTATCAGGCATTATCAACGAAAGTTCCAAAACTATTTCTCTGATTAGCCTGGAAAGTATAGGTGAAGTATTAGCAGATGTATCGATCTCTCACGGAGCTACGATCTCGCCTGATCCAAGAACAGTCGCATTGAATTACGACCAAGACCAGAAAATTACTGTGACCGCACAAAACGGCACAACTAAGTCTACGTATACAGTCAAGAAAGAAATCCCGGAAAAGATTGCTGCCGGCTTACGCGCAAACAGTGCTAAACTTATTTGGGCTAAGAAACTTACAGACATAGGTATTTTAAGTTCTGATATGACAACCGGTATTGCTGTAACAAATGATTATGTAGTTATTAATGAACGTGCCAAAAATCCTATATACCTGAACGCCAAGAATGGCGAAAAAGCAGGGACAATGAATATTAGTTTTGCAGGTAGTCTGACAAACTTCTATACAACATCAGACAAGGACGGTAATATCCTGTTCACGAATCTGACTCCGAATGCCGGACCAGCCTTTACCGTATGGAAAGCCTCGGGAGTAGACCAAGCACCGGAAAAATACATAGAATTTACTACTTCACTGGCTATGGGTAGAAAACTGTCAGTATCTGGCAGTCTTAACAATAATGCTATTATAACCGCTCCTATCTATGCTACTTCAGGACAGTTTGCCCGTTGGCAGGTAGAAAATGGTGTACTTAAATCACAGACGCCGGATATTATTACAGCACAAGGAATAGGTGGCTGGGGAACAAATGCCGATGTCATTTACTCTGATCCGACAGATCCGACCAGTGATTATTTTACTACATTCTATGCCGAACCACGCAACCTATGCTGGATGGATGGAAAAACCAATTCAATCAAGAACAAGGGAGTGGCACTTGATGGAAACTACGTACCAAATGCAGTTGATCATGCTGTATTTAATAAGGTGGAATATGTAGCTTCAAATCTGGTAAATCCATGGAGTTGGGGAACTGCCGACAACATATACCTGTTCGATCTTTCATCAGGTTCATTAGGGACTCAGGCTATTGACTTCGGAAGTACCGGTCTGGGAATCAATGGAAACTATGGGTCTAAGATTCTTGGAAACACAAACGGTAATTATTGTGGTGATGTAGTATTGAAAGTTTCAGATGACGGTTATTATATGTACATCTACTTCATGTTCTGCAATGGATATGTAGGTTGTGTACAGTGCGACTGTATCGACATGTAAATACCATCTTTATGCAAGAAGCCTGTACCTCTTTCAGGTACAGGCTTCTTACTTCAACTATTAAGTCGTATAAAATGAATATTAAGAAAAATATAATAAAAGCATTTATGGGGGGAATAGCTGCCTGCTTGTGCATGGCATGTGGCGGCAACGACTCAAAAGATTATTGGGGAGACACCAGCGGAGGAGAAGACGAAGAACCGACAGAGAATCCTAATGCTTCCAAACCCCGTTATATCTGGATTGACGCGGCTGCCAACTTTCCCGATTTTGCCAACAGCAAAGAAAATATAGCTCGTGATCTGGCTTTAGCCAAAGATGCCGGTTTCACAGATATTGTAGTAGACGTACGTCCAACTACCGGAGATGTTCTATTTAAAACGAATCTTGTAGATCAAGTCAAATTTATGTATGCCTGGATCGGAAGTAACTATACCAAAGTAGAAAGAACGGCAACATGGGACTATCTGCAAGCCTTCGTTGACGAAGCACGCAAACAGGGGCTTCGTATTCATGCTGCCATCAATACTTTTGTCGGTGGAAATCAAATCGACGGGGGCACAGGACTATTGTATAGAGACCAGTCTAAGGCAGAGTGGGCAACACAGATGAACATGCAGGTAGGGATTACAAGCGTAATGAATACCAGTGAAAGTACCAAGTTTTTCAATCCTGCCCATCCGGAAGTACAAACGTTCCTTTGTGACTTGCTCAAGGATCTTGCAGGTTATGATCTGGACGGTATATTCTTAGACCGTGGACGTTTCCTCAATTTACAAGCTGATTTTTCTAACGAGTCCCGTAAGCAATTCGAGAATTACATGGGAGGTATAAAAATCCCCAACTACCCGAACGACATCCTGGCACCGGGTGCTTCCAGTCTTCCTGCCACCTATCCTAAATATCTGACTAAGTGGTTGGAATTCCGTGCAAAAGTGATTTATGACTTTATGCAGAAAGCACGCACTGCTGTAAAAGGAGTGAAACCCGGCATCAAATTCGGAGTTTATGTAGGCGGCTGGTATTCTACCTATTATGATGTAGGTGTCAACTGGGCAGCTTCCACTTATGATACCTCGCGCTATTACAACTGGGCGACAAGCAAATATAAAAATTACGGCTATGCCGCCTGTATGGATCAAATACTGATTGGTGCCTATGCTTCACCGCTAAAGGTACACGGCACGACGGAATGGACTATGGAAGGTTTCTGTTCATTGGCTAAAGATAAAATAAAAGGAGAATGCCCCATTGTAGCCGGAGGTCCGGATGTAGGAAATTGGGATACCAATAATCAGGCTACTCAAGAACAAGAAAATCAGGCAATCGTACAATCTGTAAAGGCCTGTATGAATGTTTGCGACGGATATTTTCTGTTCGACATGATTCATCTGAAGAAAGCCGATCAATGGCAATATGCCAAAGAAGGCATCAAACTCGCAATTGAATAAAAAAGAATAACCGACACATTAGAATATGATCGTATGAGAAAAATAACAATAGTACTTTTATCAAGTCTGTTAATCATTGCATTGGGAGCATGCAAAAGTTCTGCTACCCAAGTGGAAAATGCCAAGCCCGCTTTGATGTGGTTTGATGCGGAAGCAAACTTTGAACGCTTCAGCAATCCTGACTCCATTGATTATTATCTGACAAAAATAAAATCATTAGGTTTCACCCATGCTATCGTTGATGTACGTCCCATCACCGGAGAAGTACTGTTCGATACGGAGTTTGCTCCTAAAATGCGTGAATGGCATGGATATGAACGCAAAGACTTCGATTACTTGGGACATTTCATCAAAAAAGCCCATGAACTGGGTATAGAAGTACATGCTTCACTCAATGTCTTTGTCGCAGGACACAATTATTTCGACCGTGGATTAGTCTATTCCACGCATCCTGAATGGGCATCGACAGTATACACTCCGAAAGGAATCACTTCCATCACCAATGAAAAGAAGAAATATTCGGCAATGGTTAATCCTATCAATGAGGAGTTTCAGACACATATATTGAATGTTCTCAAGGATTTAGTGAAACGTTATCCCGATCTGGATGGATTGATGCTGGATCGTGTACGCTATGATGGTATAACGGCAGACTTTTCAGACCTCTCCCGCCAGAAGTTCGAGGCGTATATCGGACAGAAAGTAGAAAAGTTTCCGGAAGACATCTTCGAATGGAAAAAGGACGAGAATGATAAATACTATCCCGAACGCGGAAAACATTTCCTGAAATGGATTGAATGGCGCACCAAGAACATCTACGACTTCATGGCCCGTGCCCGGAATGAAGTAAAGAAAGTGAATCCGGATATTTCTTTCGGTACATACACCGGAGCATGGTATCCTTCTTATTATGAAGTAGGCGTAAACTTTGCAAGCAAGAAATACGATCCGAGCGAAGATTTTGACTGGGCTACTCCCGAATATAAGAATTACGGTTATGCCGAACTGATGGACTTATATACTACCGGTAATTATTATACCGATATCACCATAGAAGAATCTCTGAAAAACAAAAAGAGCGTATGGAACGAAACTGATTCACAGGCACAAAGCGGCACGTGGTATTCTGTTGAAGGTTCTTGTCAGAAATTACGTAATATCATGAAAGATAATAAATTTATGGGTGGTATTCTGGTGGATCAATTCTATGACAATCCCGCCAAATTATCCGCAACCATAGAAATGAACCTGAAAGCTTCCGACGGACTGATGGTATTCGATATTGTACATATCATCAACAAAGGCTTATGGAAAGAAGTTGAAAACGGAATGAGAGCCGGAGGAGCTCTGAAGTAAAATCGAAAGAATACACTATGAATATGAAAAGATTCTCAATTATCTCCCTTTTGTTATGGATAGGCATTCTGGCATTTGCCTCAGGAAAGCCAAAAGTAATGTGGTTGGACTGTTCGGCTAATTTCCAACGTTTCAGCTACCCCGATTCAATCCGCTTCTATGTAGACAAATGTCATGAAGCAGGTATCACGCATCTGGTATTGGACATTAAAGACAATACGGGTGAAGTATTATATCCCAGCAAATATGCCGCACAGAAGAAGAATTGGAAAAACTTCGACTTGGAAAAACATTTGGCTGCTGTCGTTTTCTGTACAACCAGATGCTTAATGACAAGATCCAGGAGTATAAAAAGTCAAAAACGATGTTAAAGAATACACCAGCTATGTATAAAAAAACGTATTCATTTCTGAAAGAAGTTGATTCGCTGGCTCTGGCAAATGT
>OHBJ01003139.1_pt1 | contig 10951 bp, 9 predicted proteins | sample 1577241 | NCBI WGS metagenome assembly OHBJ01 (sample SAMEA3541594, study PRJEB24748) | human gut metagenome | biome: human gut; feature: human-associated habitat; material: faeces | place: China | collected 2012
CCAAGCCCCTGCGCTCCAAGGCCAACGCCGTCATCAACCTGATGGGCAGCGCCGGCGGCATTATCGTGCTGGCGCTGGGCATGGTGTTCGCCACGGCATCGGTGAGCAACAGCATGATGAGCTACACCGGGTACTTCGGCGTCATCGCGGCGCTGATGCTCGCGGCGCTGGTGGTGTTCATGCTGACGGTGCGGGAGAACGAGTGGGCCGCCGAGATGCAGCAGCAGTCGGTGGAGCTGGGGCTGGAGGATAAGGAGGAGGCCGCCACCGGTGAACGGAAGCTGTCGGTGGACGAGGTGAAATCCCTGATCTTCCTGCTGCTGTCCATTGTGCTGTGGTTCTTCGGCTACAACGCCGTGACCAGCAAATATTCCGTCTACGCCAGCAATATCCTCCACAAGGATTATAACCTGACCCTGATTATTGCTCAGGCGGCAGCCATCATTTCCTATCTGCCGGTGGGCTTCATCGCTTCCAAGGTGGGTCGGAAAAAGACCATTCTGGCGGGCGTCGTCATGCTGACCGCCGCCTTCACCACCGCCTCCTTCATGAGCGCCGAGAGTCCTACCATGCTCATGAACGCCATGTTCGCTCTGGCGGGCATCGCATGGGCCACCATCAACGTCAACTCCTTCCCTATGGTGGTGGAGATGTGCTCCGGCGGCAACGTGGGCAAGTACACCGGCTTTTACTACACCGCCTCCATGGCGGCGCAGGTGGCCACGCCCATGCTCTCCGGCCTGCTGATGGACCGCATGGGGATGCACGTGCTGTTCCCCTATGCCGCCGTGTTCACGGCGCTGGCCTTTGTGACCATGCTGTTCGTCCGCCACGGCGACAGCAAGCCAGAGGTCAAACGGGGGCTGGAAGCTCTGGATGAAATGGAGGACTGACGCCAAATGCCTGTTGTCATTGTACTGCTGGTACTGATCATTCTGGCGGAACTGTTTCTGCTGATGCTGCGCTGCCGCCGGGAGCATCCCGGCTGGAAGCTGCTGCGGCAGTACCGCTACGCCCACCGGGGCTACCATGATAAGCCCCATATTCCGGAAAACTCCATGGCGGCCTTCCGCCGTGCCATTGAACACGGCTGCGGTGCTGAGCTGGACGTCCATCTGATGAAGGACGGCCGCTTGGCGGTGATCCACGACGCCAGTCTCAAGCGCACCGCCGGGGCGGACGTTCTGGTGGAGGACCTGACGGCAGAGGAGCTGAAGCAGTACCGTCTGGAGGGGACGCAGGAGCAGATCCCCCTTCTGGAGGAGGTGCTGCCCCTGTTTCAGGGGAAAACGCCCCTCATCATCGAGCTGAAGGCGGAGCGGGGCAACCATGCCCAGCTGGCGGAGGCCACCTGCGCCATGCTGGACCGGTTCCGGGTGAATTACTGCATCGAGTCCTTCGACCCCCGGTGCATCCTGTGGCTGAAAAAGCATCGGCCCCTCATCGTCCGGGGCCAGCTGTCGGAGCAGTTCCTGCGCCACGGAGAGTCCGGCGGCGGACACGGAAGGCTTACCATGTGGCTGCTGGGGAATCTGCTGACCAACGTGGCTACCCAGCCGGATTTCATCGCCTATCGGTTCTCCGACCGGGAGAATCTGTGCCTGCGGCTGTGCCATAAAGTATATCATGTACAGGAGGTCAACTGGACCATCCGAGCGAAGGAAGAAATGGAAGCTGCGGAGCAGGCGGGGAACCTCGTCATCTTCGAGTGCTTCGATCCGGAGGTGTAAGCCATGCGAGTCATCACAGGAACGGCCAGAGGCCGGCGGCTCAAGGAGCTGCAGGGGATGGAGACCCGTCCCACCACCGACAAGGTCAAGGAGAGCCTGTTTTCCATCATCCAGTTTGATATTGAGGGCCGCCGGGTGCTGGATCTCTTTGCCGGCACCGGCCAGCTGGGCATCGAGGCCCTGAGCCGTGGGGCGGCGGAGGCGGTATTTGTGGACCGGCGTCCGGATGCCGTGCGTCTGGTGCAGGAGAATCTGGCCCTGTGCGGCTTTACCGATCGGGCCAGAGTGAAGTCCGGGGATGCGCTGGCGTATCTCAAAAGCGGGGAGAAGTTCGACCTGATCTTTCTGGACCCACCCTACGCCGCCGACCTGCTGGAGCAGGCCCTTACCGCCATCGCTTCGTTTGACATTTGCCGGGAGCATGGTATAATTGTGGCGGAGAGCGCCGCCGATAAGGTGCTGCCGGAGCTTCCGGCGCCCTATCGCCTGTATCGGGAATACCGCTACGGAAAGATCAGACTGTCGGTGTATCACCGCAGCGGAAACGAGGACGAGACCACATGAAAACAGCCATCTATCCCGGCAGCTTTGACCCCATCACGCTGGGACATCTGGATATCATCCGCCGCAGCGCCCCCTGCTTCGACCGGCTCTATGTCTGTGTCATGGTGAACTGCGACAAAAAGCCCATGTTCTCCCCGGAGCAGCGGCTGGAGCTGATTCGCCGCTCGGTGGCGGACCTGCCCAATGTGGAGGCGGAACTTTACAGCGGCCTGCTGGCGGATTACGCCCGGCAGAAGGGAGCGGGCATTCTGGTGAAGGGCGTCCGCAACACCACGGATTTTGATTTGGAGTATCAACAGGCGGCCATCAACCGGGGCATCTGTCCGGAGCTGGAGACGCTGCTGCTGCCGGCCAGTCCGGCCTATCAGCACTTCAGCAGCACTATGGTGCGGGAGATGATCCGGTACGGCCAGCCTTTGGAGAAATATGTTCCCGCCCCGGTGGCGGAGGAACTGAAAGGGAGGTAAACCTTATGGAAGAGAAGGATGTGCAGCGACTGCTGGATATGCTTTACAGCATGATCGACGAGGCCAAGAGTGCGGCCTTCAGCTCGGATAAGTGCGTCATCAGCCGTGATGAGGCACTGGATCTGCTGGACGATATCCGGGCCAAGCTGCCGTTGGAGATCAAGAAGGCGCAGGAGCTGGTGCGGGCGCGGGAGGAGTATGTGTCCTCCGCCAAGAAGGAAGTGGAGAAGATGCTGCGTCAGGCGGAGCTGGACGCCAAGGTCATCGTCTCCGAGAGTGAGACCCTGCAGCAGGCCCGCCGCAAGAGTTCCGAGATCATTCGTCGGGCCGAGGAACGCAGCAAGGAGCTGTACCACGTGGCCAACACCTACACCGAGGACGCTCTGCGCCGGACGGAGGAGGCCATTCAGGCGGCGCTGGACGAGGTGAAGGAGTCCCGTGTCCGGTTCCGGGCCACCTCCAACGAGCAGATGCAGGCCAATCAGGAGAAGCTGCGGGAGCGGAGATCCGCCTCGGAGCAACCCCAGAGCGACGAGAATGCTTGACGAAATTTTCGGCTGATTTTTGTGCAATTTTATTGAAAAATCACATAGCGCAAGAAGGGGCAGGTGAGAGCTTGTCCCTTCTGTCGTTTGCAGAAGAAAACGGGCGAATATCTTGTAGTAATAAAAAATGGCGGGTACTATATATAGTGCCCGCCATTTTTGCCTCTTTCGGCACTGAAACGAATGTTCTGGAAAACGGAGAAAATGCTGGAAATAATGAAAAAAACCACGGGTTTTGCTTACAAAAGCCGGGAAAATGGTACTTGCAATCGGCGGAGAAATCCTGTATACTCAACGTAGCGGTGGGGAATTATGGTGCGTTTACCCATGATTGTGGTGCAAAAGCCCACAAAGTGGAGGACCATTCCCTAAAGTGGGGCAGCTGCCCACAACGCTGAGATTTGCCGAAAAGGTTGCGGGAAAGGGGTGAAACAGGCATGACGGGCCAGTATTTTCACAATATTGATGCCAAGGGCCGCCTGTTTATCCCTGCCAAGCTGCGGGAGCAACTGGGAGATACCCTCCACGTGACGGTGGGGCAGGACGGCTGCCTGTCCGTTTATTCCGACACCGAGTGGGAGAAGTTCCAGCAAAAGCTGGACGAGCGCAACTTTACCGACGTGAAAAAGCTCCGGCTGATGTTTGCGTACATGGCGGACTGCGAGCCGGATGCACAAGGCCGCATCCTCATCCCCAACCACCTGCGTCAGCGGGCAAAGCTGGAAAAGGAAGTGGTGGTGGCCGGTATCTTCAACCGTGTGGAGATCTGGAACGCCCAGCGCTGGGCCGAGCTGGAGGAGGAGGCCTTTTCCTCCGGTTCACTGGAGCAGGCGATGGAAGAAATGGGGCTGTAAGAGATGGCGTTTGACCGCAATGCCGAGGCCGATCAGGCCTACGGCCACAAGCCGGTGCTGCTGGACGAGTGTCTGGAGGCGCTGGCCATCCGCCCCGACGGCGTCTACCTGGACGGCACACTGGGCCGGGCCGGTCACTCACTGGAGATCCTCCGCCGCCTGACGGCAGGGGGAAGGCTCATCGGTCTGGACCGGGACGGGACGGCGCTGGAGGCCGCCCGTGTCCGTTTGGCGGAGTACGCCGACCGGGTGACGCTGGTCCACAGCAACTTCAGCCGTCTGGCGGAGGTGCTGGACGACCTGCACATCGATGCCGTGGACGGGATGCTCTTTGACTTGGGCGTCTCCTCCCCACAGTTGGACGATGCAGAGCGTGGATTTTCCTATATGCACGACGCCCCGCTGGATATGCGGATGGACCGCACGGCGGGTCTGACGGCACGGGACGTGGTCAACGGCTGGAGTTATGAGGAGCTGCGGCGCATCCTGTTTGAATACGGCGAGGAACGCTATGCCCCCGCCATCGCCCGGCACATCGTGGAGCGCCGGGAAAAGGCACCCATCGAGACTACGGGACAGCTGGTGGAGGTGATCCGCTCCGCCATGCCTCCGGCGGCGCTGCGGGAGAAGCAGCACCCCGCCAAGCGGAGCTTTCAGGCCATTCGCATTGCCGTCAACGACGAGCTCGGTGCGGTCAGCCGCATGATGCGCGCGTCCATTGACCACCTGAATCCCGGCGGCAGACTTGCCGTCATCACGTTCCACTCGTTAGAAGACCGCATTGTGAAAAACGCGATGGCAGAGGCGGCCAAGGGCTGCACGTGCCCGCCGAGCTTTCCGGTGTGCGTCTGCGGCAGAACGCCCAAGATTCAGGTCTTAACGAAGAAACCGATCATCGCTACGATGGAAGAGGTGCGGGAAAATCCCCGCGCCAGAAGCGCAAAGCTGCGCGTAGCGGTCAAGCTTTGACCCCCACGAGGGATAGAGCCTTGAGAAAGGAGAACACCCATGGCTGCGGAACGCAACCCCTATTACAGCACAAACGGCGCGGCAGCTTATGACGTGTACTCCGTAGAAAATACCATCCGGCAGCCCGTTCGCGAGCCGGAGCGGCATGAGCTTCCGCAGGAGCAGGAGCTTCCCCGGAAGCGCCAGCGCGTTCGGGCGAGAACTGCTGTCGCCCCGTTTACCATTCTCGGCGCGGCCATTTCGGCCTGTATGATGATCCTCGTGATCTTTGGCTACGTGCAGCTGTTTGAGGCGACGAGCCGGGTAAGTAAGCTCGAAAGCCAGCTTCAGAGCTTACAGGAAGAGCAGCTTCTGCTGCAAAGCAAATACGAAGGAAAGATCGATCTGGCCGGAATTGAGGAGCAGGCCGAGACGCTCGGTCTGCGCAAGCCCTCGCAGGAGCAGATCGTCTATGTCAATCTCGCCGGTACCGATCAGGCGGAGATCTACAAAACGGAGAAGAGCAGCATTCTCAGCGAAATCATCGGCGCGGTCGAGCAGAGTATTTCTGACTTGATTGCATATCTGCATCCGGCGGCGGCATAAAGTAGGACAGAGCCCCGCGGAACACAACTACAAAGCTTTGCAGGGGCGGTTTCAGATTGTTGTAAACCGTCCCTGTTTTCACAGTTGACGCCATCCGTACAGTTGGTACAATCTGGCAGAAAGGCAGGAGCATGGCACGCAAAATCATCCCCCTGAAACGGAAAAAGCAGGAACCAAAGCTATCGCGCGCCGAGCAGTCGCAGCGTGCCAACCGGACAATTCTCAGACGGACGCTTGTTCTGATGGCTCTGTTCGGCGTGGTGGTATTCATACCGCTCATTGTGACGCTCTACAATCTCATGATCCGCGACCACGACTATTATGAGGCGCAGGCCATTGACAACCAGACGCGCTACACAAGTTTATCTGCCTCCCGCGGGCAGATCTTCGACCGGAACATGAACGTGTTCGCCTCGTCGAAGACGGTGGAGACGGTCTTTATTGACCCCAATGAGATCGCGCAGGAGATGGCAAAGCCCGAAAACAGCAATCTTCTGGACCACATTGCGCGCGGCTTATCGGAAATCTTAGACGTGAGCACCGATTTTGTTTACAAGCAGGCTTCGGACAAGGCGTTCCGCTACAAGGTCATCCGCCGGAAGATCCCGGAGGAGCTTGCCGACGAGGTGCGCAATTTCGTCTCAGAGAACGAGATCAAGGGCGTGTACCTCGAGACCGACGCGCAGCGCTATTATCCCTATTCATCGCTCGCGGCGCAGGTGATGGGCTTCGTGTCGACGGATAATGTCGGCTCGGAGGGACTGGAGGCGTACTACGACTCGTATTTGCAGGGCACGGCCGGCAAGGTCGTCACGACGAAGGGCAACTACGGCTCGGAGATGCTCTATACATATGAAAAATACTACGACGCGTCCGATGGAGACAGTCTGGTCACGACGATCGACCAGACCGTGCAGCATTATTTAGAGAAGAACCTCGAGACGGCGATCGAGAAATATGATATCCTGAACGGCGCGTTCGGTATCGTCATGGACGTAAACTCCGGCCAGATCCTCGCGATGGCGAACCTCGGAAGCTACGACCCTAATAACTATCAGGAAATTTACGATCAGGAGCTTGCCGAGCAGCTGGAAGAGCAGTATCAGGACGCGCTTTTGCTCGACAAAGACTCGGAGGCTTATAAAGAGGCAATGAGCGCCTACAATCAGGCCGTCGCGACCGAACGTTTGAGACAGTGGCGGAACCGCTGCGTCTCCGACGGCTATGAGCCGGGCTCGACGTTCAAGCTCGTGACGCTGGCGGCGGCGCTGGACTGCGGCGCGGTCACGGAAAACAGCACGTTCTACTGCGGCGGCCACGAAACCTTCAATGACCGCGAGCAGGAGGTCAGCTGCTGGAAGGCGGCAGGCCATGGCATGCAGACGACAATCGAAGCGCTGGGACATTCGTGCAACATCGCCTTCGGCCACATCGGCGTCAATATGACGAGAAAAACGTTTGTGGAATACTTCAAGGCGTTCGGCTTTCTGGAGAAAACGGGCGTTGATCTTCCGGGCGAGGCTTCCGGCCTTTTCTGGGATGAGAACGACTTTTCCGTCGCGAACCTCATTTCCGCGTCTTTCGGCCAGACCTTCCGTGTCACGCCAATGGAGCAGGTGCGCGCGATCGCGGCGATCGTCAACGGCGGATATCTTTTAAAGCCATATGTTGTCAGCCAAGTGTTAGACAGCGACGGCAGCGTTGTGAAGACCAATGAGAGAACCGTTCTGCGGCAGGTCATCAGCGAGGAAACGTCGAAGACCATGCGCAAGATGATGGAGTACGTCGTCACCGACGGTACGGCGGGCTCTGCCAAGACTCCGGGCTACCGCGTGGGCGGCAAGACCGGTACGTCCGAAAAAATCGACGTATTTGATGAAAACGGCAATCCGGTCGAGGACAAGATCGTCTCGTTTATCGGTGTTGCGCCGATCGACGATCCTAAGTACGTCGTGCTCGTTGCGCTTGATACGCCAAATTACGTGGCCGGAACGAGCTACACCCCGCATAACCAGTATATTTCGGGCGGCCTTATGGCGGCTCCAACGGTGCGCGATGTGTTCCTCGATATTCTGCCGTATCTCGGCGTGGAGCCGGATTACTCCTCCGACGATATCCGGGGCGTCAACATTACGCTTCCCGATGTGATCGGCATGACGCAGGACGAGGCCGAAAAGCTGCTTTCCGACAAGTCCATTACCTACCGCACCGTCGGTCAGGGCGATACCGTTACCGACCAGCTTCCGGGCCCGGGCGCGGAAGTTCCCGGCAATTCCGAGATCATTCTCTACTTCGGAAACGCCGTCAAGACGACCGAACAGGTCGAGGTTCCCAACTTCGTGGGCTACGGCATTGCAGACGTGGACTATCTGGCGACAAACGCCGGACTTTACATTCAGGCCAAGGGCACCGATCACCGCGACGAATACGTCACGGTCGCATATCAGGACATCGAGCCCGGAACAATGGTTGACAGAGGGACTACAATTACGGTAGAATTTACTACCGGCGGAGCCTCCGACTAAGGACTCCCAAAAACAAAAAACGAAAGGAGCGCGGCGCATGAAGCTTGCGGAACTTCTGAGCGGAATCGAGATTATAGAGGGCTGCTACGACCCGGAGCTGGAGGTGACGGGCGTGAGCTACGACTCGCGGGAGACGAAGCCCGGAGAAGCGTTCGTCGCCATCCCCGGCTTTGCCTCCGACGGCTACCGGTTCATCCCCAAGGCGCTCGAGCGCGGCGCGGGTGTGATCATCTGCGAGCGCGAGCCGGAGCAGAAGGCACAGTATGTACAGGTTGCCGATTGCAGAAAAGCGCTGGCCCAGCTTGGCGCAAACTGGTTCGGCCATCCGGCAGATAAAATGACGATGCTCGGCGTGACCGGAACGAACGGGAAGACGACGATCACGTATCTTCTCAAAACAGTGCTTGAAAAGACGCTTGGCGCGAAAGTGGGCCTCATCGGCACGATTCAGAACATGATCGGAGATACCGTCATCCACACCGAGCGCACCACGCCGGAGTCCTTTGAGCTGCAAAAGCTTTTCTCCGAGATGGTGGACGCGGGCTGCACGCACTGCGTGATGGAGGTTTCGAGCCACGCGCTGGTTCTGCACCGGGCGGACGAAATTACGTTTGGGACCGGCATTTTTACAAACCTCACCGAAGACCATCTGGATTTCCACAAGACGATGGACGCGTACTGCGAGGCAAAGGCGATGCTTTTCTCAAGGTGCAAGCACGGCGTTGTGAACACCGACGATGCGTACGCCCAAAAAATCATGGAGCATGCGACGTGCGACGTGCTGCGCTACGCGGAAAAAGACCCGGATGCGGAGCTTCGCGCGGAGAATATTGCGCTTCACGCCGGAAGTGTGGAATTTACGGCGAAGACCCGGGATGCGCAGGCAGCTATTCAGCTCGCGATCCCCGGCGGCTTTACGGTCTATAACGCACTGGCTGTCATCGGCGCGGGGTTAACGCTCGGCATTACGCTCGGCGATATCGCGCAGGCGCTCAAAACGGCTTCGGGCGTGAAGGGAAGAGTGGAGGTCGTGCCGACCCCCGGAAAGCCCTATACGGTGCTGATCGATTACTCGCACACGCCGGACAGCTTGGAGAATGTCCTCAAAACCGTGCGCGGGTTCTGTAAGGGACGGGTCATCGCCGTCTTTGGCTGCGGCGGAGACCGCGACCCCTTCAAGCGGCCCATTATGGGACGAATCGGCGCCGAGCTTGCGGACCTCAGCGTCGTCACCTCGGACAATCCCAGAACGGAAGACCCTATGGCCATCATCGATGCGATCGTCGCCGGGATGCAGGAGGGGCCGCACCCGCACGTGGTGATCGAAAACAGAGTGGAGGCCATCGGATGGGCGTTGGCGCACGCGGAAAAGGACGACGTGATCGTTCTTTGCGGCAAGGGACACGAAACCTATCAGGAAATCGGCCATGAAAAACGGCACCTGGACGAGCGGGAGGTCGTGGCCTCGTATTTGGGGAGAAACGTATGAAGGAATTAACGTTACAGCAGCTGGCAAGCTGGTGCGGCGGCAAGGTCGCGCCGGAGTATGAGGCAATCAAGGTATGCGGCATTCAGTCGGACTCCCGCAAGGTGCAGCCCGGAGAGCTATTCCTAGCGCTTCGCGGCGAGCGGGTCGACGGACACGATTATATCCCCGCCGCCAAGGGAAAGGGCGCCGTTGCGGCGCTCGTGAGCCAGGAAAGCGGGGAGCTTCCGTGCATCGTGGTCGAAAACACACTGCGCGCCTATGGCGAGATCGCGCGGCACTACCGCGAGATGTTTTCCTTCAAGGTCATCGGCATCACCGGCAGCGTCGGCAAGACAACGACGAAGGAAATGATTGCGAGCGTTCTGGCTAGAGACTTTAAGCTCTTCAAGAGCGCAGGGAACCACAATAACGATATTGGCCTTCCCATGACCATTTTGGATACGCCGGAGGATACGGAGCTGCTCGTCGCCGAGCTTGGTACGAACCACCCGGGCGAGATTTCGTATCTGAGCGCGATCGCCCAGCCGGACTACGCGGTCATCACGAACATCGGCACGACGCACATTGAATATCTCGGCAGCCGCGAGGGCATTTTGAAGGAGAAACTCGATATTCTGCGCGCGAGCCTTAAAAATACCGTCGGCATTCTCAACGGCGACGAGCCGCTTCTGTGGAACGTGCGCGGCCTTGGGGACCACAAAAAATATTACTACGGCATTGACAATCCCGACTGCGATGTGGTCGCCAGCGGTATCCAGGAGCTTGAAGACGGCGTGCGCTTCCATGTGAGCGGCTTTGGCCACGAGTTTGAGCTCTTCGTCCCGGCGCTGGGACGGCACATGGTCTATAACGCGCTGGCTGCGGCGGCGGTCGGACTGCTGCTGGAGGTCAAGCCGGAGACGATGCAAAATGAGCTCTCCATCTTCCAGAATACCGGCATGCGCCAGAAGGTCTACGAGAAAAACGGCATGACGATCATTGAGGACTGCTACAACGCGGGCCCGGAGTCGACCGAAGCGGCGCTCGGGGTGCTTGCAAGCATCAAAACGAGCGGAAAGCGCATCGCGGTTCTTGGCGACATGCTGGAGCTCGGCAACCGGTCGAGCGCGGAGCACTACCGCATCGGGCGCATTGCCGCGCAGAAGGCGGACCTGCTTCTGACCTACGGCGCGCACTCGGTGCGCACGGGTTATATGCCGGAGATTAAGGAAAATGAGCCACTT